>Ga0247770_1000904_pt1 | contig 26735 bp, 27 predicted proteins | sample UWRJL136409B6_FD_179943 | JGI IMG/M metagenome (GOLD analysis project Ga0247770, IMG submission 179943) | Plant litter microbial communities from Arlington Agricultural Research Station in Wisconsin, United States - UWRJ-L136-409B-6 | ecosystem: Environmental > Terrestrial > Plant litter >... | reverse complement strand
GGCTTATGTGTAGGGGGGCGGAGGATTTGTGGGGGAGGGTGACGAGGTGGTCTTCCATGACGAGTTGGTACCTAAGGTAGGTTGGTTTGCGGAGGAGAGGTACGATGGTTGGATGTGAGAGATGTGAGGCTGCTGAGATGTCGTGGTGAGATGTGTGAGAATTCGGGGTGCGGGGAGTTGGTGTTGAGACGAAGTTCAGTGCTGGAGGTGAGTGACGCGACGTGGGGTAGATGCAGTATCTCCTTGCATATATGCACCCAGGTGAGATGGACGAGTTCCCCCTGCGAAAACACTGTAGAACTGAGCACGCCATTAGCCCAGTCTTCAAATGACACCCTTTATCCATAAGGAGTAGTGTCCTGTGGATGACATGTGGATGGTATTTAGGTATTGAAGCAATGCATCTCGGGCGCCAAAGTCGTCGAAGAAGGTGCGAACTTTAGTTCCTGATGGGTGGCCCGTTTTTACCAGAATTTATCGCCCTGTGAATGGCCACATATTACCAAGTATGCACTTTCCTCCTCGGCGGCTCATTCTGCCGCCCGTGCATTAGGACTGAATCATTTTCCCCTCTTCAAGAACGTTGCGGCTGGACGGATCCCAACAGAAACAACAACGTGAACAACTCGGCACTACCTGAGGTAAGGTAACGACACAATGAGCTTCGGCTTCGGGGTTGGCGACTTTATCGCCGTCGGCGAACTGGCGTGGAAAGTCGCTGAGCGGTGCAAGAGTGCGCCGGACGACTTCGCCGAATTGACGGTATCGCTGGAGGTCATAGCCAGCGTCCTCGACGAAACCACGAGTTTTGTTCGCCAAGGGAGTGTGCCCGGGGATGAGCTGAAGCGCAACGCCCTCGCTACCGCCCGCGAGAGCTGCCGGGTCACTCTTGCCGAGGTTCAGACCTTCCTGGATAAACACGCAGGCGTCGAGAAAGGCAAGAAGTTTTTCGACATCGTGCGCTTCATCCGCCATGACATCAAGGGCCTCAAGTCGAAGCTCCAGTCAAGCTGCCATCATCTGCAGCTGTGCCTAACCGCCCTGTCGAGTCTGTCGATACTGAATGTCCAGAAGCAGCTGCGCCAGATTCTCAGCGAGTACAAGACTAGGGTACGAGAGAGCACTGTTCTCAGCGACGCCATCAACGACAGCAAGATGGCCCCGGAACCAGAGCTATTCGATCAGCTCATCGTCGACCTAGAAGACAAGGATGTGCATCCCGATGCCATCTCTCTCAACTCTGCCTTCATCCAGTCGTGGCTGAAACAGGCAATCAGGACTGGCCAGCTCCAAGAGAATGCTGAGCAGGCGTCCAGCGACTTGCCTCCGCCTGAGGGAGAAGATGGCACTGAAAAGGCCCTTCCAATCCCTGGTATTCCGGACCCAGACTCAGACCCAGCCTCGGACTCCGACCCCGAGCATGGTATGCCGTCTACCCATGCCCTCGACATAGGCGATCTGCAGTCGGTATCGCGTTCGGCAAGCATGTCATCGCATCGCAGCAAGCCCGTGAACTGGCACCCATCCGACAAACCGGAACCGGAATTTGTCCAGCAGATGCTAGAACCCATACTCTCCGGTCTCGTGCGAGATGGGTTTCCCGAGCCCGGGAGCCCCGAAACTAAGGCGTTCCATCATCGATTCAGGCGGGCGTACCACCAACTCGACTACACCGGCCGCGGCTTTGTCACCAAGTCCGATGTCACCGACACCTGTCAGGAGGCCCTACAGAGAGCCAGTCTTCCTTTCGACCAAGATAAATTGTTGGAGCTAGTCTCAGCTAGCGATGAGAACCAAGATAACCGCTTCGATCTCGGAGAGTTCATCCAGCTGATGGAAAACCTGTTCTTCGAAGCTGCCAGGTCAGTGAGAGGCTATTTGAAGGATCAGATGTCTGCCCACTGCAAACAAGCAGAGAAAGACGGCCAGTCGCGCCCGATAGCCAAGGAGCCCATCCCGTGGCCATTCGTGCCGGAGGACGCAGATGGAAAGAAGTACCGGAATACCATCCTCGACGTGACTGTAACGTCTCACCCACGGTTGCACCAGACATCTTTCAGTATGATGATGGTCAATGCCGAAGCATGTCGTGTTATGTTGGACAGACTTGAAGCGAAATGGCGACCCATTATCCCGCACTCGCTGCGAAGCAGCTTTCTTGGCGTCTTCGAAACACTCCGCAAGATCGCCTTGCGCTATTCCTTGTTTGAGAACCCGATACTTGGGGCTCAATGCAGCGACATAGACGATGGAATCACCTACTTGGGAGTCGCCGGCTTGTTCGACCCTGAGAATGAATTTCCAAAGGTACGCAACACCCTCATCAAGAACCGCGATTTTGGCTACCGGGACCTCCTAAGAGTTCAGGGCGTCATGAAATGCCTTGAATCTATAGATAAGGGCCTCGGTCCCGTGATCTACGCCCACCAGTTTCAGAAACTGAACGCTGCCTGGCAGATGCGGCATGTGAATGATATAGTGACCGTGATAGCCGGGGAACTTGGGAACTGGGACGAGATTGTCAAGAGTGTGAAGTCATTTCGGCAAATCCCCCGCACTGAGCTCCAACAAGTCAAAAAGAGATCTGTTTTATTCATTCTGAGATATTTGGGGCATATCCCTTGGATACTAAACCTGAAGTCTGCAACTCTATTAGCAGAGCCTGAGAAGAAGAAGAAAAAGAAGCCGTCAAAGTTTGGTTTCGGTAAGCCAGGTAAGTAATATCCCTACCTTCCCTGGTCTCGGGTCATCGATCGATATCTCTAACGTTTGACTGCAGATACTGCAGATCGGGAATTCATCCTGACTATAGAGGTTGGTGGCAAGAAGAGACACCGATCGACTCAAACCCTGCCGGAAAAGGACGCAATCGAGAAGGGTTTCAATTTCGGGGAACATTAGTGCGCTGACCCCAACACTCTCCCTCGAACATGGAGGCGTATGAGCATAGTGATTAACCATACCACGGTCACAGCTCACTATCCCCAGACTCACCGATACACGTCAGACTTGATTTACCTGGCAACTCAGACGAGATCTTTTCCATCTATGGCCCAACCGGAATCTTTCTCCCATTCCTTTCCAGAGGTAAGATAATTCCAATCTCAAGACAATTCTGAGGGCTTTGACCGGGCCGTCCAAGTCTCACCACTCACTTTCGCATTAGGCCAAGAAAAATACTCTACCGTGATAATGGGAGGTCCATCGGGATGGGAATCGCAGCGCATTGTCCGCCTAAACTTTTCTTCATCAAAGGGGGAGCTCCCTCTAGTCAGAGCATGTGACGATCTCCTTGGTGCATGTGGCCCTTTCCACCCAGCGAGTGATGCAAGCGACAAGCTCGACGAAGTGCGTTCGAGACTTCCGAGCATTTTCCCCCCATTGGCCAACAGATGGGAGCGGCTTGTTACTGAGGAGGGCAAGACATATTACGCGAATCATGCCACCAAGACTACCAGCTGGAACCTTCCCGATAGCGCGAAGCCTACCTTAGGCAGAGCTCTAAATATTCTGCCACCCTCGTGGACTATTGAGGAGGATGAGATGAGCCGTAAAGTGTATTTGCATTCGAAGACGCAGGACCGGACAATTGATAGGCCGAAATTGGAGTGAGGATGTGAGTGGTATTCGCCGGATGAACTGCCCAAGCAAAATCACATCCATCAATTAGCGGCTGTTAAGGAACCGTGGAGAGGGTTGGGTTATTTGCAACTGGACTTTTTTTCGAATGCATCTGCATACCCCGTCCTCTTAGTTTCATATGACTTGATCAGTCCGTTGTTTCTGAGGAGTAAGAAAAGGGGCTTCGCTAAAACTTTGTAGTGTGTCATGTGCTAGTTATCAATTGTAGAGCGTACCCTGTAACGGGCAGGATATCCGACCAACCGTCAAACTCGCAGCCTACAAACAAGATGCCCTATGGCCTAAATGACCCGGAATAGATTCAAACTTCGGCGTAATTCGAACAAGTTGTGTTCGGGGTAGAAAAATGTACAAGACTCTGGGGAGAAACACGCATAGGTTGGCACACCATTTTCAACTATAAATCATCAGGGTTGAGTAAAGCCATTTGAGTTTGGATATCTCACGGGGCTCGATATTTTCAATATGCAAATACCTGATCAAAAGCATTGTCAAACTCTTTCACATCAGCTCATCTTAAAGATTCCTCGGTCTCCTCTCGTTCTTGAATCGATCGGAGATCGGCGTACATCGGCCTAGCGCTCAAACCACCCTATCGCATGCCTCGTAACGTAACCAGCAGAAATGGTCCTCATCCGACTGGCTGCTGCCTTTTGACCTGCGAGGAAGGGCGTGCACCCTTGCCCAACTTCAACTGTAGCTCCACAACTCTGCATTGCAGGTTGCCTTATCATCACGTCCCGCCCAAGACACCTTCGCGGGGCGCTGTTGATTCTCCTCCCTCCCTACCTACACGCGTCACATCATTCACTTATCGCCAACTCCGAGTCTGCAACAATGAAGGTCACCACTGTAAGAGCCCCATCTCCACCCAATATTCCATCTCATAAAAATGAAAAACCCAAACGACTAAATTCTAACAACCCCCCCAGATCTACTGCTACCCCATCAAAGCCCTCCGCGGCATCCCCCTCAACCACGCCCTCATCACCCCCCAAGGCGTCCAACACGACCGGCGCTTCATGCTCTTCCAGATCCAGCCCTCCGGCCAGGTCCGCAAGATGCAGCACTCCTCCTTCCCGCAATGCGCCCTCTTCGAGCAGCAAATCATCCCCTCCCCTCCTCCCGACAATAATGACCCCTCAAAGGCAACCCTCCAGATCCGGTATCACCCCCCTCCCCCGGCCGATCTCAATCTGAAAGGTGGCGCCCCTGCGGAAGTGGTAGCGGCAGCAAACGCGTCGATAGACAATGATATGCTCCGGATCCCGCTGCAGCCGGATGTTGATGGCCTGGAGAGGGTGGATGTTAGTTTGCACAATAGCGGGGCGGCGGCCTATCGCATGGGCGAGCGGTGTGATAAGTGGTTCACGGAGCGGTTTGGGTTCCCGGTCATGCTGGTTTATCTGGGCGATGGGCGGCGCAAGGTGCTGGGGACGGCGATTCTGCCTGCTGAGTTTCGGAGTGAGGCTGGGGGTGGGGAGAAGGTGGGGGAGGGAGGAGGAGGGGGGTGGTTGTTGAGTTTGGTGGGGTATGTTGCTCCCGGTGTGGCTCAGGGAGGGGAGGAGGAGAAGGAAAAGGAAAAGGAAAAGGAGAAGCATTGGATTACATTTGCGGATGTGGCGCCGCTGCTGGTGACGTCGGAGTCGTCGCTGCGCGAGGTCCAGACGAGACTGCCGGCGGAGACGCCCGTGGGAATGTACAAGTTCCGACCGAATATTGTGGTTGATGGGGAGGGAGAGGAGGCGTGGGCAGAGGATTTCTGGGGGGAGTTAACAGTTACTCCGAGGAAGTTTTCGGGGGAGGAGGAGGAGGAAGGAGGGAAGTGGAGGCTGCTGCTGACGAGCAACTGTGCGAGATGCACGAGTTTGAATGTTGACTATGTCACGGGGAAGCAGGCGGCCGGGGAGCTGGGGACGGTGCTGAAGAAGCTGATGAGCGATCGGAGGGTGGATCCGGGCGTGAAGTGGTCGCCTGTCTTTGGGCGGTATGCCTTCCCTGGTGACATTGGGGACGAGGCCTGGGTGAGTGTGCGGGTCGGGGATGAGGTCGAGGTGTCGAACCGCATTGCCGAGCGCACTGTTTGGGACTGGCCGATGTGATGGTTTGCCGAAAATGACCTCGACAACCCATAGAAGTAATCACACCACGAGTTTCCCCTGTTGGACTGCCAAAGAAATCGGGCAAGCCGCCATGGCTGCCTAACGCTACCTAGAGATGCACGAAGGGACGGCAAATTCAGCGTGGGCTTGGCCAGAGCCTTGTGTTGAAATCGGGCAGTGACGATGGTCCCTTGAACAAATAGCGCAAAATTACAGTCCCACCCAGTTGGATGCCTTCCCGCTCGGTTCCGTCCGCTCCTCACACTGCAACAATGAGACTCCTCAAGACCAAAAACGTGCCAGAGCTCGTGGAAGTCATGGGCGAGGAGGAACACCGGAGATACGCCATCTTGTCTCACACGTGGGAAAAGGGGGAGGAAGTCAGTTTTCAAGAACTCAGCGGCGACCCGGCGAAATACACGAACAAAACCGGCTACCGCAAGATTCAACAGGCGTGCGCGCTGGCGGCCCAAAATGGCTTCGACTATGCGTGGGTCGACACATGCTGCATCAACAAGGACGCCAGCGCCGAGCTGAGCGAGGCCATCAACTCCATGTTCCGCTGGTACGAGGAGGCCGCCGTCTGCTATGTCTTCCTGGCCGACTTACGACCGGCCAACGTCGATCAGTCCGGGCCCGATTCCGAGTCCAACTTTGCGTCGCGCCTCTCTGCCTGCAAGTGGTTCACACGCGGCTGGACGCTCCAGGAACTCCTCGCGCCGCAAGAAGTCTTGTTCTACGACCAAAACTGGACCTTTCAGGGAGACAAGTTCAGTCTCTGCGAGCTCATCGTCTCAATCACCGGCATCCCAGAAACGCTCCTCCGGCACGAAGAGCAGCTTTCCAACTTTGCCGTCGCGCGGAAGATGTCGTGGGCCTCGCGCCGCAAAACCACCCGTCTCGAAGACGAGGCCTACTGTCTGCTAGGAATCTTCGGCGTCCACATGTCGCTGCTCTATGGCGAAGGGACCCGCGCCTTCAGTCGCCTACAGGAAGCTGTGCTTTTGCTTCAGGAGACCGGTGATCTCAGCACCCTTGCCTGGACCGACGACAGCGACTCTTGCCCCAGCCCCAACAAGCCCTGCCGCGAGTTCTCTGGCTTCTTCGCCGACGCACCAAGCCAGTTCCGCCGCTGTTCCAAAATCCACCTGAACCAAGAGGACTCCATCTACCGAGATGTGATGTTCACAACCCGCGGCATCCGCCTCAAAGCGAGCCTCGCCCACCTTTACAGCGGCCGGCGCGACCACCACCAACCCGTCCTAGACCTCCTCTGTAAAGACGGTGCCACCTCCATCGGCATCTACCTGCGCAAGATCGGTGGCGGCCGCTACGCCCGCTGGAATCCTCTTCACATCGCCCATTTCGACGGGAAAAACCGCTCCCGACGACGCCAGTCCGCTCCCACCCGCTACAGCACCACCATCACCATTCCACCAGAGCACTCGGAAATGCCAATGGTATACACCGCCACGGCCCTCCCCACAGAGAAACTCCTTCTCCCTCAGAAACTAGAGCCCTCCCTGTTCAAATTCCACCCGACCAACCCCGTCCTCGGCAACCGCCGGACAGCCCTCAAAATGGCATTCAACCTCAGCACCTCCGGACTCAAGCAGTACGCCCTATCAGCCATGCCGCGGAGCAACTGGGACCGGCACGACCAAGTCTTCTTCTCCACGAACGGCATCAACAAATCCTGGGGCGCTGCGTTTGTCGAGTGGCGGCTGCCGGCAGCAGCGGGCGAGGAGGCGCTCAAGCTGGAGTTGTTTGTGGCGTGCTTTTTTTGGAGCTATTCCCTCAATACGGTGACGATTCTGGGTGGGCTGGATGGCGTTGATGAAGGGAGGGTCTCAGCGCTGAGGCATAATTTGGGGAGGGTCAAGTTTGAGGACACGAGAGAGGCGGAGAACTTGATAAGGGGGACGCTGGGGAGGGAGAGGCTTTACTATGAGTCGAGGCTGGTGGTCGATGTCGGTGGCAGGGAGGTTGCGGTTGAGCGGGAGTTGAGGAAGGAGAGGTGTTTGGAGATATGTGCCAATGAGATGACGTTTTTGAATGTTTCTGTTTCTTTGGCGCCGAGGAGTTCCCAGGAGGCACAGGGTGTACTTGGTTTGCAGGGTCTTGAGGTAGCTCATGCTGGCCCTAACGCCTCGTTCTCAAGTGAGGAGGAATTTAGGTGATCAATACGGACTGGTCGAGGCGGATAGGGGGATGTTGGACATTTTGAAAAGCCTTAACGAGATACGGCAATGAAGATAAACAAGACTTGAACTCGAAGAGCGGATACTCAAGGTCAAGGGGAGAAGATACCGATTAACTCTGCTCTGCTCATTGGATCTCCTACAAGTATTTACGACGCGTGCTGGAAGTGAGCTTTCTCCCAGGAAGAATTTCAGACAAATATGGTAGCAGATCACCTAAGAAGTCTAGACTAGGCCGGTCATTCAAAGTCCTTCTAAATACCAACCTGCACTAAAACGCTGGAGGGCGTCGAACGTCAGGAGGGTCGACGATGAGAGGATTTCGAAAACTCAGTCATGACAGCAGGAACTAAACCGTCTTGCATATAAACGAGTGTAATAAAAAGTTAACAACCTAGCGACAGAAAACTCAGAGTACCTCTGTTGTGGATTTGCCGAACTAACCTAACTGGCAGTTTGGTAAGGCAACTGAAGTTCTGGATCCTAGCTATCTCGGGGGGGCAAGGCCAGGTTGCGAACCAACACTGCAATTTTAGCCCTCAAAGATGGGACTGCAAAAAAAAGACACAACACCAGGGATTCACTTACCCAACAGTCCATCTGGCGCCACATCACTGCATTTTTAGCCCTCAACGAGGGGCAGCCCACTTCCCCTATAGTCAATGCCAGGAGATTGCAGACTACAGAACGACAACGAAAAGAAACAAAATACATACAACACCAGGGATTCGCTGGTCGTCACCAACCCAACTACTAGTCTGGCCCTCACTGGTTTATCGATGGGAGAGCGGACGGGATCCCGAGTTCCCCAATGGGTATGGTCGTATGTGTCAGGGTGTACTCGACTTCTGCTCTATGAGGCGCGTGAGGTGTGCCCGGTACTCCGGGGAGGGAGTCTCTCTGGTTCAAGTTGGTGTTTGAGTCTTCGGCTTCAGCATGCCGGATGGTGGGAGATGAAAAACAGAACGTCCCTTGCGGAAGCGGGTAGCTGATGTGCTCCCCCGATCTTCCATATGCTGTCAGCCCGAGAGGTGATAACCAAACAGAGAACCAAACAATGGACAACCAACAACCGACAACTTACTCAAATCGACATCAACTTCCGCCCCGAAACCCACCCAAATTCCCACAGCGGCTGGGCCAACAGAGCCTCAAACCACCTCATTAATCTCACCAAGATCTTGCAAAACCTTCGTGAACGAACTGCCGAATCGGACCCAACCCAACCGCCACCCAATCTCAAACTCGATACCATGTCCCGGCGCTCACTCTCTCACTGCACACAAATCCATGTAAGTCTTGCAGCAAGCACTCTTCTCGACAAAAAGCTCTACCGACCAACCGGTCAAACCCCCCTCCAGCCACCAGTCACCAGTCAGCCCTCACGTTTCGGACAAGACAGCAGCACAAGCAACAGCCGCCGTCGAAACCACCTCGCCACTGCCCTTATGACCTACTACTAACAGACAAGTCCACGACCCACTCACTCACTCACTCCCTGACAGAAAGCAAAGGCGGTGTGCCTGCCAAGGCCGCAGACCCTCGTTTCAGGAGTGTGATACGAAGCCCTCGCCACCGATTGGCCACGACTGCCAGGTCAGACAGCGACCATTGGGACGTCATCATGGTGGCATTACATCAGCATCAGAGAGTTTTACTGAAGGGTTGCTAAGCATGCCGAGCGTTAAATGAGGCAACAGCCCAGAGCACCTACCTAGACAATAAACATGGATGCCATGCCAATGTATGTAGGTCGGGGCGATATGTGTGGGTGACGGAGGGACGGGTAAACAGGGGACGCATCTGGGTGGTGGGTGGCATCAAGGTTTCCTTCTTTCCTTTCCTTCTGGAAGGTCGAAAGGTTCTGGCATTAGCGTTGCGTTAGTGCTGGTGAGCAGACAACTTTTTTTTTTGGAGGTGTCTCGCGCGACTTAACCCGAGGGCGCTTCGCTTTTCGCTGCACGATCAGAGGTTAAGGCCGAAGGTGTGTCCGGCGGACCGGGTGGTGCGGCGGGCAGGCTTTCGCCGTCACGCTGGAGGGCGAGCCAATCGCTGAAGCCGACACTGACGTGTGGGCTTGCAGCAGACTCGCAGCCCCGGCGCCGTGGGTGGCGTGTCAGCCGGGAGCCCAGATCCTGAACCTGTTGCCAACCAAAAGTGACTACACCATCAGCATCAGGATGATATCGAAGGCCTTTCCTAAAACGCGTAGTTTTCGCCGCCGATCGTCACTCGGGGCTCGGAATGATGAAAAACGTGCGTTGCCGCACTTACACGTCACAGTGTCCCTGGCACGGTCAATGTAGCTGGGAAACGACGGCTATCCGCGCACCAAGCCGGGTTGGAGGCTCTGCTAGCGGAATTTATATGGGATGGCGGCGATGGCCTTTCTTCGGGGTCGCTCGGTGAGTCTCAATTCGAGAGCTATTCGGCCTCCGCCGGGTACCTGGTCCGGGTCCGGACACGGGGTGATGCCATTGCACGGTCGCCGTCAAGTCCGTTGCGGCACCGGTGCGCCAAGGCAGCGGGTCAATGTTATCCCACGTATCCATTACCGCAATCCTTCACAGGCGTAGACTCGGAGATGCCCTGGTGGGAATGGGCCGGGCGTGACGAGCGAGACCCGCCATTCCCCCTTTCAGATCATGATGCAGCGCGTGTGGGTGGCCAAGCCCCGGATGCGCCAGGGGTACTGTTCCTCCTTCCGGCAAGCGTCACGACGTCCATCAACGGCTAGGGGCAAGCCAGCTGGAAGGGGGTTGAAGTGGCTGCCGCCGTAGCACACCGTGACGAAAAGCCGCTATCCGACACGGTTTCAATCTCCATGGACCTCGTCTACGGCTACCATCCAGCAGGGCAGCACATAGAGGGCGACGAAAGAGACGGCGATGCCAGCCAGTAGCGGCCCGGCAGACGGCCCAATCACCTCCGGTGTGCTCTGCTGATGCGTGCGTCGCTGTTTAGGAAGAATAGCTCTCTTGGTTCGGCTGCAAGCTGCAATGCTACCACCGCATCGCCGCCGCCTCGAGGACCGCTGCGTCTCATCGAAAGCTTATAGCTCCTACTCTTCTCGAAGGACCCCCAATATGCGCTGTCCAATATGTGGCCCCCAGCACCCATATGCGGAATTCCCCTGTGGAGCATAACGCTGTGCTGGCCAGCATATTGCGTGCAGCGGCCGGATATTGCTCGAGTTCTGGGTCAGGGCCTGCCAAACCAGATCACGGGACGGCTTTGTAGCCCACAGCACGGCACGGGGAAAGTTCTAGCGGCCACCGCACAGAGCCAAGGCAGGGAGGGCATAGGGTTAAAGGCGTAGACGAGAGCGGCTCTGCGCCTCGCCCGAGGAGCGACACCATCGCTGCTCGGCTGTTGTGGGCGCCGGCATGCTGGGAGAGACGGACGGACGGGATAGATGGCCTGTGTGCGTCCCCGAAGTGTCTCCATGGGACTCCGTGCAAGATGGGCATGGGGGAGCGCTGCTGTCGTGTTAAGCGCCGCTCGCTCGGTCGTTTATTGCGCCATAGTCAGGGCGGCAGCGCTAGGAGGGTGTATTGGCCCATCCCGCTTATTTTGCCCCGGCATTCACAGCTTGGCCTGGACACGACTGCCCATTGAGCACCGTAGGGCCTGGAGATGGATGCAATGCTTGGTGCTCATCAAGAAACCTCCTGCCGAAGGGGATCTGCCCGGACTTCAAGGGAAAGCGAAAGTGACAAAATTGGAGCAAAATAGACTGGGCTAGGGGCTGCTGCAAGTGATCAGCGTTGAAATCTGGGGAAGTCAGGGGCCAGGGACATGACAGGGATCTGGCCCAGGGCAGATGAACTACCCTCCAGAGGCGGTTAGGGCGCCCCAGACGCACTCGGGAGCCAACATCGAACGGACGAACATGTGTCTGCGAGGCGAGAGACGACAGAGGTTCGAGAAGACGCCGGCAATCGGCCTCTGGGTCGTGCGAAGCGGCCAATTGAGGCAGCGCTTTGCGTGATACGTCAGAATGGCGAGTGTGTTGAGGGTGTGAGATGAGGATGCGCAGAGGCCAGGAAGTATCCATGAAACAGGCCGAAAGCCATCATCGAGACTTTGGCCAAGGGGTTGCCGGGCTCATGCACATCAACGAGGTGCCACGGCAGCCGCCCACACCTTTCGCTGTGACCCCATCCACATTCACATCTTCAACCCCAACCCCGTTGCAATACCCGATCCTCCATGCAAGGCCTCGCTCATTTGTTCCCGAATCCCGTCGCTTGGAGCGATATTTCTGGGGCAGAGAAGTGTCAGCACTTCCCTCACCATGACATTAGCGTCTGGACGTCCTGTGCCAGACGGCAGCGCCGGGCTTGCTGGGTACCTTCACCTCGGAGCGGCGTAAAGGTGACGGGCTGGCGTTGCAGTGCACACCGACGAGTCGTCCTGGTGTGGGATCCTCATTAGCGACCCGGCTCCAGCGAATCACCGCTGTCCAATTCGCACAGCGGTCTAAAGTGGCTGCATTTGTCGTCCGCGTTTTTGTGGGGCCGCGATGCCGTGCGCCTGACCATCTTGCTTTTTCCCTTCGCGTGGAATCCAACTTCAGCCCACCAATGCCGTCGATCCTCTCTATGAGTCCCGGGCCATTCGGGTCATCCTCAAGTTCCGGGCGGTAGCGTCCATAGATTAATGTACCGTCGAGTCCGCTAATATGCTTCGTGGGGCATCCTGCGCAAGGTACGCAACACCTGGAGCAAACGAGCAGGTTACGCTGCCTTGCTCAGCGGTGTCCGTTGTTGACTCAGCATTTCCATCGAGAGAGACCAAAGTTTGCGACTTTCTAGCCGAAGCGGTTGTACGACATACGATGCGCCGTGTGGATACATACGTGGATGGTGCTCACACTGGGAGATAGGGAAGGGACCTGAGCGAGCTACCCCTGGCTCTCGGACTGGAGGCAGTCTGGAAGCAGTCTGGGAAGGATGCAGTGGTGTGAAGAGATACCGTACCACCTGAATATATTACCATTTGGCTCAAATCGCCGTTGGGGTAAATCGTTGGAGAAGCAATCTGGATCAAGACAGGCCCAGTCTGGGGGAGATGAAACGGGTGGCCTTAATTTGATGCGCTTCTTGATTCCCAGGAGCCCATATTGAGATTGTGATGCTGCCGCCAGATCGATATTGCGACGGTTTGCTGCATGAGCTGGTGCTGGGTCCGTCGTCTTCCGCGATCCGGAAATGGAACAAGCGGTGACGAAGCATGGGCTTGTATCCCGACCTGTCGTGCGCTCTCGCTGCAATTGCTCCTTGAACCGCGAGAGCGACCAGCGAGGCTCTACTGTGTTTGTTCGATAAGGTCTCCGCAGACGAAGTGCCTGTCACGCCGGTGGCGATATGGTGTGGAAGCATGGGCTAGATTCGCAGCCATTTTGTTGGCTGGATCCAGCTTATCGCCGACGTGTGGCTCCCGCGCCCGCCGCAGTGATCCATTTTTGTGGGCAGGGATGATCACTCGCACGGTGCCCCTGCTCACCGCCAAGCCCTGAGACACTGTGGCGCTCGTTGCTTTTTGGTTTGCGCATTGGGGCATTGTTCTAACAGCGGCGTTGGGGCAGACCGCAATGCGACCGACCCCGCTGAACCGCTGACGATATTCCGGGCATTACCTCGCCTGTCGAGCTCGATCGCCTCAGGGGGGAAGAAAACTGAGATTGCAAGTGGATGGGAAAGATGCGTTTGGGGATACGTTTCACGCTTGCTTTTGGGTGGTTTTGGGGAAATTGGGGCAGGGCTGGTCTTCGTGGCCCCCGAGTGCCCCGCGATGCCCCTCGATGCCCCTCGGTGCCCCTCCATCGCGGGCAGCTCCTCTTATCGCAGCTCAATTGATGGCGGGGTAGCAAAGACCGCACCGTTTTCTTGGAGCTAGTTCCAGTCGCCTTGCGCACGCCGCTCCGCGAGGACAACCGAGGTAGCTGGAATCGACCGCAGTCGCCGAAATGATTGCCCAATGCCCAGGCGCCTAACTATCTCTAAAGGCGCATGATGGTCTGGAAGTGTTGTTGCGAAGACGCGAGGGAAGCTGTCATCTACCTAGCTCGTTGGGCGTTCGTTCTGTGGGCTCTTCCACCTTGGCCCTCGGCCCACTTCGCCGATCTAGGCGCGATAGCGCGCACGACTTGCAGTAGCGGTGGTTGGTGGGATGATGGAGCGTGCGTGATTCCCCCCTGTTGACGTTCTGTGGCGGATTGGAGCTCCAGTTGCTGGCTGCAGGAAAGTCAATTGCAGAAAACCACCGAGCTCGGGATGGCGCATGGTGGGCTATGGGGTTATCTCAAACATGGCGGACCCATTCCCGCAAAAGGTGATTGGTCGTCTCACCAATCATTGACATGCGAGGTCGAGAAAAAGCGCCAAGCTCCAACTGACCTGCATTTCCTGACGCTGCCTGACCGTTCCGACCAGAGCCCAAAATCGGGGGCACAGCAAGGCTCTGGGGCGATGTGTCGTATTTCCAACGTTAGAGTCGTGTTAAGCCGCGGATATCCAAACCTCCGACTGACCTGCCCGAATACGACGCAGGCTCCAGTAACGCAGCCCGCGGGTAAAACTCGCAAAGTCAAACGGGCGGTCGGGGGGAGGGATGGAGGAGCGGGTGCGGGACGAGACTCTGGCGTTTCGGTTTAGGCTCTTGCCCACATTATTATCGCCCACGTCCGTTTGGAACTGTGAGGTCCATGTTTTGTCTCTCGCCGGGTGCCTATGTTTAGCTGGTGCCGACCGGGATGTCGATACCCAGCTGCGAGGTCGGTAGGGCGCGCTTATGTATTAGGCCTTCAGGACGCTGCCCGGCCGCTGCCCGCCGTAAAAGGGTTGACACCAATTCATCATCCTACGAAGCCCGAGATGCACGGTTGCGGTATTTGGTGGCTTTGCTGTTGCCCAATTTTGCGTCTCTGTCAGTTGCCATCACCTGGAGGACGGACGGACAGACAGCAACCCCCTGCACTTCGTACGAAGGCTCGGGCCAAAACCGTGCGAGCATACATCGTTGGAATCCTCTCATCTCTGTGCCGGAACAGCAAGGCCGGGCTTACCACATTGCCGGCCTTGACTGCATCTCGACAGGCGTTTTCGGGATGCCGAGTGTACGGAGTATCCTCAAAATGTAGGAAGGCTTTTTACCACACAGCAAGGCCGTTTCCATGGGCGGTCTTAACAGTGAGAACACATGTTTCGCACTGGTGTTTCTTTTGGCCTTCATACACAGTGCGTAGACACCTAACCGCATTTTGCACTCGCACCTGCCCCGTGCTTCCGCGGCTCCAACACTCCGCCCGCCAGCCGCCTTGAGCGATGGAGCTTGAAACTAATCGGGAAATATTGGTCTTTATTAATAGCAAGCAGGGTTGTGGAAGTGTGGTGGATTTTTATAATCGTTAGACACGATCCAGCCTCGGCGGCTTAATGTTGAAGTTCAAGACAAAGAGGTATCGCATGCCGGGAAACACTGCCTTGGGCGAGGGAGCACTCGGATAGCTGCCGAATTCCTCACTAATATCCACAGTTATCCCGTACGTGTATGCGATGCTGCAAGCTAACAAGCGCGCTCTGCAAGGTAGCAGCTTATGTGCCCACAATCGATGGCTTCCAGCCGCCAGGTGATGCGAAATTCATACTAATCTGGGCCGCCGACTGTCGTAAATGCCCGTGGCGTAGTTCTTTTTTGCGTGCGCGGTGTACGGCACTGCCGGGTACCGCAACGACTGAAGATGGCTCCACATGGAGAAGACTCGGAGTTCTGTTGTCCTTCTTGAATGGACGCCTTGGCTTAACCTAGGGCCGGAAGTGGAATCCTCGAGGCCTGCACAACCGTTTCCCTTGGCCGATGATATGTCCAGTTACTGGAGACACACACGCTGCCTTCACGTACGAGTGCGACATCGTAGACGGGCAGCGTCGCGCTCAGGCCTGGCTCTGGAAACACAGACAATGCCAGATGGCTGCCGCAGCTAGGGTAGCAACTCGGGTATCGGAGGACACCCATACGACAATCTAAGAAGCGTCATTGTGTGGTTGAGTCGGTTGTGTTGCGGTCGGAGCCGGGGGAGAAGCGGAAAGGCCGGCAGCGCCATGTGGACTGGGAACTGAAACTCCTTGAACCTCCAAAGCGCGCTCCATACTCCGCCGCCAGGGCTATACTCGCAACTCTCGGAGCCGACGAGAACTGCGCGACAAGTTGGCTAGCATCCGCGGTATTACAACACCGATATAGCTGCGCTCTCTTATGTCGGCTGCCTGGGCGCGGGATGCTGGCTTGGTGCTGGAGGGCGGAAAGTCTGGAGGTTTGGGTTCGGGGCACATTGGCTTTCGGGTGACATGTATGGGAATCTGCTGTGGCACTGTGGACGTGAAAGAGGGTGAGCAGGCACAGGAAGGTGCGTTGCGCTAGACCGGGAACAGCAAGGCCCGCGGCGCAACTGAGCAATTAGACGGAAGGTTGCCGCAACGCCCAGGCCAAAACCGCTGCAAGCTCGTGCAAGGTCGCCGGGCTCCAAGCTCGATCGGCTGGCTGCACCAGTTTCCATTGTTGCTGCTTGCTTGGGTTCGGCCTGGCTGGGTTGGCTGGTGTGTCGCAGACTCGCGTCTTGCAGCGAGTCTTGAGAGAAACGGGCAAGTTGCAGGCGGTGATGCTGCATCACCCTTCCCTCGCAGCTTCCCCGTCGTGGCTTTCCGTGTCCCCGTGCTCTGAATACATGTTTTACCTCGCACCTCGCGCACTGCGCTAGCGCGTGAGAGCATGTCTTCAGTTTGCTGATCTTTTTCTTCACTGACCCGCCTGGATGGTCGACTTGTCTTTTTACCGGGTGTCAACTTACGTAGTGGGCTGGCGGCGTATGTTGCGTCGGCAGACGGGAGGCGCGCCATCGCTGGCGGTGCGTGCGGGCGCCCGTCGATGGGCGGCCGAAAGTTGAGGCTCATCCCGGGCAGGTGACGGCGGCTGCGTCCCAACCGACAGCCGCTTCAATTCGGCATCACACTGGCCGACACTACAGCAACCTGGGAGGCTGAAAGGGACGGAAACGAGCCAGAGAGTCGAGCGAGCGTTTCCGTTTCTCCCGCGCTGTACGCAATGTGTTCAGGTCGGCAGCTGGAGCGGCGGCAGCCGAACTGATGGTCCTATGCCGCCTCGCATTCGGAGTGCCGCATTGACAGGCACATGAGCCTGACCAAGGGGAATATCAAAACTCTCGGAAAGGGCCGCATAATAGGAAACTTGCTATGATTTTGCCCTTCGCTATTTGGGCGTGTTCCTGGCTTCACTTTGTGTGGCATAAAGCGAATTGTTAAAACCGTAGCTGCTTACAGGTCATCGAGGCATAAAGGCAGACCCGCAGTCAGTAATATGTACCGAAGCGGCCAAGGGACAGCCCTCCCGTCCTCATCCCGATTCCGAGATCCTCTTGACGCTGCCAATTTCTGGTGCGCAGCATGACCAACCCTCGGGCTGCATAACCCAGGTGCCCTCAGGATCTTCTTCAACTTCCGCCGTCCCGTACACAGTCAGTGGGCTTGTGGTCCGCTTTCGACCGACTCGCTGCGTCCCAGCGATTCTGTCTGGCAAGTGACTCACGGTGCGAAGTCACTGCGAGCGCAGCGCAGCAGAACGGCGGACGGGCTCCACTGTCCGGCGCATACCATTCGACAGCCCATTTGCAGAAAGGGTCCAGCGGCCGCACGAGGTACTGTGGACTTGAGATTAACGGAGTTTGCGACGCGACCAAGGCCCAGTGATCGGCCTGTTTGTTCCGCGATTGAGGTATCTGGCCGGTACCAGACGACCCCTCTCTGGCTTGCACGCTCGCAATGGTGTGTTGCAGGCCCTGTGCCCTGGTGGCTCCCTGTTCCTCGCGCCAGGCAAGGGTGCACCGGCTTGACCAGGGCCCCAGTACGGATAGCGCCGTGTCGCCCCGCGAAGCTCACACTGTGCTCGTAGTCCCGCTGGTCTCCCCACCGAGAGCCGAGCTGCCTTGGACTTTGTCCATCGCTCTTGCTTGTTCTGCCAGCCATACCTTGCAAGGGCGTTGCAAGTCGCACCCCAATTTCGCCATCCCACCGTAGCGCTCCGCTTCGGGCAACCCAGACCAAGAGAAGAGCCCTCTCCACTGGCCGCAGAACACAGACCACACACAGACCTCCCTCTCCCAGCCCACCTCCAGGCTAGCCATTTCCACCTCTTCGCAACCACGGAACCACACCACGCTCTTGCACACCACCCAACTGCTCAACTCCTGACGAAACCTCTCGAGTGGGATGCAAACCGCGGACGCCCGACTTGTCGAGAAACAGAGCGCGATCTGAACAGCAACCCACGGCTCTAGAGCGATTGCGCCGGGATAGCATGCAACTGTCGACGTCGCCTTCGAGCCCCTCCTCGCCTCTTCCTCTTCAGTAGCTTGCTGCTCCCCACCAACCCGCTCCGCTGCCGCTGCCGCTGCCGCTGCCTGCCTCATTGCTTCCCACCCTTCTACTGCCCTGCTTTGCCCGCCTGCCTCTACTCACTTTTCCGTCCCACCGCACAAAGTCGCCCGACTACCAAATCTCGTTGCTCACCTTTGTGGACAATGACTGTGTCGAGTGAAGCTGGCAGCAAGGCTGACGCGGTCGTCACGATGGCTAATTCCGCCTCACCCACGACCGCTGGCGGCGCCGTTCCCGCGGGCGAGGAAGCCGGTATGTGCTACCGACCATCGCCAGTTCCCCGGCGGCCCCTGTCTCTCTCTTGCGATCTTGAAGTACATGCTGAATGTGACTGACGAAGGCGGCCCGTCGAAAGCCTCGACAATCACGGTCAACACCAAGGCTCCCGCCAACAACTTCCCTCCTCCCAAGACCGACAAGCCTCGCCCGCACGTCTGCGGCACTTGCCAGCGCTCGTTCGCCCGACTGGAGCATCTGAAACGTCATGAGCGCTCCCACACAAAGGAGAAACCATTCCAGTGTCCCGAGTGTTCTCGGTGCTTTGCCCGTCGTGACCTACTCCTCCGACACCAGCAGAAGCTCCACCAGACCACGACACCGTCGTCCCGCCCGCGCAATCGTCGGGAGAGTGTGGCCGGGACGACGCCAGGGGTCAGTCGGGCTCGGAAGAACAGTGTCGCAGGCACCAACGCCGCTGCCAATGCTGCCACTACGGCCTCGATGCGGCCTCGGGCGAACACCATCAGCCACATAGACAACAATGCCATGCAGCAGATGCTTAACGCCCAGATCAACACTGCAAGAGGCATGCCGCCAGCCCATAGTCGTCACCCCAGCCTAGTCGGGCTGCCGATGCATGGACATGGACACGGGCACGGACACGGCCTTGACCATGGTTACGGGAGTATGGCTTCGGCCTTGCTCCAACGCGGGGTGCCCCACGGCCTCCCGAAGCTTGAGACCCACAGCATCAACGGCCTCGACTTCTCCGGCGGCCTGCGAACTGCCCCTCCCATGTCATACGGCTCCGAGTTCGACTACGGCGATGCAATCATGTTTGGTCCCTCGACCGGTTCAACCATCAACCCCAATGCTCTTCATCTTAGCGACTCCCCGCCGTCAATGTCTGTAGACCAGCTATCCCCATTCCCGCATGGCCTTGACATGTCTGGCGGGCAGCACCTTGACGACGGCGGTTTCGAGTGGCTGAACAGTTTCGAACAACAAATATCTTTCAACCACGGGCCCAATGAGAACGCCGTAGACGGTTCCTCGCCGTCGGCGATCAGCACTACCAGCCAGAGCGGAATCAGCGATGTCATGGTTGACGGATCCAACCATCATACATCAGCAGTCGGGTCGAGCTCCATGTCGAGCTCCATGTGGCAGTCCGCCCTCATGGGTCCCCCGCAAATGACCAACCCGTTCGCCCTCGACCTGAACAACAACGTCTTTCCGGACCTCCTGAATGGCGCTCCGCTATCCCCGCAGCCACAGCCGCATTCCACCAAGGGCATGGGGGATGCCTACTTCTCGACTCCTCCTCCCTCCTTGAGCTCGCTCAGTCCCACTATGATCCCTGGTATGGGCAGCCAGAACCTCAATCAAGCGCTCAATTTCGGTGCCGGTCCGGAGACGCCGTCCTCGATGAATGGTAGTAATTATGGCACCTTACCCGTCTCGACAATCACTGATTCAACAAGAAATGCCATCCTAGGTGCCCTGTCAGCCTCCCAGGCCTCCCAGTTTGGTGCCCGGAGATACTCGTTCGCGACACCGACCTCGCCGTTAACCGCACAGCCGCCATCGACAACCGCCGCTCCCGAGCATGGCAACAACGTCCCGAGCACCCCAGATCTCCAACGATATGTCGGTGCCTACCTACGCTACTTTCACCCTCACCTTCCGTTCATACACGTACCGACGCTATCGTTCGAGATTTCGGCGCAATCAGCTAACGGACGAAGCAGCGGTATTAGCGGGAGCGGGTGTTTGCTTCTCTCCATGGCGGCGATTGGGTCCTTGTTTGAGCTGGAGCATCAGACGTCTATGGAGCTGTTTGGAATGGCCAAGAAGATGATTCAGCTGTATCTCGACGAGAGAAGGAAAGCGACCGTAAGAAAGGCAGACTTCAGACGAACTCCCCTGTTGGACCAGAATTCACAGCAGCAGGAAAACATCGTCGAGACTCCCGTGTGGTTGGTTCAGGCAATGCTCCTTAATGTCGTGTACGGCCATAATTGTGGGGATAAGAGATCCGGAGAGATCGCATCGACTCATGCCGCCGCTCTGGTAAGTCTCGCGCAAGGAGCAGAGCTGCTGCGGCCGGCCCGGATCGAAGCGTCCAAGGACGTCGAGATGACGGATGCTGATGGTAGTTGGAACGGGTCCGCCCGGAAGGATGCTGACGATCAAGCCGAGTGGCTTCGCTGGAAGGCCATGGAAGAGCGGAAGCGTACTCTCTACGCCGTGTTCATTCTCTCTAGCCTCCTTGTGTCGGCTTACAACCACACTCCCGCGCTAACGAACTCGGAGGTCCTTCTGGATCTGCCGTCGGACGAGGAGTTCTTCTCCGCAGAGAGCGGCGCTGTCTTCCAGGCCAAAGGTGGAGTTTCGGCAGCTAATCACAATCGGATGACCTTCCACGAGGCATTGGGAGAGCTTCTCCGCACGAACGAGAAGCAGCAGAAGCTTGCCCTTAATAGCGGGCACCAGAACTTTGGATCGGCGGTTAATATTAACGATCTGCCCAAGAGCAACTTGAAACCCAGCACTTTCGGCTGTTTGATTCTGATCAATGCCCTGCATAACTACATCTGGGAAACGCGCCAACGTCATCACAATAAGGTTTGGACGAACGAGGAGACGGAAAAGATGCATCGCCACATTGAGCCAGCTCTCAGGGCCTGGCACGCAGCATGGGCAAACAACCCCCACCACAGCGCCGAACGGCCGAACCCCTTCGGCATGGGGCCCCTCTCTGCCGATGCCGTCCCGCTGCTTGATCTCGCCTATGTCCGTCTGTTCGTCAACCTATCCCGTTCCAAAGAGAAGTTCTGGCAGCGCGACTGGGAGGGTATGGCAGAGGAGCTTGCCAAGGGCTCGGAAATAGTACAGCATGCCGAGCAATCACCAGCCTCTAACACGGACTCGGCCGTGACAGACCCTTCAGATGTGTCTGCGAGCTCGCTCTTTGTTGAGTCCCCGCCGACGCAATCGTCGTCCCCTGACTTTGCGACCACCAAGTTCCCGATGGCTGGCAAAATTCATCCTGCTTTCATGCAACAGCAGGTGCAGTCCGCGCAATCTCAGTCTCAGCTGTCTGACAACCGATCGATAACACGGAGGGAGAAGCACCTGCGGAAAGCAGCTTTCTTCGCAGCAGAGTCTCTGTCGGTTTCAAGCAAGCTCGGCGTCACATTCGCCGACCTGACTAGCCGCGAGCTGCCCTTACCGTCGACAATGTGTGCCTTTGACTGTGCCCAGGTTCTAGCCGAATGGGTCGCTACCCTCCAGGACCGCGTTGGCAAGTACCTTGGGATTCTTGGCCAGGATGAGGTTGAGCTTACGCAAGTACCGGCAATCATGTTGCTTGAGGATGAGGATGTGAAGCTTCTGGGGAAAATCCAGGAGATAATCCACAGTGCTCAGATGAACATGAACCTGGAGATGACTTCTGGTGGGCATGGCGGCATGGGGGGCCTGGAAGCAAGGCATCAGATGGACGATCGCGCAGGGTTTGCGGCAAAGCTCTTGAGAGTCACAGCCTACATGTTTGACAAAGCGGCTGTATGGCCTGGTAAGAGCAGAACCATCTGATATCTTGCTGTCTGATCTGCTAACGAATTACCCTCAGTGACTCGGCTCATCACCTCTTGCCTCGAAACTCACGCCAACCACATGCGTGCTCGTGCAGAGAAGTCTGTCATGAACCTCGAGTCGTGATCGATTATCGGCAAATCTCTTTTCCAAACCCTAGCAGCTCGAACTTCTTCGCCCAACGACATCTTGCGCATCTCGTTCCTCGGTCATCGGCTACGCCTAACCGACGTTTTGATACCCCTTTTGCTTCTCGTGGTTCTATTCTTTCTCAACTGTACAACGCCTCAAATATCTCCTGGGATGGTCTCTTATCTATAAAATACGGGGGTGGTTTTCAAGTCATCCGGCATGACACAGCCTGGCGTTGTCTTCGTCGAGTCCTGACTACGGTCTCGCAAGCACGCAGACAGCATATCTGTGGATTTGGTTTCATGCGTCATGACTATCGGACGACTTGCGGTGGTGCACCATGAAAGAAAACTGTGGCAGATAATGATGTGACGGACGACTCTCTATGATGATGCGAGTGCTAAGGTCAAGGGCTGATCATGTCGCCAGGATCCCTTCGGTCTGTTCTTTGGGCGGTTGTCTCAATCTACTATCGTTTCGGTGCGGTGGGTTGCTTTTTGATGGGCATCAGTGGGGGAGGTTGATGTCGCTTTCCAAAACATCATGGCTGTGGCACCTGCGTCTGGGCTCATTCATCACGACCTGGCAATGCGGTTTTTTTTCGGTGCAATGGCGAATGGGATGGGGCGATAACGCATGGTTTGGGACTTGGCAAACGACGCAATGGAAAGGCAAAGATGAAGTGGCTGATGGGAAATGCGGCGTTCCATGTTTGTTGTTTCCTCTTTCCTTTTATTTCTTCCCACCCTTCTCCGAGATGGAAGAGGGGTGGCCCAGATTTCTTCAGAAAAGCTATTTTGAGGACTGGCTTACCTTGCTTGCGCAGGTAGGAAGGCAAAAGCAAGAGGTGGCGACGTGGTTGTATGTACTGGATGGGGAAACGAGGATAAGAACATATGGCGACATTCTTCGTGCCCGATCCTTCTGCCGGCCTCGGCTATACGTGCACCTCATCGTGTGTGCTAGCTCTGTTTTTCGGCCCTCGAATCGAATCGCCAGTGGTCTCTCTGGCTAGTCCCGGCGAAAGCATTCCAGGTTCTCCATGAAAGGGCCGCTCGACACAAAGCAAACATACCCCAGACGCTGGTACCGAGAACCTTCGCTCCGTCGAGGCCTCCCGCCTTCTGGGAAACGTCTAGGCCGTGTCGCAGATAAATGTGACTGAGAAGGTAAAACGGAGAGTGACGGGATGCAGGGAGGTTAAAGTTCTGGATCTTGTGTGAGATCCACAGAGACAGCGCTAATGCGATGGGTCAAACGCCAGGCCGCAGGGGAATTCCCTTGGTGTTAACTTGTTGAGGAGGACACGAGTCGGTTGGGATTTCCGATGCAAGACAGTGCTAACAGACTTGCAGGCTGGAAGGCGTGAGAATTGTTAGCGGCGATGCCAAGGCTGTCAAATTTTGGCTTTTTACCCCTGCCGGCCTGACTTGGCGCTAGCGAGACCCTTCTCACAGCATTTTTTCTCCGCCACACAATGTTGAATGGAGACCCCCCTTTTGCGGAGAACAGCTAGCTAATAGATCGGCACCGATAGGTGCCCGGCAATGCGCGCGCAGCGGCCAAACAGGCCAGATACGAGGAGGACATTGGAGACAATGGGACTGCAAACGGGAAGGAGCGCATCGAGCACGAGTGGGGGCTGGCAAACTCCCAACGCCATGTGCAGTGGCTTGCTAGGGTTGGTGCCAATCTTAAGCACCAACCTTGGGTCCTCCTGACATGGCATGGATGCGGCTCGCCTGGCGACATCGGCATCCGCTTGGCTGGAATCGCGGCAGAGGCAGAGATGTGGATTCGGGGGGCCCCTGCGGCTGCTAGGCTTTTCAGGGCTCTTGGATGACCAGGGCAGAGCAAAGGTTGCAGAAATAAGAGGAAACGGCCGCCCCGTTTTTTTTTTTTTCGTTTTCTGCCCCGGCTTTCTGCTTCACCTGCCATTGCCATTGTGCTCCTCCTCCCACAGACGACGACTGACAGACACCGGCTGTAGTCGATTGACCCAGTTTCCCAGCCATGGCGCCCTCCGCGACACAAACAACGACGGCCGTCAAGCGCCGCGAGCCTCTCTCCTCTGGAGCGGGCGAGGCTAAGCTGGCCCTCGAGGCGCCCTCGGAGCCCGTCTACCCTGACATTCAGACCATCCGGGACGCCATCCCGCCGTACTGCTTCCAGCCGACGGTGCTGCGCTCCATGTCGTATGTGTTCCGCGACCTGACGCTGATCGGCTCGCTCGCCTGGGCTGGCCTCACATGCATTCCCGGCATCGAGAACACGCCGCTGCGCTGGGCCGCCTGGATCGCCTATGGCTACGTCCAGGGCCTATTCTGTACCGGCCTGTGGATTCTCGCGCACGAGTGCGGCCACGGCGCCTTCTCGCTGCACCAGCGCTTCAACGACGTGGTCGGCTGGGCCGCCCACTCGGCGCTCATGGTGCCCTACTTCAGCTGGAAGTTCTCGCACCACCGCCACCACCGCTTCACCGGCAACATGGAGAAGGACATGGCCTTCGTGCCCCAGACCAAGGAGGACCGCGACAAGCCGCGTCTCGCCAACCTGTACATGGACCCGGAGCTCTTCGAGGACGTGCCGATCATCCAGCTCGCCAAGCTCATCGCCCACCAGCTTGCCGGCTGGCAGATGTACCTGCTCTTCAACGTCTCCGCCGGCCCTGCCTCCAAGCAGCGCGACGCCGCCGGCTGGATGCGCGTGAGCCACTTCGAGCCCACCAGCGCCGTCTTCCGCCCCAACGAGGCCTTCTTCATCTTCCTCTCGGATCTCGGTCTCGCCATCACCGCCACCGGTCTCTACTTTGCCGCCCAGGTCGTCGGCTGGCAGACCATCTTCCTCATGTACGTCGTGCCGTACATGTGGGTGCACCACTGGCTCGTCGCCATCACCTACCTGCACCACAACCACCCCGACGTGCACCACTTCGACGCCAAGCACTGGACCTTCGTCAAGGGCGCCCTGGCCACCGTCGATCGCGACTTTGGCTTCGTCGGCCGCCACCTCTTCCACGGCATCATCGACACCCACGTCGTGCACCACCTGTTCCCGTAAGTCTTACAATCCACCCTCTTTCCCCTCATACCAATTGCTAACCCCCAATCCACAGCCGCATTCCCTTCTACTACGCCGAGGCCGCCACCGAGGCCATCAAGCCCGTCGTCGGCAGCCACTACCACAAGGAGTCCCGCTCCTTCATCGGCCAGCTGTGGAACACTTGGAACACCTGCAAATACGTCGAGGCCGACCCTATCATCCCGGGCGCCCTGATCTGGGGCAAGAACGGCAAGAAATAGAGGAGCTCTAAAGGAAGGAGAGGAAGAAGCAAAGTTTTTTTTTCGTTCCCTTATTAGAGAAAGGGAGATACGAGTCCGATGCTCTTGACGACGGCGCACTGCACACAAACCACCAAAAAAAATCCAAAAATTGGGTGGGGGAAATGTACATAATCATCATGCACATGAGACACGCCTGCATACTACGGACCAGACATACGGATGCACCCAGGGGTTGGGTTGGTTGGTCCAGTCAGTTATTGGTGGCTAGACGGCGCATGGATTGAGCGGTATCATGGACGCCAAGAGACCTAGACTCGAACATCTTAGACACGATAGACTTATAGACTGGGGGTTGGGATGGGAGAGGAGGAGGCAAAAATTGGTTGTCAAATATACACAGCAGATTTGAGAGCTTTGCTTTGCTTTGCTTTGCCTGTTTGGTCTGGTGCTACGCTGCGCCGTGGGTGACTAAAGATGTACCCTGTATGACCAATGCTCGGTGCGTTTTTTAGGCGAGACGGCTGACCGCTACATCGTAAATGGGGCTGGTGTCACGGCTTTTTATGGGCAAAACATCCCATGTGTGGTGCCATCGCTCGGCTGGTAACATTTGTTGGTATCTATCTAGCTAATCGCTCTCATCTTATCGTTATCTTTTTTATTTTTTATTTTTATCTCATGTCAGACGTTCACAGGCCGGGCCGTGGCCAGAGTTGAGAGTCCCCTGAGCGAGTGTGGACGATGCCTTCTTACCGTCAGAGCAGCCCATGGTTTTTGTCATTGCAGGCTTTCTGCACTCAAAGGAGGGACTTGATATTCCGGAGCAAATTGTATCAAGACTTCGAAATGCCTTTTCACACGAGAAGAGGGAGCCTTCCTTTAGACCGGTGCCTCGGTAGTGACATTCGGTGTAATCTACCGCCCTTGTCTTCATCATTACATTTTGTATCTCATCTCATATCAGACATCTACAGCCGAGGTCCCATCTCCTCCCAGATAGACACCCACCCCAGATCCGATCGAAATCCACCAACAAGCGCCAACAAATCCCAACAAATCCCAAGTCAACATCATCAGTCCACCTTCCCCTTCCCCTTCCTA
>Ga0247770_1000903_pt1 | contig 26746 bp, 26 predicted proteins | sample UWRJL136409B6_FD_179943 | JGI IMG/M metagenome (GOLD analysis project Ga0247770, IMG submission 179943) | Plant litter microbial communities from Arlington Agricultural Research Station in Wisconsin, United States - UWRJ-L136-409B-6 | ecosystem: Environmental > Terrestrial > Plant litter >... | reverse complement strand
TCCCTAATAGCCACCGCGTCACGTGCTAGTAGTGCCATGATGGTTAAGAAATTAAGCTAATTGATAGCGACTTTGATGCTGAAGGCAAAAAATGACCAGATCAAGACTAGCTTGAACACTAGAAAGGGTAGTTGTTTTGGAAAGAAAACTCTAGATGTAATTGCTGTTGATGTTTGCCGGGCGGCGCACTGGCTGTTAGGGGTCTTAGCGGCTTGGCAAAACTCACAAGGTTTTACCACCACGCTAGAGCCTGATCGGAAACAGGGGAGGGTGGACAGAAAGTAGGCCCCTGAACCCTGCATCGGGACCATCTCGGGGTAATCAAGCTATCCTCCTGCGTTAATAAGGCTCCCATACATATTGCCTGGTGTGTGTCGCAGGAATTGGGGTCTGCTTTAGTCCTTTCTTGACCTTAACTACTTGACACAAATTTCTGCATTCAGCTATCAATTGAAGCAAATGTATCTGATTGGTGGCCTGCTAAACAGTTGTGGCCGAGCTTTTTGGGGCTTTTTATTCTAGTTACGCTCTCTGGGAATTAGCTGACCCCGTAGGGCTTGGGCGAGGGAATTTTGCGTAGATAAAAAGACCGGGTTCTCTCTGCAAAGATTTGGGAGGGACCTCGGCGAGAAAGCTGGGTAAGAATTAAACCTGAGATTCCCTAGTTTGCAAAACACAATGGGACATCCGAGATCCCGCTCACCTCCTGCTCCTTACCTCTATTGGATCCCTGCTCTTCTCGTCCTACTCTTTCTAGTTTACCCGGAGGTCGCCGCAACCACAGCTTCCGCAACGACGGCCCCGGTTGACGATCCTGCTGCACCGCGCATTAAAGTCCCCGAATACGGCTACGTGGATCTCGCCTGCCCATCAATTAGCAAGACAATCATAAAAGATACCGACTACTACGAACCGCGCAGCTACAGCATGACCTGTGGTATATCCATGGGCCGTAAAGGGGATCGGCCAATTGACATTGTTGTTATTATGTCCTACTCCTTGGTTGACTGCCTCAAGGCGTGTTCGTCGCAAGCTCGCAGCAGCAGGGCTGTCAACGATACGTCGTGCAATGCTATCCAGTTTTCAGCAAGCCTCTTCAGCCGCGACAGCAAGTACGGAGGCAATTGCTTCCTGAAGAGATATGAGGGGAACCACGATCCGCTCAGGCTTGACAGGGTGGATACGATAGTGAGCGGAGTCGTTATAAACGCGACCATAGCGTCTACTGGGACAAGGAGCACGCTCGTATCAGCGAGCACATCGAAACCCATCTCTTCTTCCAGCAGCACTGCAGAGATTTCTCGGGGAGTCGATAATGCCGAAGGCAGTGGGTTGAGTAAGGACCAGAAAATTGCGCTAGGGGTTGGTATCCCAGCCGCCGTGATTTCACTTTTTACGCTAGGTGCAATGTTCTACCGAAGTGGGGATGGGGGAAAGGAGCGAGCAAAGATACCGCGGGGAGCACAGAGACTATAAGCTATATCACCAATGTAAAATTATTAAGATGAAATCAATAAGGGGCCTTTCTAGATTCGGACCTTTCTACACATGGCCTGATCGAGGTAACCGGCACATAATGCTACCACATAATTGTTTGTGTCTGAAGCATGCCTAGAATAAAGTACGAGCTTTGATAAGGTGGTGGCGTATGAGATGGTGATGCTGGGAAGGCAAACCTCTCTCTGTCAGATAGAAGGGACTAGAAGACTCTGGACGGTGGGATTGTTGATCGTCGAGGATAATCATTGCCACCGGGTTCGCGCATGACGTACATGGTATGAGACGAATCTGGGCAGTCACAATTACCATTCCCGTTCGTAGTCCTGAGTTACGGTGAGCCGTGACCAGTTACCCCGAGCTTTCCCTGATTCCACCATGAGCTAGTGTGATCCTACGTGTAGCCGCTGCACAGCCTTAGGGGCCCGTTTTCAGTCCCCTGGCTGGAGTTGCCTTTTAATGAAACCTAAATAACGCGTAATCTACAGGAATGACTCCCAGGCAACAATTGACCCCGGATTGGGTCGATGGACACTGTGGTCGATAAGTACGACCTTGCATCTGCGCTGAAATTCCCTCTTTCGCAGTAGCTGAAACCCAGAAAGTCTCTCTGCATGTTGGAGACGGCCGATCTGATGACTGCAGCGTTCATACTCAGCGACATGACTATATTTGCAAAATGCAGCGTTGTACTCATCATAGAATACACAGCGTCCTATCTAGTGCTGCTGGACAACGATAAAATCAAGGAAACGATACCTTCGAAGACAATCTGTATGCATCATGCGCCAAACATAAGCGTTGTCATATTTTCTAACATTCAAAGACCTGTTAGAAGAACTGAGAGCACGGATGAAACAAAGAATTATTGAATTGTTGTGGCGCATCCCCTCGGCCTCGTTGCGGCTAGTAACGATTCCTAGCGGAGGAGGGATATAAGCTACTTCGAGAGCACTTTAACCCTTCGGACTGGCATAAATATTTCATCTCTGCGGCTATCTACAAGATACAAACGGCCGGACAGATTGAGGAGAATCATTATTGTTACACCCATAAATAATATCATGGAATTTTAGGCAGAAACGCCTCCTATGAGGGGCTGGGAGCCTTGAAAATGAAGGTGAGCATTTGCTTCGACTGTGTACGCGAAGAGCCTGGACCTTGCCGGTTTTAGCACGAATGAGCGGGCAGGAAGGGGTTTGCGCAAAGCATATGGTGTTTTAGGTGGTTGTGAGTCTCTTGACCCGAAAGTGTCGAAAGTCGTGTGGGAAGCGATAGGAATTTACATTGGCTAACAGGGTGATGCCGGGCCGATAAGATTTAGGAAACTGCATTGGACCTGCAGGCTAGACATGGCTCCTAGGTAGCTCAGATTATGTATGGTCAGCAGGGTCTTAGTGGTATAATGCTGGAGAAATATTTCTAGAATAGTTGTGACGTCGAGGAATTCTCTCTGGGCCAGAGCGGCTTCCCATTGGATTGGCGACCTTCACCTACGAAAAGTTGCCAATTTTTCTTCCTGACTCAGGGCATAGAGAGCGCTGCCGATTCGGCTTCAACCAATTTCAGCCATTTCCCTGGTGATGTCCTAGTAGGTACCCCAGCAAAAGCGGTACGGAGTAGTGTCGTTAGCTGGGGTTGTTAAGGGCAATATTCACTAAGCGTAATAGGAACACTACTACTTATACAAAAATAGAGCTTCAACACAATTGGCTCAAAGCCAATTGCTCACATGAAGTAATCTGTTGGGCGCCACGAACAATGGGCGTGGAAAAGAAGTTGAATTGTTGATTGTTTCTGTAGGGGATCACCCTAGCTTAGGGACGGATCAGGGGAAGCTTAGGATAAATTAGCCGCAGCTTACCCCAGTTTAAGATTACGAACGAAAAAGAAAATTTTGTAAGCCGAGATTCGTCTCAGATAACTAGGCTTTTGTGTGGGTGGGGGACTTGGTTGCCAAGGCAGCTTCAACCAAGTTTGATAGCAGAGTAGAATAGATCGGGGAGCATGCCGCTATATACCGCTAGAATGAAGAATCCGTACATAACGGCAGTCTGGTGTGTACACTTCAAGTCTGCGAAGCCTTGCGCTTTCTGCCTGCTGCGGAGACAGAGGCGGTCTTGATTACTTGCTCACGCTCTTCGGCGGGCGGCACACTGATCAACATCGCCGCGCGCGTATAGATCACATTAATGGCAGGTTGATTTCCGTACTACCATAGGGCATTCGGTCAGCATACAACACGCGGGAGAAGGAGAGAGCAGGGCACAAACAAGCATGTGTATAAAACTCGGTTCCTTCTGGTCGTCCCTCAGCACGGGCTGGGTCAACCAGTGCACGTCCAGCTGATCGTGAGACCAGTCGGCCCAGATCTCGTCCCATGTAGCGTCATCATGCCCGCCCACATCGGAAGCCTCCAGTTGACCCAAGGTGCCAGCGCGTGTGTTGAATCCGGGGTTGTCGGACTGGTATTTGGGGTCCAGGTCAAACTCGAAATTTTCTACCACACGATCCGCCACGGGGCGGACTTGCACATCCAGCCCGTGCGCGCGAAAGACAGCGTAGACAGCCATGTCAACCCCTTTCAAGACGGCTGGAAGAGCCTTGCCGGCTGACCGGCTGCTGTGCGCGTAGCCATGCCGACAGCAGACGCCCAGCACGCCGCCCTTCGGCATGAAGGTGGCATCGGCCAACACCCGCTCGACCTTGCGGTACAGAGGAAGTGCCGTGGCTTGCATGGCCGGAGCACAGCGGGCCAGATCGCCCACGCCAGGCGCGTAGTACAGGTTGTATGTCAGCGTGACGCGATGGCCCCGGCTGACCTCACGGACCTCGTGCTCGCAGTCGCTGTAGAAGGCAGCCCAGTGGACGGCATCTATCTCGCCCGCTACTGAGGTGCCCCAGTCGTACGTGATGCTGTGTCCGGCGTGGCGCACCACCAGCTGCCCTCCCTCATGATGGAAGGGGAGGCTGATGACCAGAGAGCCAAACTGGGCGTCGGAACGAGGCGTGTCAACGTGCGATTTGAATAGGCCTGATGGGGCTGAGTAGATCTGGAGGAGAGGGACTCAAGTTAGCGAGTCTGTATTTCTCTTTTCCCACAAGAGAGACGGCTGAGCTGGAACAGGGGCTTACGTTAAGTGCGTACAGCTCGGCGCGTACACCCTTAGTGGTAGGGGCTCCCTCCTTTGTAGTAGGCAGCAGAGCCTGCGTGAGGGTGTCGATGATGCCGAGCTCGTAGGGGCGAAAGTCGGACGAGAAAGCAGAGCGAAACATCTTGGCGGCGTTGCGATACTTTTTATCTTGCACATCGCTACCTTTGTATCCAAAGCTTGCCAGCTTGCAGTCTTTGAGCAGCTTGGCAAAGTTCCTCTCATTGCTGACGGGGAAGGTGACCTTGGAGATTCTTCCCCTGGGAGAGTCCCAGCGGAGCGTGATAGGTGGAGTAGACAGAACATCATCCTTGTCAGTATTATCGATCTCGTCGGCTCTCTTGGCATCGTTAGGCTTGTTAGCGTCCTTGGAATCGTCGACCTTTTCGGGTGGCTTATCATTCTTCCCAAGGCGTTTACTGCGTCTCTGCGCGGTGTCGACGTGAACCTCCCCTTTCGGTAGGAATACGTGAGATCAAAATGGATATGTGAGCAGGGACCAAGGCTACCAACGTACAATCGGAATTGTGCCTCCACAAGCATATGTCGAGCTTGTGCTCATGATGAACTTGGCGAGCTCCATCGAGACCACTGAGAAGTCGCCGTTCAAGCGGTCTTGTCCATCCTCCCAGTTCATCATTTTTGTATACAATGGCCAAATAATTGAGAACTAAGTTTTGAGATAGTAGGTACTTGCTGCGTGTTGCTGGGATGATCTTTTTGTACTGGTTGGGTGGTGCAATCCAGAAGGCTCTCCTTCCTCCAGGAATTGCGTCTTCTTAGTTTGTCACCGAAAACAGCTTCCTGTACGTGGCAATTCGCTTTATTGGGTCAGTTGTCACACAGAATCGGATCTCCAATCAAAGAGGTCTTTGTCCATCTGCCGTTACTAAATACCTAGACAGCAACAAAAGACCCATCTGGTTTCATTATCTGCCCCCTCGTTGTCTGCCGTCCTCGGGTTGGGCCATGATGCATCGCTAGTTTTTTCTCGAGGGATGCAACTGCCCGGCTTCTCGGGAGGCCGTACTTCCCCGCCGTCCATGGCGCACTTGATGACAGTCAGGTGCGGAATTTCTGTCATTTTTGGATTCTCCTCAACTGTTTTCGTCAAGAGGAGCGAACATCAGGGGACCCGAACGTGGTTTTGGACTTTTTTATGTATGGTTGCACTAAAATCCCTCATTCCCGGTAGAGCGACCCTGGCAAGTGGCATGTGGGGACGCGGCATTTGCTCGTTGACGGAGCTTTCAAACCCCCGAAGATGAACAGTGGTGGAAACTCGCCAGTGCATACTTAACCCGGGTTTCGAACATGGAATTTAATCGGCCAGTCGTACCTTAGAATGTCGGTCTTGGAGGAGGTATCTATACGGACTGGCTTGGCGCGCTTGTGGGGCCTCGTCCATGCTCTACGCGATGCAGCTCGGCTGAGAGTTGTCAACCTTATTGGTGTTTCAAGCTGGGTTTTCGCACTGCGGGATGCCGATTTCGAAGTATAGGTTCAAATATTTTTCCTTTAATTCCGCACAGAAGCTGACTTGTACCTCCACTTTACTTTAGCCAAGGTCCGCCATGATCACCACTCTAAGATTGAGCCACTTTCACGACAGCCAGGAGAACCTGCGACGTCTTCTGCTTCTCCCCGCCAAACCCGAGGAGCTCAGCTTTACGTCTTTCCCGCCTCGGACCCCGCCACGGCTTGGATGGGACCTCGCAAGCCTGGCAAAAGCACTCTCTCCACACAAGTCAACCCTCCGAAGCCTTTGAATCAGTCTACTCAATAAGCGCTGGAGCCTAGCTGATTTCAACCTGAGAAACTTTACCAACTTGGAAAATCTGAGCCTCTCGTACTAGGAGACGAGCTGTAAACCTGGGACAGGGACGCAACTCCTCGCGCCGAACCCTCGATCGTTCACCTGGTCATTTTACACCGAGGGTGCACGCAGCGAGAGCTTTTCCGACTTTCAGAAGCCGCAGGAAAGGTGGATTCGTAATCTCATTCACTCCACGGTTCAAAATGGGGTGCCGCTGCGCAAAGTACAGATCACAGGCACATTCTTACCTAACTGTCATGGAAGAGTTGCGAATGAGTGGCCGTTGGATTGTATGGGTCTTGTTGTCGGCAAGAAGATGAGGTAGATGGGAGTGACGTTGTCGTATAGCGAGCCGACTATTTCCAGAAAGGAGTTTGTGGAATTGGGCGTTGAAACAGGAGGGGAGCCTCAAGTCGACAGAGGTTCGTAATGCAAGGGCAAGGATGGTCGCTGCCTACCAGGAAAATGGAGGACCCAGAAGAAGGTAAATTATGATCATGAACGTATTTTTACATCTTGTTGGCTGGTTATGCTAAAGCTGAGCTCAAATTGAAATTGATCATTTATTTTCCGGCCAATGTGCAAATCATTCAGTCAAGTCTCGCATTTAAGACAACTATACCTGCCTGAAGAGCGCCCCTTGTAGAGGCAGTGTGACAGATTTTAGGTTGGCAGGCGGCCGTTTGTCATTTTCAGTCAATCATTTTCGGCCAGGCTGAGGGCACGCGGGAGGGCGACGGCTGTGGCAATAACGATCAATCATTTCCGGGAGGTCATGCATTTTGCAGCGCACAGCCATGGCCGGGCCGCCATTTTTGTTTGTGCGAGGCCGCCCTGGACCCCTGACCTTCCTATCAGTCCTTCGTGTTCAATGGTACAGGGGCCTAGAGGGCCAACAAGACAGGCCAACAGCCAACACGGCCATGCTGCGACCCGTCCTCAGGCCTTTGGTCATCAGCCCGACGCCCCAGGGTCTCGGTTCTCAACATGCATGAAGATGGAAATTTTTGGATGGGGCTTGGTAGGCCTCACTTTCCAGCATATAATTGACTTCCGTCTTCCGTCTTGCCCACAACTTTGCTTACCTCAGTTCTCTCTCGACCATTTTTTTTTTTTGGCTGCACTTTCGAGAAAGAGTACCTACCTAGCTACTATCGCCTCCAACCCTCATTGCCGGTGATACACATAAAAAACAAAATGCCGTCGTGCTGTGGACGTGCATTCAAGGATGTATCGGCACTTGAGCAGCACCAAGAAGCCAAGCGCCACCATCGCTGCAACCAATGCGATCGCTCCTTCGGCAAGCAGGCCAGCCTCGACCAGCACAACCGCGATCTTCACCTTCATGGCCAGCTCCCCAAGCAAAATAAAGACAGTGACCGCTATTGCGGCGAATGCCAGAAGTCATTCGTCAACGCCGCCGCCCTGGCACAGTATCGTCATTCAGCCGCCCACGCCGTCGAGTTCAGATGCTGCGATTGCGAGCGGAATTTCATCGACCTGGATGCTCTAAACCAGCATCTCAAAGACAAGGTCCACAAAAAGCCGAAAGCCCCGAGCGTGGTAAAGGGAATGCATCAGTGTCCGAAATGCCCTTCCCAGTTCCACACCGAGGAAGCGTTGCGCAGCCACGCGTCTTCCGTGGTTCACCGGGCGCGCAACTTGGTGTGTGCCATTGGAGGGGGTGGGTCCGGGGGGTGTACCCGGTTGTTTCGGAGCCCCTCGGCGATGCTGCATCATCTCGAGAGCGGAGCTTGTCCCTCGGGCATGGATCGCGCGACGTTGAACATGTTGGTGCTAAAGAACGATACCGAGCGGATTGTCAGCAGTTCGGAGGGCGCTGTCCGGGGTTTGCTTCGGGAGGCTACGCTTCGGCTTGGGAGTGAGAGGACTACGCCAAGGGGTATTGCAGCGGCGCGGGTTATCGATACTGGGATTTGGGACGACGAGGAGGAAGTGCTGACGCAGTCTTCTGGGAGTGCGAGTGGCGGTGTGATCCTCACGCCCTCGAGTACCATGATGTCGTCGCTGTTGGCTTCCCCCCTCCTGACTCCGAGTTCCGACAATAGCTCCGCCACTATTATCGCCAGGGCACCAGACGCAACTCGGTGCCCCCTGTGCCCTCCAACACGTCGCCCATTCTCAACACCGCAAGCCCTCCAGCAGCATCTGCTGTCGCCTGCACACGACGCTCAGATATTCCATTGCCCACTCCCCAATTCACGTTTCGCTGTTTCGGGGTCCACGGCGCTGGATAGGGGCGTTGCGGCCAAGTGGTTCTCCACTCTGAGTGGGATGGGACAGCATGTTGAGAGTGGTGCGTGTGTTGGGAGCGGGACTGATTTCAATACGGCTGTGAAATGCCTCGAGACGAGGATGAGGGGACTCGGGCTGGCGGTGAGACGGGCACAGGAATTGAACTAGAGGGTGACTGTTTGCGCATTAGGGCCGAACTTAGGGTGCTTGTCTGGGCAATGGTTTACATGGATGGGGTTGGTGAAGGTAGATAGGGCAATGCTTTGAGGTGTATGGTTTTATGACAGAAGGCCAACAACGAACATGAGTTACATAGTCGCCACTTCGTTCGCATTTCCGAATCTTTCTGAACGAGCGTGTCAGGGCGGCTTCGGCTCGCTCAGTGTTGTTGGAGTACATGGCAAAGGCCTTTGCAACTCAAACCCTGTCTTTCGATCCCAGCAGTGCAAAATGATACGCGTGCAACTGCTTTCTTTCTGACCATTGCCTCGATTACGTGTTGCTTCCTTCTTTGTCTCTCTGCCCAGACGCAGAGGGCTGACAAGCGTATTGTACCTATGAGAACAGCCAAATAGAACCATTTTTGTCTCCGGTTCCCAAAAAGGAACGAAAATTGACAATTGATACAGTTTCCCTAATCAGTACGCCGAGTTACATTTGATGCGGCGGCGAACTTAACAGAGGGGGTATATAAACTCATTTCCAGTGTCTCTAAATCCAAACTTTCGTTCCTCATCCACTCAACACCCCCACACCCCCACTCACATTCACAAGCAGCAAGCAAGCGATCCAAGACGTCAGGTAAGCTATATTCTAACTCGTTGCTACTTAACGCTACGGCTGCTGCCACAAATATCAAGCCCGCTGCTAGCAAGCCTGTGCCGACGGCTACCGTTTCTGCGCCAGCACCCGATCTCACTCCCGCCACTAAGGCTTCCATCACTGACTTCCTGGTCAAGATAACCAAGGAGAACAAGAAGGGCAAGAAGGCAGCTAATACCACTGCTGCTGCCGTCGAGGCCGAGCCCGAGAATGTGGTGCCTGTGGCCGACGTGCCTGAGACTACTCCCGCTCGGATTACTGGCACCATTACCATCACCGCTCCTCCTGCTCCTGCTGCTGGTGGCAAGGCTAAGAGCCATTCGAACAACCAGTGCCGTCCTCGGCGGCCGCAGCCCGAGCCTCAAGCTGTCAAGCATAGCTTCCGGTGGGCCATTGACGCTTATGGTTTCAAGACCAAGATCGCCGCTGTCTTCAATGACGGCGGTCTGGCTTAGACTGATAGGGTGGACGCTAAGTCCTCTGAGTGACAACTTACTCATTTCCTGCCTGGAAGTTACCGGTTTGTAACCTGTTGGACAACAAAGGTAGTGGAGATTCGGATTGTGTAAACTGCTGGGTTCTCTCCATGTTTGAGTGATCAAATGAATGAAATCCAACATCCTGTTTCCGAAATATCGAAATTGTACCTATTAAATAGGATTGTGAAACTCCCTTCTCCTTGTACTCGCTCCATCTTGCCACTCCTTTGTTTGAGATAGACCTCCTCCTTGGCTCGTCAGTACCTTCCTGGTGGCCGTCCAATCCCGAATGACTTCCGGCCGCGCAGTCCAACGAAATGCCCAAAGGCAGGTACAACAGCAGCTGAGCCAATCACCTAGCTCGGCTGAGGACTTCTGCAGGTGAAACAGAGCTGGATGGAATGGAGCTAGGCACAAAGCGGGTCCAACTATTTCCAGCTCTCAACTCAGTGACATCATGACTTTTATCCGACGTCCACAATGACGATGAGATCCGCCGCATTGGGTCACGAAGGAAAAGCAATGAACCGTTCGTCCCAAACGACAGAAGGTTTTCTAGGATGCATAAGTTGCAACTCGATCAACGGCGCCGCAGTGACGGAGAATCGTCTCCTCCCTGCGTAAAGCGACAGGCGACAAGATTGACAAAGCGCCTAGCACCGAAACTTGAAGCGACTGCCACTACAGCGCAGCTGACCGACACGCTACCAAAATGGGCGCGGAAACTGTTGAAACCGGCGGCTTGGCCCTCGACGCTGAATTGAACAACGGCAGCACCCCAGTCCTCGACCTAGGCTGGCACGACCCCGACGACGCATTCGATCCGCTCATCACCGATTTACCGAATGAAGGCTTTTGGAAGTTAATCCGGCGATTCAACAAACAGACCTACCATGTCAAATCTACCCCTCAAACCCCAGTACGTCCTCTCCCCCCACAGCATCAGCCGCTGCTGGAATCGGACTTTACCTAACTTTTGCTATTATCACACAGACCAACGGCCTCGACCTCGAGATCTCCGCCGACGAGACCTTCACGCCCATCAAGTTCAAAACCCACCTCGAGCGCCTGTACATGACCGCCGTCGTGGGCGCATTCCACCTCTGGAAGCACATCGTCCGCCTCCGGTCGTGGCGGGAGTGGAACCGTACCTCGGCTTTTCTCGGCGTGTACGCCGTCGCTTGGGCGTGTGATGCGCTTCTTGCATCGTTCCTTTCATTTCTGGTCGTCCTGATATTGGTTCCGGAGGCGAGAGGGTTTTGCTTCCCGCCTGCACCGCCGTCGCTTATTGATGGGACGACTGGCGGTGCCAAGAAGCCGATGGCGGGTGTGTTGGGGAGCGGAGACTCGCTGACTGGCGCGCCGGAGAAGCATCCGGGCGAGGCGGTTGAGCAGGAGGCGCACAGCTTCGTGAGCAGTGTTATTACAGTGAGTGGGTGTGGTGAGGGTGGTGGGTGCGGATTTGGAGCGGTGGCTGACAGACGGGATGCAGCTTGCTGTCGGGCTGGCTGGTGATAGAAATCCCCAAGGTACGGCATTTCATTCACATTCCTTGTGTGCTGTTTTGGGACTGGAAGACTGACGGTAATAACAGACTTTGACGATATGAAATACAAGACCGGAAATGTCCGCTCCGTCGAGCAAGACAAAACAAAAAAGCCGGTTTCGGATGCCGTGTTTGGAGAGGCGGCGGTGGTGTCTCACTTTATTGCCATTGTAGGTGCCATTCGATGGAAATTTCCCCGTGGCCGAGTTTGTCTAGCGATTTTCGAGAGGAACTGACCGCCGTAGCTCGCCGACACATACGAGAGGTTCGGCAACGCCCTGAGTCCGACGGCGCCATTTCCGAAGCGTCGACCGAGGGTCATACTGGCTTCTTGCTTGCTCCCCTTCATTGTGGTTCTTCAGCTCTTTTCCTCTTATGTGCTGTTGAAAGGGATTAGTTTCCTGGTGGGGTTAGCGTTCTTTGGAGACCCTATCTTGAGGAGGGTCTTCGAAGTTCTCGACCAGTGAGTGGACACAGAAAACCGAGACGACGACAACAACTGACATCACGGTGCACTGCAGGAGATGGCCTGGCTGGAAGATCTGGCTTGACCCTCGCAACACAATTCTCCGGGACGTCCCAACCGACATTCAGCTGGCTTTGACACTCCTTCGGAGTGGCGAGGCAGCCCATGCACCGCTGCCGCCCGCCCCAAGCAAGCGAGAGCCGCCCAAGATGGAAGCCCCACCAAACGCAGCCCCAGCACTTAGCGATACTCTCGGTGAGCCCCCTAATCCAAACATACTATAAACTACCTTAGCTACGTGTCTAACCCTCCACCCCAAGGCATCGACCAAGCCGACGTAACCACCGCGATGCAACCCGACCCGCAGAAAAAGGCCGAAGCCCAAGCCGGTCCCAGGGAACAGATGTCCAAAAAGCACAACAGACTCCTGAACTTCGTCAAGGGCCTGGTAAAAGGCGGCGTCCACTCTGGTATTGCAGCCGACCGGGCCGTCTCGCACATGGGATCGGAAAAGGCAAAATACAGGGCTGGCGTGGTGAGGAAAGGCCCGACGCCTCGCTCGGGGCCTGATCGGTTTGCTGCTAGGTATGAAGGGAAGGAGGGGTTTGTCCATGTCAATACTTCGGTTGTGACGCCGACTTTGGGCTGGGGTGGCGAGGGGGGGGATTTGAAGTGGGCGATTGAGATCGAGGCTATTTCGGTATGTGTTTTTGTTGCTGTGCAGTGGGCTGGGGTGAGTGCGGAAGCTAACATGTGTCTAGGAGATCCAAAAGATTGGAGGGTTGGGCTGGAAGACGAAGATTGCGGTGTCCTGGGCGACTGACGACGAAGTGATGGACGGCATTCTGATCAAGACTGTGACGGGCGATGAGTTCCATCTTACTGCTATGCCATCGCGGGATGAGCTGTTTAACCGCTTGGTAGCAATAGGCGCATGTGCCTGGAAGGAGTTGTAGTTCGAGATTAACTTGGTAGATACGGATACTCCGGTAATAAGAAGCGAGTGGTAGTCTTGGGTCAATACGTACCAAATTTGAGCCTTTGTAACGTTTGGCTTGCTACCCCGTGTAAATGCAGATGCCAAGGCGCAGAGGAAAGAATCTTGATCCTGAAATGTGGAGATGGCGTCTTGTCGTGCATTCCGAGGTAAATGTCACCCCGCAGAACTTCCTCCATGGTATCCAGTGCAACGCCAAGATGCCCTAGCGCTTTCCCTCGGCTTCGGTGCCATACCGCGGCATTTCGCCGCGCGAGGCACTGCGACGCAAGGATTTCCCCATCGGCTCCTCGCCGAAGCGATGTGACGACGGCGACCCTAGCAGTCTAGTCGGAGTCGGCGGGGGCGGGCAGCACTAGACCCGACTGAGCACGGAAGGAAAAAGGTCACCTAGAAGCAGTTCGCAAAGCAACGAAAAGGCCTCAAACCGAGTACGGTGGAGACGGTGTTGTTTACCCCGTGCTTGGCGATGACATTTGCCGGCTTGGGTCTGCAAGCTTGTTTCGGGGAGAGGCGGCGGGTGATTGAATTTGTTGCCAAGATGACTTGGCGTCCTCTTGGAAAAACACACATTTGCCCCGTGGACGGTCGAATAAGCTGGGGAAGAGCATGGGGAATGTCTTGGTTTTCTGGGGGTTTCACTCGGACATTTGGTCTACGTTACATCCAGTGGCCAAGACGCGTGGCTCGATGCGGGGGTCGGTAGTTGGAAATGGTTACTTGAACTTCCGTGATTGTATGTACAAGATGATATTTTGCTCATGTGAACTTCATTGCCAGGCAGGGGAACGAAAGAGATACCTGATGGGGCAGGTAGTGATATGTACAGCTCGATCCAAATCCCTGCTCAACGTCCAAGATGCAATGCCATTCTGGTGCTGCTTAGGCCTTGACCTCGATGGTGGCCGAGCCACTGCTCTGGTAACCCTCGGTGGCCATGATCATGTAGTTCCAGGTTCCGAGCTTGAGGTTGCCCTGCTTCTTCCATTCGTCGAAGTGCTTGCCGGTGTCGATGGTGCCACCGACGCGCTTGACGCGGCGGACGGACCAGTACTGGTCGAAGCTGGCAGTGCCCTGGATCGAGGGCTGGTTGTTGCGCCTCGTCTTGTAGATGTCGTAGACACCGCCGTCGTCCTCTATCGTGCCAAGCTTGGTGGTTCCGGACGAGGGGTTGTAGGTGCCGTAGGCCTCGACGATGTAGTACTCAACCAGGGGGCTGGTGGTCCATCCGTACAGCGCAAGGTCTGTTGTGTTTTGTCAGTATGGCGGACATATCAGTGGTGAAGCATGGGGACAACTCACAGCTGTTGACGTTGTGGTTGTTCCAGGTGCCGTTGTAGGCAACCTTGCGCGGGGGGCCGGGGTTCCATCCCTTGCCGCCGACCCAGTTGTTGACGTTGTTCCACTTCACGTTATAGGAGCCGGCGGCGCCGTTGTTGTAGTCAACAGAGCCCTTGCCATCGGTCCAGTACGAGTAGAAGAAGCCGTTGTGGGTGCCGGTGCCGGGCTGGATGCCACGAGCCTGCATCGCCTCGATGGGGCTGGCGCTGGTGGCCGCGGCAGCCGCGAGGGCCGTGAAGAGGGTGGTGAAGGAGACCATGGCGAGGGCTGGATGGTGTTGGGCTGGATGAAGAGTGCGGGAACTGGATGATGATGTTGGATATCCAACTCTCCTTTATACCTTAATCGCTGTGGCCCAGCAGCCCGGTCTTGCCTCACGAGGATCACATCATATAGCACGTCCGCGTAACTCACGCTCAATGCTCTAAGTCGTAATTACCTTGGCGTTCCGGGACCCGAACGCGGTCCGACTTGGAGAGGTTGGATTGGTCGTTGCTCCTCCCCCGCACTACCCGATGGTCTCTCAGATCATGGCAACCAGGCATGACCTCGGCCGACGCGCCGCGGAAACACCGTCAGAGGTGGGCCCCTTATGCAAGACAGTGGCTAACACGGGTGCTAGGGCGAAAGGAGCCCTTGGCAACCCACTCACACCGCTGGTCTTGTGAACTCTTTCTTAGCGCAGGACATCTTTCTCGTGACGCATACATCTAGGTTCTTACAGTCTTACAATATTTTCAGTATTGCTCTGTGAAAACTGGACTTCTTCACCGTAGACGTCATTCTCAAATGCGTTGTCGCCACGGCGACCGCTTTCAGCAGACCACTAGGTACCCAGGGTAGGTACTTACCTATCCTACACAGTACGGAGGCAGGCGCAGTCATAGCATTTGGTCCGGTCTTTTTTTTTTGCTTCCGAATCAAACGAAACTTCAGTTCCCAGTAAGAGAATCTCAGCTCTCACAGTTGGGTCGGTCCGCCTGAGGTGCGGTATCCTAGGCTGGGTGTTGCGGAAGCAGGCTGTGGGTGCGCCAGCGAATCTGACGTTGTTTCGAATAGCCGCTAAATTGGCAGCGGCCCTGTACCGTCGATTATTACCACCGATTCGCAAATTCAAGTTCGTTCCAGGAAACCCAAAGTCCGCACCCTAACAGCCTGTTTTGCACCAATGTCCAAATAAGCACGCCCCCCTTCCATCCAAATAACAGGGTTCTCCGCAATACATCCCAATATCTTGCCCGTGTCTTACCCCAGAATGCTCAATACATAGGTGGAGCATGTAGCATTCTCCCATATACGCCAAGCCGCTGCCAAGCCTTGTCGGTATTTAATCCCCGTGTACTCCGGATTCAGGTCGCAGACCCAAGCCGGCAGAATGTCGCCCCCAAACAACGACAGGTGCGGGACAAAGGCGCACATTCCGGGTCTATCAATACTGTGGATAATGGAATGGATGGTTCAATCTTTTCAGAGCGGATAGAGCAGCAGACCCCTTTCGAAAGGTTGTTTGGCCTGCAGGGACATGAAAGTATGTTGGAGATCCTCATATGCGGAGTGAGCAAACGACTGATTTGGGGCCACGAGGTTTCTGCCCAACGCGGGACGTTGGAGACCAAGATCCCCAAATGCTAAAGGAAAGGTGTTGGGGAAAGTGGATCTGAATAAAATGCTGGCTACGTAGTGGCTGAGCCTCCAACGCCCAACGGAAAGTATGGATTTAGCCGGCTAGAGTTTGGGGTGAGCTGCCATTCTGTAAGCAAAATCTCGCATTGCGATTGGCGCGGTAGGAATTATGTCCGCCGTTTCCAGGTCAAAGCGAATCCGGCGACTTGGCAACGTTGGAGTGAATATCATGAGAGTCATGTGTTAGTGTTGTTCCCAGATTGATTCGTCGCCCCTCAAGCTGTTGTTAAGCGCATCGGACTCATTGGGGCGGTCTTAGGGTTTCATGATCCAAGCACCTGGGACACGCTGGCTCTTCATCTCCCTGTCTTGGCTAACAGTTTACAGCGGAAGTAGAATATCGTGCAAGGAAAACCTGGATTCTCGTCCCAGATACCAAGTGGACTAGAACTCGAAAAGCCGTCCCCAAGCAGTCATCATATCCGTCCCAGATGAGATGAAGTCATTTAAGCGCACGGAAGCTGTACAGTAGCGACATTCATTTAGGAATGAGCTTAGTCCGGGGATAATGAGATGCCGATCCAACCGACACCTTCAGATTGTGGGGTTACTACCAACGTAGTAATAGGAATTGAAGAATGTTGGCGTACGCTAGACCAGGACTCGCACCATCACTCCCACTTCTATAAGAGAAATCAGGAGACAAACATCTTGTGATGTTATTGTGGGCATGAAGTGGCAGGAGTGTGGTTGCTTAAACTCGTGCTGTGTGGTGATGACGAAATCCTGCACGCCGAAAGAAATCTGGAGTTTGTGGGATCTTGGTAGCTTCAATGCTCCAAGATGCGGCGAATAACAGCCGTGACTGCGTCCTGTCTCTTTACACCCCTTCTCCGTCTCTTTTTGCCCGAGCATAGCTTCTGTAAGCTGTGCCAGATCTTGATCATTGAGAAACAGTGGAAAGTTTTTTGCCCAGTTGGGTGGTAGCCCAAACATGGCCCACAGTGTCGTTGCAATGTGTCTGCTGACTGCGTGAAGGCCGGCTGTTGCCGATGCGCGGCCGGTACCAGTGTGGTGTTCTGACACTCCCGACACATCCGGTAGTGGACCCACTGACGGCGCCACCCGGAGCGGGAGCGGGGGCGCCACCGGCACTTGGATCCATATTTATGCCGGTGCTTGGCGCCAAGCAATGATTAGCTGCACCGTGTCTTGCCGAACCACGTCTCGGAGCAATGTAACTGCCATTGATTGATTGAAAGCTGGTAGGGACTTGCAGACGAGTGATGTTACCGCACCCGCTTTAGTGTCCAGAAACCCACTTAAGAACCGCACTTGCCCAGAAAATTCAAGCACCAAGACACACGGACTTATACGACACGCCCGCATAAGGAAATGGTCACTCTGTTCTTTGTAAACAAACACTGTGGCCGTGTTACGGCCTAGCGCGGCAGTTATAGTAATTGGCGGTATATATGCTCCTACAGATGCTGGGCCCTGCAGACTTAGTATTTGGCTTTCCCTTTGTTGGAAAGCTGGTGTAGTGGGGAGAGAGTCCGTGTAGCCGGCCGTCACAGGCCGCACCGTGAGTACACTGTGTGACTACACCAGGCAATTTAAATGGAGAATATTTATCAGTACATATTAAAACACATTAATGCTTTGGGGGAAAGGTTAGGTATTTATCAGCGTGCCTTCTGGCAGGGTTGCTCGTTTTAGCATAATTGTATTTGACGGTGATAAGTTAGCTAGGTAAACAACTAGTACTTGCACAAGTGAGTAAACTAAGCTAGAGGGCATGTGAATCAAGAGGCAAACATGAGATTAGAATGGCAAATGCATTACAGTTAATAGAATCCCTAGTCTTACAGTAGATGTCTGGTTTGTAAATATACTAGGTTTAAATTCGTGAAGGAGCAGTAGGGGGCAAAGGCTAACTTACACCTACTACTAACCATTGGGCCTACCCCCTGTGAGCTGGCCAGATCGATGCCTCTAATTAACTAGACCCTCCAAATCCGAGGGTTGGGGGCCAGATACGGATGTCTTGCGCAATGGATTTGCTCCGCAGATAACACTCGCAACGGTCAGCTCGGCTCACTCGCATCACTTACATTGCAATGATTTGAATGGCTGAATACACGCGATGGATTCGGCTTGTGAAGATGGCTTGTCACTGTTTCCCCTTGGGGCTTCGGTTACCAGATCAAGGCATTCCATTAGCGAAAAAGATTGTGTGTAAAAGTCGATGCTATAATACAGTAGGTTCGCCGGCCCAGGGATTTTAATGCGCTACTCAGTGTGCCGATCTATTCCCACAAGCCTAGGAGCCTCCACGCTCTTACTTATCTGTCGCTATTACACTTCAACCACTACTTCAGGAAAGAGAAGGTTGTAAGGTGGTAGTCGCTATTGATGTACATCATTCAATCAGGTATTACGTTGCCATAGTCAGTTTACAGTTCAGCGCCTACTTAACTTGATGGATTTGTGTTCCCCTGCTTTCGTTCAGTCATATCTTTTCTCTCCAGCCACTGATCCAAAGAGGATTAAGACACGTCGCGGGTAAGCGCTACGCGGAGCAGGAGGCAGGTACATAGGTGGTTGGTGGTCAGAAGATTAGTTGTTATGGCAAGACCTCTCAGACTAAGGGGATATACAGTCAATGTGGGCCGCTGTTCTAGAATGCAAAGGACTTAATGAATAGTAGAGCACAAAATGAGCAGTATAATACTTAGGTAGTCTGCCACGGAAAACAAGTGGGCCCCGCCTAAAAATGGTTAGCCCCAAATCAGGCTCGCTTCACTCTCGGCTCAGCTTCGGCTCACCATTACTCACCCTACCATGAAAATTGGGAAGTTTACGCGACATAGGGACCGATTTTGGGCCACCTCCGTAAAAATGTACCAAGATAGGAGGTCCTAGATACAGGACCACACATACCAACAAAACAAACGCAGCCTTCAAAATGCAGGCAAGAAATATGCTAAGGGCTAACGTTTTCACTCTCCGTTTTGAGACTCTACGTTACAGTAGTTATACCTGCCTACCGCACGACTACTATTCTCCTGACCATAAAAAGGCAGATCAACCAGTCCTACTACCTACCGTACGACTTTCACCTTCTTATCCCTATATCATTACTCCTCGCACTCGCACTTACATCCCCCTTCTCCTTACTTTTCTACATCGCATTCCTTTTTTCAATATCCCTTTTAGAAGCCTCATTCTATACCCGCTTTTACGATACCCAGAAAGAAGAGCCCTAAGGAGTTCTTTCGCCGGGGGAAAGAGAAGGGCTCGGAAAATTACACGGAGGGGATAGACGGCTCCCGAGTCGACAAAAAGCCAACGGCCAAAGTATTAAGAGATTATCGCCGTATGATTGATCTTTGGAACCAGTAAGATATACAAATCTATACAAGATGTCGGCTTCTAATATCCATTCAGATATTGAGTTGGGGTGCAGTGTGCACAGAGCCAAGGGTTGGGGTTTTAGTCACGTGTTCGCTTCGGTGGTTTAGTTTTTGCAGTTCAGAAACCGTCAGGTAGAGGGAGAGAGAAGACAACGACGTTTTTGACCAACTTTCGCGTGCCACAGCAGCCAACATATGCCTGATCTCTGTGATCGTGATTGTCTGGCCCTCTGAGCAGAGCGAAGAGTCCTTGGTTCCCTCGTTTCCATTGCCTTGTTGCCCCTCCTTGCCCACGACTGCGAGCCCAAGAGCGAAAATCATACCCTTCGTCGAATGCGCCCACATGGAAGGCATTGACATGCTGCAGCTGGTATGTCCAGTCTTGTAGTGTGGTGATGTCCCCGTGTTCACTACCAAATGATTGTGCTTACAGATTGCCAAGCCACAGCCTCCGTCTGTTTGAGAAGTACGAATATAAACGGCCAAGCAGCTCGTTACCATGGTTATGGTGCATCAAGTCGTCCAAACATCCGACTCCCAGCATCTGACTACGACCGAGGGTGGCCGTTGCCGATATATAATACGAACTAAACACACGCTGATCTCCTTTGTAGTAAAATCTACGCCAGCACCACCATACGTACGTAAACCTATTAAGGAGATGGTAAAGACAGGCTTGGGTAGACTTGATAAAGCCATAGGCACCCGTATAGCCGATAGCATAATACCATCAGATAATATAGAGTAACTCTTGGACCAAATCCTGGCTAGAGTAAACTTAGTCACCCTCGACGGTATAGGAAACGTCCGCCCCCTAACTACTTATCGCGCGGGAGTAATCTATATATATTAGGGACGCCCGCCTTATCAGTATCAAGGGCGCAGGCAGATATTAAGAATCTTAGGCTAGGCCAAGCGCACTTACCGTAACTAAGGCTCGCGCTAAAGATACGAGCGGATACTTTATATACCTGGCCTGCGATATTACCCTTTCGACCTCTATATTACCGTCGCAGTAATCAGGGGTCGAGACAAACAGCGGGAGAAGTACAGTCGGGCAATTATACTAGCTAAATCCCATTAATATTAACGTATCTATCCGGCTCGCCCAGGAATCCACACTTGGGTAGCCTAAAGGAGGCGTAATTATTTAAGGCGGGTAGTAACTTACCACGACGCTTCTATTATACCTATACAACCTGCCCTTAGTATTCTCGTTTTACAGGTTGGATGGCTACAGATCTGCCTGCCAGAATAGGGCTAGGAAGGCAGATTAGAGGGCGGTCGGGCAGTAGTTGGCTATTAAATTGGGGTTGTACTAAAGATAAGAGGAAGGAAGGGGATTTATACTTTAACCATTATAAGTTAGTAAATTTACTGTACGTATAATCGGGGCGCCGATAGCAGGCGAGTAATACCTTACAGGCGAGGCATACGCCCGGCATATAGCTGTAACTAGTTGTAGTCTAGTTATATATAACGTATCGCCAACAAAGTTGTTAACCGCAGTCCAGCCTCGCCTACATCTGTCGCCAGGGAGCCGAAACTTAATACAGCCTATCCTCGTCTTCGTACCTACGTCTGGTCCCGCAGTAGTACTATAAAGCCTACTACTACTTCGGCCCTCTCTTTTATAGTTAGCCGCAAGCGTGGAGCGGATTGTCTCTAAGGCGGCGTAGCTAGACAGGCGCCGTAGATAAGCTACGTTACGTAGGTAGGGCCGGGAGTAGTAGATCGAAGCGGAGGGTAACAAGGGGTAAGGGAGCGGTTGACTGTTAATCGGGCGGTCAGTCATTGTAGTAAAGAGAAGAGTGTAAGGAAGGGGACTGCCTAACCTCTACTGCATCCGTCGTCCGATCCGCTTGCCCCGCCAACCGAATCTGGATTATGGTAATCTGTAGTACAGGGTTACTAGAAAACTAGCCCCTCTCTTATCTCTTATTATTGCTGTATCAGGAAAAGAAACTTTACCGAGTCTATCGCGTATTATCGCTTGCGCGATATAACATTTCCCGTTACCGAGACTTGCCCTTCTTTATATAAGCTCAACGAATTTGCAGGCGACTACTCGCGACCTGCTCAGCAAGATTACCGACAATTGCCTGTACCCGATGCCTAGTTTGCGCTAGCTCCTTAATCTTTAAGAAGTGCAGCGTAGCTACCAAAGACGATATAATGTTTGGCGAGATGTCTGTTATAATGGTTAGAGTACAAATCCCCTTCCTCTTTCTTCTTTTTACTACAATGACTGACAAACCTACAGCTAACTACTACTCGACAACTACCCCGCGCCGCTATCTAATCTGCTTTCCCCAGCCCTAAAGCAGATCTTTCGCCGTCCGACCTGCAAAACAAGAACCAGCTGCCGGACCTGCCCGTCCACGCTCGCCGCCGCCGGAGGAAGTTATCGATGCAAAGGAATACAATTGGTTAAAGCAACACTCCTACCGCTTTCCTCCTAAACCCTATCACTGCTCCGCAAGAGCCTCGTCGTTTCAAAATTGGAGCCTTAGGCAGTGCAGAAGAAGTTCTCCCTACAAAGTATGCTCCCGCATTCGGCGAGGCAGTTCCTACCTCCTTCTTCTTCCGCGCCTTTTCTTATCGCTTATTCCTTGGCAGCTTCCAATCCTATACATCATGCGTTGTTATCCTTTACTCGGTGGTTCAAAAACAACATACAATTTCCCGCCCTCCTGCTAGGCCGAGGACCTCCAACAGGCGCAACTCTGCCTTGACACCCTCGAGTTCTGCGGAACCACGGACCAGGTTGCGCTCGAATACCACGTCCGGCTCTCGGACATCTACAGCAACCTGGCCCTCCCGCCACTGGACCGCTTCAAAAACGCCGCCGAGTCCTCTGCCGACTACACCCCACTGTCCAGGTGCATAGCAAGGTAGCGGCCGTCGAAGTCGACCAGGCACGTGTCGTAGCTAAGCGTGTGTGGTGGTCGCCATCGTAGCTAAACGTAGGATATCGGTGTGGTGGTCCTTTTGCGGGAGCATCGAGAGTGCATCTTGGCGAGGGGTTCGTTGGGTTGCTTATAGAAATGTGATCGTGATAGGGGTCCATGCAGGGTAGGGGTGCCCGTAATGATCTCAGGCGGGGCTGCTCACAAACCTGTAACCAGAAGGCCCATGGGGTTGGGGCTCTCAATGTAGTATACATATGTACTGCGTATACTAGGTACCCGGGTTCCGCTGCATAGTACTGGGTGCTCACCGAGGGCGGGAGAGGGTCCTGCCTCCAGGGAATATCAGCCAATCAATCTTGACTGTCCAACATTACGCCTCCTTCGAGTGCCTGAATAATTCTGGTCTTTAATAGTATCAACCATAGCATAAACCGCCAGTCATGCCAAGTCAGCCTACGGGTTATGGACAATGAGAAGCAATTTCTTCGCCTTGTGGATGCCCTTGGTCTGCTGAATAGCAGGGCAGCGCGTTAACCACTCCGCCAAAGTGCCTGTGATTAATGGAAATGCGTTTCCAGTAGCATTACATGACATGACTACCATTGTCGGACCAGTACGCAATATTCTGGCGTTTCTGAAGAAATACCAGTTTTTCTTACCGCAAAAGGAATGAGACGGTTCAGGAACTGTGTAACGTCAATATCGACCGTTGCAAACAGCAGCTGAACAGACCCCTTTCCATCCTAAGGACATTTGACCTAGTTCCTTTATCTCTGTTCGAGTCTACCTGTACACCTCCCGTCCATTCCCCCCCCTCATAGATTCCCTCCAGCGACGCATACGCTAAAAAAAGCACCATGTCGAGCAAAGATGTGAAGAAGGGCTCTGTATAAGCCGTAAGAGCTTGTTACGTGGCCGAGATTTTGCAGCATGGCGACGGGGTGAAGGGAACTCAGGCGAGTCTTCACTTGGTCCGCGGGCACGGGCAGCCACCCCAAATATTGATTTGGCGCCTGTGACAGGCAACTATATTGCTCAGTCTGAAAAGCTGTGAAACCCATGCCGAGAAGAAAGCAAACTGTTGTTGCCGGCCGCGCAGAACTACACCAACGTGAATGTCCGCATCTCCCAGGGATCACCATTAGTTCCTTTCCCCTTAGATGCTGCACCTGTGTAATAACACAGCCCAATCCGCCGATAGTTTCCATCGTCCGTCCCGGCAAGAACCAACCCCCTCGGGTAGTCCATGATATCGTCCCTCTCTTTGGTGGAGACCTGTGGTTGCAACGACACAATTTCCAGCAGGGTAATGGGCGCCTCGCGCTGCTCAGGAGGCAGCTCCTTGAGGAGACCCCGCCCCCAGCGCCCCGACGAATCGGCACCCGTGTCCAATGTGATCTGGATGGTGCCGCGATCATACCTCAGAATAGATGAAATGTTGGTGGTACAAGACAGACCCCGCACGAGCATACTCCCAGACGTGAGCGCGCCAAAGGGCGCCGACTCATTGCGGAGCGCAAGCTCGTAGCGCAGGACCTTAAACACGGAGGCTTCTGCATTTGTAAGCCATACCTTGTGTGTTTTTTCGTCCCGGCACAGCGGTGCTCGAGCCGAGGCCCAGGACCATGAAGGTGCCACGTAGACACTCGAGTGCTGTCGCGGGCCTGACAGACGGGGTCGCCACAGAAGCTGCAGGGGGAGATGGGCAGAGTCCCACAGTCCTGCCACGTAGTTGGGTCTGCTTGTCTTCTTATGGCTGCTCGATAGTTCTGAAAGTTCAGAAGGGGTGCCGGGGATGTCGATTGGCCAGAGGGAGAAGGAAAACTCGGAAGCGATGCCGGAGATGGCGACTAGCCCGTCGGCTTCCACTGAGAGGTGTCGGTCGCAGTATCGGCAAATGATCTCGTGCCAGGCGTCGTGGTAGTGTGAGCCGAGGCTAGCCCAATACGATGGATAGCTGTGCCGTTCTGGAACGTCTCTCCAGTCGCGGATGGTTATCTTTGACCAGGACCTGGAGTCCCGAAGAGCCTTCCGCAGCTCGCCTATGTATGCCCTGCCATAGTCGCTCGAGAGACAAGACCAAGAGATAATTTCTTTGCCGAAGGAGGCGACCCTTGTAGACAGCAAGCCCTCCTGTAACGTCCAGGCCCTGGTATCGATCACCTCCTCCGAAACGCCGCCCAGTGACGAGAGTCTAATGCGGCCCGTATCTGTAATGTTGTCGGCTGAAAGGAGAAACTCGAACCCTTTCGGACCATGGGTATCATTACTGGGCGCCAGGAACCCATGGTTACAGCTTGGAGATACTGCCGCCACAATCGTAAGCTGGGCATTCTTGTAGTATGCCGCCATGTTGGCAATCTCCAAATCGAGCTCCTCGGGGTCGTCCTGGATGATGCAAAGGCTATCGACCCACAAAAGGTTCACGCCGATATGGCGGGTAACGGCAACGGCATCTTGTATTGTTTTTGGGAGCGAAATAATGGGAATCCCGGATCTATGCCGTGATATAGTGCCAAGAGTCCTGCCCGAGAATGTCAACCCCAGACCACATAAAACCTACGTCGTGAAGCATTGCAGTTGTGTAACTCACGTCTTAACAACTTGGTCATGCCCCCAGACGTAAGAGAGCGTGACGAATGGCTCTGAGCTTACTGCATCAGAGCGTACCAGGCTGACTTCGGTCTCAGATCTTGCTAGATCCACGTTCAAGAACCTGAGTGGAATGGCTCTTTTGTTACTGCTCTCCTGCGTTTGCGTCGGTGCCGAGTTGCGGCATTCGAAATGAAATCGACGGCAATACTCGAGGCGCCTCTTGATCTGATCAAGGCTAGTCGTCGCTAATACATTGCCGACTATGGACCTAGCGATGGCCTGGCGCGAAGATGGGTCGGCTGAGACTCGAGGGTAATTACCATGTCAGTTGTGTTTCCGGGATAGCCTTGCGCAAAGTTGGGAGTACCTAGTACGTACCGAAGTGGGACACAACGTCGAACCGAGACACAGGCCACGAATAGTCCATGGTTGACACCAAAACAGCAACCGCGTCAGTGTTTTCAGCGAAGAGATAACTGCCTGTCCTTCTGGTCTCGAGATCTAGCTGGATTTGAAGGCTGCGCAGCTGCTCCCTCGGTGTATTGGCCCTGGTGACTTGACCTAAGACCCATCCAAAGAAGGGACACCCGTCGGAAGCAGCGTTAGAGACGTCGTCCATTGTGTGGGGAAGCTGGTACTTCCAACTGCGTCTAGTCCGGAAGTAGTTGGCCTTGGCTTCCTCGCTCGCTGATACCCGAACTCTCTCGCAGTGCTGGCACCGATGCAATGAATCGATGGGGATATCCTGGAAAGGCGACTCTGGCACCTCAGGGGTCCCGTCTGCTTCTCTTGACTGAAGATGCCTCGAATTTTCATCCTGAACATCATTCACGGCGGGCCCGCCGGGGTCGGTTCGAGATGAGCTCGCCCTCCCCCCTGGCCTTCTCCAGAACCGCTCCATGTCGAAGTTGAAATGGGACATGTCACCCGCACTGAGCGCTTCTTTACCGATTTTGGGCAGTCAAGGTAAAATTTCCGTACCTCTCAGGGTTGTAAGTTCAAGTTGTCGCAAGAAAGAACTGTTCGACAGAATGGTAGCGGGGGCGATACGGTACTTATGCCCGGTCATCGTGATAGGGCGGATGGTGGCGGTGCAAAGCCATGGATTCGTGGCCCGGTGTCTCGACGTGCATCGGGCAGTGTCGTGGCTTGGGTCTCGGGGGCCAATGGAAGGAAGGCCTGATAAATTGCAGTGGGAGTCAAAGGTTCGGTAACACAAAAGTGCCATTCCGTTCTCCCCTGAGCAAAAGTCCCCCCTGATCAAGCAGCGGGTTCCGGCTGCGTACCATGTACTTGTCAGGCCCAACGACCCGACCAGACGGCCGCAGAATAGAATACTTGAACGGCTCAACGCCCCAGGCATGATGCTGTCTGCCGCCGCCCAAGATATCGTCCCCGCCCCTTATTTCGCCGCCTCAAATACCTCGAACCGCTCCGCCAAATACTCGGTATCGCGCACCTTTTAGTTCACCGCGTCCTTTTCAAACCCAGCAACCGCCTTATACGCCGCGCCAATACTCTCGAGCTCGTCCTTAGGAATCACATCATAGACATTCTCAAACCCGTCGGGCGCACGCTGATACGCTAGCTCCAACACATAATCCGGTCCGTTAGCGCGGTTAGCCATAACGATCTTAGCCGTCGCCGGCAACCGTACGTCCTGGTAGGCCGTCAGCGCAGCCTCGACCACGCTCGGCTACTACCACGTACTCGCCTACTCGGCGAGGAGTACCGCGAGAACCTTAGTATTAATGATAGCCTATATCGTACCGTTACTGCCGATCAGGTACATAACGTAGGCAGCGTCACCGAGAAGTGTTATACAGCC
>Ga0247770_1000902_pt1 | contig 26750 bp, 18 predicted proteins | sample UWRJL136409B6_FD_179943 | JGI IMG/M metagenome (GOLD analysis project Ga0247770, IMG submission 179943) | Plant litter microbial communities from Arlington Agricultural Research Station in Wisconsin, United States - UWRJ-L136-409B-6 | ecosystem: Environmental > Terrestrial > Plant litter >... | reverse complement strand
GAATGTTGCATCTGCAGGCTCGTACCAATAACTCGTATGCTGCTTGACGAAAGTCCTTTAATCGTTCACTGTTCATTTAAGGAGTGGATAGGTTTTCTTTTTCACCCTCATTCTCTCCTTAACGGTGACTCTAGTTCTTCTTTTGTCACCGTTCTCATCTTTGGTTAGTCTAAACTACAGCAATTTAGTTGTAACTCTTAAAATCACAGGATTTTTCACTTGATTTTTGTTAAATTCTGGCTATTACGGCTGAGGGGATTACTCGGGTTCTACCAGTTGCTTGCCGTATTTTTTACATTTCTTGCAGACCGCCAGCCCTATATTGTTTAAACCATCTATGTACACCTCGCACGTTCACCTACATCTGTAAGGCTTTGGCTCGATCCACCCTTTAACCAATCTCGGTGTCTAAATTTTTTGTCCATTAATTATAGTTCACGGCGGTGCGAGCAAATTATTTTTAACTCGTCTGCCGTTAAATCAATTCTTTCTTGGTAGTTGAGTTTCATAAAATATTCGTCAAACTCTCAGTTTCATCGTAGCAATTTTTTTGGGGACTGGTATTAACATTCATTTATTTACCTTGATTTTTTTCGGCAGACCTACTTATATTTATATATATAGCGAGCAGGACGCTCGGACTCTTATAAAAACAAAACTCACTCAAAAAACACAGAAATAACCCGGTTTATCAAAGAAACCGGGTTGCAAAACACAGAGCTTGGGTTAAATCTGTTCTTCCCCTTGATGAAAACGCTGAATTCCTTTATTTTTTTCTACAGGAATAATAGTATCTTGGGGAATATTGACGATGCCTGTGAATGGCTCTTGGCTTGCTTTCAAAGCTTCTTCCTTGTTTTTGCGCTCGGCAATTTCGCGCTGCAACTTGTCAATCGTCCGTTGAAAACGACCTGCTTGTCTGAGCATTTCTTGTTCCGAAAACTCTAGCAATTGAATCAGATTGGCAACTTGAAAGTCCAGTAATTGGCTTTCCATAATATTGTTATTTATAACAATATTATTAGATATTACTGAAGGGTCAAAAGCCTTTTTTTTGTCGTAATCAGAGATGGAATTTTTGACACTAACTGCCAAATTTTTAAACATTTCAGCCGTGCTTTGGGGAATTTTAACTTTGAGGAACATCACTACAGCAAACAAACTTCCAGACGGTAGAAGTCCCCCAAATCCCAAGACAGACTTGATTTGGTAGGGGATAATTAAGGAATCTTGCTCCGGAATAAACGGGCTGCCTTCTGCGTCTGGTACGTGAAAAATATTTAATACTGCGGGTTCTAATTGCAGGAATCTTTCTGGCTCGAGTCCGAGGAATGTAGGAATGTCTAAACCGAACTGCCGGATTATTTCCGAAATCGCCGGCATTTGAGCCACTAATTGGGTACTAACTAACGGAATAGCTGTATTTTTTGCTGCTGTGTGCCGAGAATTCCACTGCGGTTCTGTGCCTGCTGCTGCTAGCAGAGTCCAACATTTCATGTCGGCGGCGGGGGAATTGCCGTTCATCAAGCCGCGGGCGGATTGTTGCAATGAGTCTTCTAATTCCCCGTAGGGATGAGTTTTGAACAAACGCACTAAGGCACAGCTATTTTCTCCAGTTTGCGAATCGCAAAAATTTTGGTAAATATAGTTAACTATCTTCTGGCTGCTGGCTTGCATACTAGCAGTATTTCTACCTAAGTGGCGCAGGACTAAGCTGCATTTCGCCATGTCTTGGGGGGTAAATAGGGTAATATCGTACATTGAAAAATGCTCTCCCAGAGCTCAAACACTCTTTTCATTTATTTATCGTTAAGACCGCTACCCCATCCGGAATATTGACAGCCCCGATCGCACTGAGTGAAAATGTGTATAAAATCTGTTAGCAAAATGTAATTGTTGCGACAGCACAGAATACTTAGATCCCCACAGCACTTCAAGAAGTCAGGGATTTAAGCGCGATCGCCCGCACCCAATGCGTCTAAAATAGATGCTGTGCACTGTTGGGGCTGCGAAATTTAGGCTTTAAGGGCGCGAAAACTCGATCGCACACGAAGCACACAAAATTATCAAATTCTCTTGCAAAATTGCTCTTTCGTTGTGTATAATCAAAAATTGAACCCTAAGAGCTGTGCACTGTTGGGGCTGCGAAATTTGGGTTTTAAGGGCGCGAAAGCTCGATCGCACACGAAGCACACAAAATTATCAAATTCTCTTGCAAAATTGCTTTTTCGTTGTGTATAATCAAAAATTGAACCCTAAGAGCTGTGCACTGTTGGGGCTGCGAAATTTGGGTTTTAAGGGCGCGAAAGCTTGATCGCACACGAAGCACACAAAATTATCAAATTCTCGTGCAAAATTGCTCTTTCGTTGTCTATAGTCAAAAATTGAACCCTAAGAGCGGGTAAACAACTGGTAAATGCACCACACTCAAAATATAGCACCGAAAGCTATAAGAGTTAGAGTCACAGATATTAAACATTTATTCAATCAGCAAAGCAAAGATTTATGGCAAACTCACTCGTTAGCAACTATCAAAGAGGTTATCTTCGAGATTTAGCTTCACAATTATACAATAAACTTAAATATCTGATTAAAGTTTATATTTTATTCAAACCTTACGCCAGAGGAGTTATCCAACTTAGTATTGATAATGTCGATCAATATTTCGGCAACGATTCAGATATAAAGATTCATAAATTAGTTACTCAGGAAGATTTTCTTATTCAACAACCAAAATTTTTAGAATCTGATTTTTTAGAAATTATTACTCCTTTTTAAAATGAAGTTGAATCAGTAATTATAGATGCTAGGAAAGCAGGATTTGCTTTTTCCAACAATCACATCATAACTCCCGAACTAAAGGTGATATATGAAAAAAATATTAAATTTGAACAACTACCAGTATACAGAGAAGAACTATCTGCAAACTATCAAAAATTACAGGGAACAATGGCATATTTATCCAATACAATGCCTCAGAATTATGGGCATTGGTTTATTTATACTTTACCGATGCTAGAAATATATTGGAAGTTTATCGACAAACAAGAAATCGATTATTATTACATAGGTGGTGGTTCCCTAGCAAATTTCCAAAAAGAAACCCTAGTTGCACTTGGCATAAAAGAAGAACAAGTAGTTACTTTTCCCTCTAAACCTGATAGAGCAATCACCTGTGTAATTGACAGGACAATTCAAAATAACGGCTATAAATACCCAACTATTTTTGCTTATAGATTTGCCCGAAACCTATTTTTACCTAAAGATAATTATGCCAATAAAAAATATCCCAAACGTTTATATGTAAAACGTGGCAAGGTAGACCATCGTGAGGTCATCAATGACAATGAAGTTGTAGAATACTTAGAAAGTATCGGCTTTGAATCGTTAACAATGCAAGGGAGAACAATACAAGAGCAAGCTGACATATATTACAATGCAGATGCGATCATCTCCGTCTGTGGTTCAGCGTTGACAAATTTACTGTTTATCCGGGAAAAAATCACAGTAATTGAAATGTTTCCTTTCGGTTATTTAGATGGTTTCTATTATGCTTTATCAAGTTATGCTCAAGCCAATTATCTCTATTTGATCGGTGACGAAATCCCTAATAATCCTACCGCGCCACATTATTCAAATCTAAAAGTTAATATTAACAAGTTAAAACAAATATGTAAATTAGCCGATTTGGTGTAAGAAGAAGGAAGAAGTTAACAATCAATAATCAACAACTTCCTTCTGCTATACCTACGGAGTAGGCTGAGACTTGCCTTCCCCAGTATCCTTAGCATCCCTCGCCGACAATCCCTGATCTTGAACGCCAAAATACCACAAACTAGCAGCAGCTTCGGCGCGAGTCACGGATTTTTTCGGCTGAAACAGAGTAGTAAAACCAAAAACGCGGCGAATATTCGCCAAATCTCCATTGTTAAAATCAGCTAAAACGGCCCGCGACGCCTGGGAATCAATTTTAGAAGCATCTTGAAAACCCCACTTTTCTTTCACTCCTTCAATGTTAGCTGTCGGCAAAACTTGACGAGTATCTAAAGGCACTTTCCAGAGAATCATTGTTTCGCGAGTTAAAGGTGCATCCGGGCGAAATTTCACATCTTTAGTTTCTCCCGAAAGCGAACTCGGAATTACCCCGGCTTCTGCTAAACCTTGAATTGCTGAAAAATCCGGGTCAGTTTTGGGTAGGTCAGAAAAGGCCGGTTCGCTAGAGTCTACTGCTAATCTAATTTGTTTGGCTTGACGGCTAGCATAAATCTGATTGTTAGCTGCTACTAACCAGCGGGCGTATTCGCGGCGAGTGACAATTTTGTTGGGTTTGGGCAAAGTGCTGGCATTTTGTAAATTAGCACTTTCGGTCGTTAGCGAAGCCCTCGGAGAGGGTCGCACTTTCAGCACTTCCAACTGAGTTAAATCTGTCACATACTGCCGCAACTGTTGAGGAATTTGAGCCTCTTGTTCGCTAACTTTTGCTGATGGCGACGCGGATGACCCTGGAGTAGTTCCCTCTGAATTAGATGGAGTTGGTGAAGGTGTTGGAGATGCGCTAGACTCGGAATTATTAGGTTGAGGAGTGGCGGCAATTTCTGGGCTGTCTTTGCTGTAGTCGATCGCAAATTCTGTAGAACCCCCTACTTTCTGAGTAGGAGAAAGCGACACTGTTACCCGCAAATTATCTCGGGTTGCTACCAAAGAACCTTGTCCTTCCGCGGTTGGGCGGCTGACTATTTCCCAGTTTCGGCGCCCAAACTCTGTGGAGTAAAAGTTCTGAACGGAATTAACCGGATCTGTGCTCTCCCAGCGCAGCCGCACATTTTTTGGCGACGGATCGGTTTCCCCGCCAACTTCGATTAACTGAGCATTAGGATATAGTGGAATCTCTGTCGGGAAATCGGGAGGAAGTGTGGCGGTAGAGTTTGTCTCAATTGCTGTCGCTGGTGGTGGGGAAGAGAAAACCACTGGGTTTTGTTTTAATTTGGGATCGGCGGCTAAAGCTTCTTCGAGTGCCTTGCTGTTGGGGCTGTTTGCACAAGCTGTGACAGCAGCCAGCAGACACACAGCCAGCCAAGTATTTACAGCAGCGAGTATATTGGTTTTATTGGTTTGACTGGTTTGAGCTGGCGATCGCCCGATCGAGTTGCCTCGCCCTTGAGTAAATATAATATTCAGCATAAATCCCCCCTTTGCGGATATATTTCTAGGCTAGCGCAGATCGATCTGGTTCATATAATTTTTACCCAAATGAAATTTCTGTATTTACTCCTAGTTACTGCTACATTATTTGTCTCGCCTGTCAAATTTGCCAGTCCCGCAAAAGCTCAACGATCCCCGCTGCAGGCAGCACTTCAGACGCCAGAGTGGCAGCCATTTTGCTCGGCGATGGGTCAGTTTGCGATCGATATGCCGGGATCTCCCAAAATTCAGTCCCATATTTTTTCAAATCAAATTATTGCTCATACATACAGATCGATCTTAAAAAACAAAGAAACTTATTTACTTCAATACTTTGACCTAGATTTGCGGCAGAGCAACAATAATATTAATACTAAAATTACTTTAAATACTGCCGTTGATTTATTTGTCGTGGGGGCGAATGCTAAATTGTTGCAAGTGCGGGATATTTCCCTCGGAGGCTATCCGGGAAAAGAGTTTGAGTTTCAGGCACTTTACCCCGATGAACCTGTAGGTGTAGGTCAAGTTTTTTTGGTGGAAACGCGCGTTTACGGGCTGGTTGCCACTACCCCAGAACCAGAAAATGCTCAAAAATTTCTCGACTCTTTTCGTTTGTTTTGAAGCAGGAAGTTCACCAAGGAGCGGTGGACGGGATTTAACGGATTTAACGGATGGATATTGAAGGATGAAGTCAGAGGTTCGAGGTTCGAGGGAAAAATTAGTTGGCAGTGGCGATCGAATTTATTCATAAAGCTTACCCTGTTAAACTTGGTTTATAGGAAAATATTGGCTTTGGCAACGAAAAATGGCTCCATCTACCGGGTTTCTCAGGAATAATGCCGTCACAACTAATTAAGTTAAATGTGACTTAAGACATTATTTTGTTTTTTGTACTCTATCTAACGGCATAGATAAATTTTACACCCGTGGAGCGATGTAGATACTCCCTCAAGTTTATATATTTGATATAAGGATTATTAAATCGCAGAAAGCACAAGCAAAGATGCTCTCTTGCTCCATCTGGCTCCCATCTGGCTCAACGAAGTCAGGGAAGTCAGGCTCATCGAAAGCTTACCCGGAGGGTATTAACATATTATGAACAAACTAACACCCATTCTCCTCAGCGGCATCCTATTATTTGGAGCTGCTGCTTGCGGCGAGGGGGCTAAAACTAGCGCTGATGCTCCTAATTCTACCACAGAAAATACCACCAGCCCGCCCCCAGCCGAGACTGTTCAAAAAACTCAGGGTGACGCCACTAGCCAGATTCGCCAAAACCAAGCAAATTCTGATATCAGGGCCAGAGAACAGCGCAACAATGTGACGGGAGGCGATGCAATCAGAGCTGATGGCGACCTGCAAAGTGAAGTGCGCTCCAAGTTAGAAGTAAACATCACTAAAGGTCAGCTAACCGTTGAGGCAAAAGACGGGCTTGTCACCGTAGGTGGCACAGTTCCCAATCAAACTGATTTAGCTAAAATTGAGCCGCTAGCTAAAGAGATTAAGGGTGTCAAACAGGTGAATGTTACTGCTGTTGTCGCCCCCGCTGCACCCGCATCGCCTAGCAGCAATCAATAAATTAGAAGGAAGAAGTCCGAGGGAAAGAAGGGAGAAGGCAGAAGGAGAAGCCCGAGGGAACACGGAATAGAGAACACGGAAAGTTTTGCATTTTAATATTGCTTTCGGAGCGTAGGGCAACGCTTACGTGGCTCTCTAGGGGGTAGCGGGGTTTAAACTTTAAAATTTACGTACTCAAAACTCGCGCGCTGTCTGAAATTTCCAATTCCCAATTTCCGCTTTCCAATTCCTGAGAATTAGTTAGAAACTAGCCAGAAGATAGAGACCGAGGTTATTCCCAGCGACCGATAAAAAATGTTGGGAAAGAAGGAGTAAATGTGATTGATGGCAGCAAGCAGAGCATGAATTCTGTGGTTGTTAAGAAGTAGTATATTTTGTAGGAGAAAGAAAATGGCTTTAGGTCAACATAAGCGAGCTGTAGGAGCATTTTCTAATTACCGAGATACGGAACTAGCCCTGATGGAACTGCAAAGTACCGGGTTTCCGATGAATAAAGTTTCGGTAGTTGGGGAAAATCTCGATAACAGTGAAATTGCGGGCGCTAGCGCTGGTAAGGGTACCGACGAGAAAGTCGGTGGTGGCGCGAAAGCAGGCGCGACAGCGGGAGTCGTGACGGGCGGTTTGATAGGGTTGCTCGGAAGCATTGGGGCGCTGGCGATTCCGGGAGTGGGCCCGGTGATGGCGGGGGGCGCGATCGCAACTTTGCTGGCAGATACTGTGGTCGGAGGCGCGATTGGGGCTGCAGCAGGCGGTTTGGCCGGCGGTTTGATCAGTTTGGGAGTTCCTGAAGGAAAAGCTAAAGCTTATAGCGATCGCGTCTCGCGCGGAGAATATTTGGTATTCGTAGAAGGAACAGATGCGGATCTTGCCACAGCCGAAGGAATTATGAGCGTGCGGGGCATTCACGATTGGGCCATTTACGATGTGCCCGCAGACACCGGCCGCAGAGATTCGGCCCGCCACAAGCGCGCAGTGGGGGTATTTTCCACCCGCCGCGAGACGGAACACGCGCTGGGAGAACTTAGAACTGCCGGTTTCGACATGAATCGGGTTTCGGTCATCGCTAAGGATGCTGACTCTAAAGGGGAGATCGCAGGCCTTGACGTGCAGGAAAGCGCGGACAACAAGGCCGATGAAGGGGCGACTAAGGGCGCACTCACAGGTGGCACTTTGGGCGGTTTGACAGGCTTGTTGGTAGGTCTGGGCCTAGTGGCAATTCCGGGAATCGGGCCGATTATGCTGGCAGGAGCCTCAGCTACGGCGATCGCCACTACACTCGCCGGTACGGCTTTGGGTGCAGCAGCAGGCAGCTTGATCGGAGCTTTAGTCGGTCTGGGAATTCCCGAAGAGGAAGCTAAAGCATACAACGATCGGGTGGCGAGAGGAGATTACTTGGTACTGCTTGACGGTAGCGAAGCAGAAGTCGCTAAAGCTGAAACCATTCTGAGCCGCGGAGGCATTCAGCATTGGAACACCTACGACTATCCCAGCGTCGATACTTCTCGGGCTGATTACGGCGCTCCAGGTACTCCGGGCGTTGATACTACGGCTGATATTTACGATCCCAATCACGGCGTTACCCCCCGCCCTATGATTTAATACTTCCGACTTTGTTTGGGTATTGTTTCTACCAACTGCAGGGTAGTCTCCGTCGCGCACTCGGATTGGCAAAGTGATCGAGCCAACACGCGCGAGCTAGGGGTTGTGCACTTCGTTGCTAAAATTATCTCAAAAGTCGGCTTTTTCTCTGAAAGTCGGCTTTTGTTTTGTTCTGGAAACTTAAAAAAAGCGACCAGTCAAAAGTTTAATTTTGATTGGCGAGCTGGGCTTTACGTCGGCGGCTCGATCAGCGGACTTTATTTTTACACCCTAAATCTGCCGTGTTTTTTTAGTCTGTAACACATACTACAGCTCGATTGGCAACGCCGTAGTATTATCAAATTTAATGACATAAATTACAGCAGATATTGCTCGGTTAGTCAAAGAGCGACTATCTTTAATTATGGGGCGGCTAATTTCAGCAACTTATACAGGTGAAGTAGCCAGTCCCGCGCGCCCAGAAAAGCCTGCGGTGGTAGGCAACTATTAGAATAATAATATTGTCGGATCCTTCGGGCAAGACTTAGGCTGGTCATTGGTTGGCTGTAGCAGCCCAATTGCCCTTGGCAAGACCTGCTACAGCAATACAGTTTTTCTGGGAAGGCCTCAGCGAAGCATTTGAGAAGCCCAGGAACAGCTTTTATGTCCGGGAGCGCGTCTGGTGTCGAGTGTTCTGTTAATTAGAACCGCAAGCGCTCATGGATCGAGTAAACATTAACAGCAAGGACAGCAGCGCGGGATCACAATGGCTCGCGGTGCATTTTTTCGCGAAATCTCAGGCTACTGGCAGCGTATTGCTTGCATCGCCTGCGACTCGCTCAGCACTCCGAGGGAAACCGCCTTCCTGTTGGATTTCACTGGCGCGCAGCACAGTGGGGGGAGGTGAAACTAGCTGAGCTGACCGGGGTCTGCTTTCATGGGCAATAGAAGATAGAAGGCACTTATGTAGAAGGCATTCGGGGTTGAAGATCCGATATCTTGTTTCTTGATTGCACTAATAAATTCGATCGCCTGTACCAGCAATTTTTCCGGTCAGAATGCGGCGCGGATGCCGCCAGCAATACCCCAAATATTTGATCGACCTTGACAAGATCGATCAACAACTTATCCATATTTTGGTAAATGGTTAGCAGTTAATAGTTAGTGATTAGCAGTTAGTATAAATGCAACTAACAATTAATAACTAACATCAACCGCCAACTAATTACTAGCCAAATAAGACTTACAGGACTTACACGCGGCGAGAAACTCGGTTTATTCACGACTTCCGCGCTGGCAAACCTCAGATTTTACCCGAACCCGGTTTCTTTTCGTAAGTTATAACTAGGTGAGGAGGGTGATGCTAGGAATCAAGCAGTTTTGACAATTGTTAGTGTGGCAGTATTGGTTTAAAAAACTGACTGGCATACACGATAGTACAAATTTTCAGACAACATAGAACATCGAGAAATTAAGGAAACTCACTCAATTTTTTTATGAATTTCACTGAGCTTTTAAGTGCCGATGAACTTTTAACTAGACATAGAAACGGGGAACGAGATTTTCGAGGTGCTAACCTCATTGCAGCTCATTTGAGTGAAGCTAATCTCAGTCGAACAAATTTGAGCACCGCTAATTTGAAAGGTGCAAACTTAATTAGAAGCAAACTGATTGGAGCTAATTTAAACGGCGCCGACTTGAGCGGGGCTAATTTGTCTAAGGCGAAATTAATTGAAGCTAACCTCGGGAGTTCTAGTTTAACTGGAACTGTGGCGATCGCAGCAGATTTTAGCGGAGCAAATCTCAGCGGAGCAATATTGTCTCAGGCTGACTTGAGCAAAGCTGTTCTGACTGGAGCGAGTTTAGTAGGAGCTTGTTTGTTAAGCGGGTCGAAACTAACTGAGGCTAATTTGAGCGGGGCGACGCTGAGCCGAGCAATTATGAGCGGGGTTGATTTAAGCAGAGCAAATCTGACTAGAGCGATTCTCAGCGAGGTTGATTTGAATGGGGCGAACATGAGCGGAGCCACTCTAATTCGGGCTTATCTCAATCGCGGAAATCTCAGCGGTGTCAATTTGGTTGGAGCTTCTTTGAGCGAAGCAAGTCTGCGGGAGGCTTCTATGTGCGCTGCTAATTTGAGCGGTGCTGACTTGAGCGGTGCTGACTTGCAATCCGCTAATTTAAATGGCTCTAATTTGAGCGGTGCCCACTTGCAAGGAGCTAATTTGAGTAAAGCTAATTTAAATGGTTTGATTCTGCACAATGCTGATTTGAGGGGTGCGAATTTGAACAAAGCTTCTTTGCGGGGAGCTAATTTGAGCGGTGCGAATTTGTCCGGTGCTAGCTTGCTGGAAGCGGATTTGCGGGGGGCGAATTTGAGTCACGCCAATTTGTCGGGAGCGGGTTTGCTGCTGAGTTCTCTGACAGGGGCGAATTTGACAGGAACTAATTTGTCAGAGGCTAATTTGATTGGTGCGAGCTTGAATGTTGATAATTTGAATGAAGCAGCTTTGGGCGGGGCGATTTTGCCGAATGGAGCTACTCACAGCCGGGATTGATGAGTTGATTAAGAGAAAATAGTTTTGAGTTTTAAGTTAAAGCCTCTTTAATTCAAAACTCAAAACTTTTAACAATAAAGAATTCAGGATTCAAGAGTCATAATTCAGTTGGGGGGGGCGGGTTTATCTAGATTGTTGGTGGAAGTTAGATATTGTTGGTAAAACCCGCCCCTACAAAATCCGGGTAAAGGTAGGGGCGGGTTTCACTAACAATAATGGACGATCGCCGACAATCTATTAAAATTCGGAGTCAGCGATGCAGTCTGCTGAGCAATGTCACGATTGCTTTGACTAACTCATTGGGTTCGACAGGTTTTGCAAGATGACGTTGAAATCCAGCAGCAAGAGCTTGTTTCTGATTAAAGTCTCCAGCATAGGCAGTCAGGGCGATCGCCGGAATTTGCCCGCCCTCCTCTGGTGGTAGAGCTCTCACTTGCCGCACTAGCATATAGCCATCCATATCTGGCATTCCGATGTCGCACAGGAGGATATCGAAGGGTGTGGTTGAGAGCAGTTGCAGTGCCTCGATCGCAGACCCAAGGGCAGTCACTTTGGCTCCGGCTTGTTCCGCTACAAACGCCACAAACTGGCGTGAATCCGGTTCATCATCCACAACCAACACGCGCACAGAGGCCAGGTGAAGATCGTTCCATCGAGCTTCAGTTGTATCGGCAACTTCTTCAACCGGATTCGCGGTATGCCAGAGGGGAAGTTCAACGGTGAAGCTGGCTCCCTGTCCTTCACCCCTACTCTCCACCCAAATTTTGCCGCCGTGCAGTTCCACAATTTGACGTGCAATCGCCAGCCCCAATCCCAAACCCCCAAATTTACGAGTTATGGCTCCATCCTCTTGCCGAAAATGCTCAAACACATAAGGCAGAAACTCAGGATTGATGCCTTTTCCTGTATCGGTGACAAGAATCTGGGCAAAAGTTCCAGTTTGGGTTAACCTAACGCTAATTTGCCCGCCTTGAGGGGTGAATTTCACGGCATTGGATAAAAGATTCCAGATTACTTGCTGCAAACGCCCGGAATCGCCCGTTACCATTCCGATGCCGGGTGAAAAGGTTGTTTGAATTTGCAGCGATTTGGCTTCGGCTGCTAGCCGAACGGTTTCCAAGGCGGCCGAGATCACCATATTCAAATCAACGGACATCCGATTCAAACTCAGTTTGCCGCTCAGAATGCGGGAGATGTCGAGCAGGTCCTCAATCAGTTGTGACTGGAGTAGGGCGTTGCGTTCGATCGAGGCAAGGGCGCTAGCCGTTTTTGCAGGGCCCAGTTTGTTTAGCTGCAACAGCTTCGACCAGCCGAGAATCGGATTGAGGGGCGATCGCAACTCGTGAGACAGCACCGCCAAAAACTCATCTTTGATGCGGTTGGCGGTTTCGGCGGCTTCTCGTGCGGTTTGCTCTTGTTGCAGAAGCTTCTCGCGTTCAGCTTCCGCTTGCTTGCGATCGGTGATGTCGCGCGTTAAACCCGCTACCATTTCCACAGCACCCTCTGCATCAAAAACGGGCACAAAAATATACTCGTAAGCTCTTGTACCGAAGGCGCTGGTGTATGGCGTTTCATCTTTAAGCGGTTGGCGCGTCTGAATCACTTCCTGAATCTGATTTTGCAGTTTGACAGCTAAATCCACTGGGTAATCTAATTCAAAAAAGTTTTTGCCAATGGCTTCAGCGAAGGATTTTTGCCAAAGGTCGAGCAACGGCTTGTTGATATCAATGAACCGCCCGGACAAATCGAACGTATAAATAAAGTCCGGCACCGAAGATTTAAACGCGTTGAACTTTTGCAGTTGCCGTTCGAGTTCGGCGGACGTTTGGCGCAGGACTGCTTCGGCTTGAATTCGATCGGTGACATTCTTGAAATAAACGGTGATTCCATTTGCGGCAGGGTAGGTGCGGACTTCGTACCAACGATCGTGGTCGGGATAAAACGCCGTCAGTGACGCAGGCACGCGATCGCGCATGGGGCTCCAATAGATCGGCTCAAACTCGTTGCCAATCAGTCCTGGGTATTCTTCCCATAAATTCTTGCCAATCAAATCACCCGGAATGCGATCGAGCAAGGTTTCGGCAAATTGATTGACGTAGGTAAACCGCCAGTTCTCATCCAGGGCAAAGAATGCTTCACCAATACTCTCTAGAATATTCCGGCTTTGCTCCTCGGTTTCACGCAAGGCTGCTTCCGCCCGTTTGCGATCGGTGATATCCATCACTATTCCTAACAACCGAGTCGGCCTACCGCTGGAGTCACAATAAACGCTGCTGCGTACCCAAATCCAATGCACGCTTCGATCGGGGTGGATGATTCGACATTCAAAGTTCCAGTTGGTATTAGCTGAGAGGGTTTGTTGAAACTTCTCATTCACAAAGGCGCGATCGTCGGGATGAACATGGATCAAGAAAATGTCGTAGTTCCATTCCGGCAGCAGCGACTCATAGCCAAAGATTTGATCGTGTCTGAGCGATCGATGAGCAGTGTAAGGGTGCGTCCTGAGATCGAGATCCCAATCGCCAATTTGGGAGGCATCTAACATAAATCGCAGCCGCGCCTCACTCTCGCGCAGTGTCGCCTGAGCCTGCTTGCGAGGGGTGATGTCAACGGCAGCGCCGTAAATCACTTGTTCTTCTGGGTACCCCTGGGCATTCCAGATCAACCAGCGGTAGGATCCATCTTTGTGCCGGTAACGGTTTTCAAACCTAAGGGTTTGGTTACCGGAGAACAGACTGTCGGTTTCTGCAATGGAGGCGCCGAGGTCGTCCGGGTGGACAAACTCAGTCCAGGGGCGGGATGTCATTTCGTCTGGTGTCCAGCCGAGGGTTCGTTCAAAGGTTGGGCTCACCCAGTGGAAATACCCGTTTATGCCCGCAATCACTTGCACATCTGAACCGACGGCAAGAAACCGTTCCCGTTCCTGCTCAATTTTTTTGCGATCGTTGATATCCCGGAAGAAAAGAGACAGCCCCGTCGGTGAAGGATAAACGTGAACCTCAACCCACAAATCAAACGGAGCATAATATTCCTCAAAGTCCACCGCAACCTGCTGGCTGGACGCTCTGCGATACTGGAATTCAAACTGATTGCCGATCGTGCCTGGGAATGCTTCCCACATCGTTTTGCCCAGCATTGCTTCTAGGGGAGTTCGCGACACTCGCTGTGCGGCTTGGTTGGCGTAGGTAAAGCGAAAGTCGAGATCCATTGCCATAAACGCATCGGTTACGCGCCCCAGAATGGTTCGCTCTCGCACTGTTGCTTCCTGCCGCAGCCGTGCCAGCTTCAAACTTGCTTCTACCCTTGCGAGCAGTTCGCGCGCCGAGAACGGTTTAATCAGATAGTCGTCGGCTCCGGCTGCGAGTCCTTCAATACGCGCTTCTTCGCCCGCGCGGGCTGATAAGAGAACGATCGGAATGTCTTGGGTTGCGGGATTGGAACGCAGCGATCGCAACAACTCAAACCCATCCATCCCCGGCATCATCACATCTGTCAATACCAAATCGGGTGGATTCTTCTCAATGGCAGTCAAAGCGGCAAGGCCATCGGCGACGGTTTGAACAATATAAGAACCGCTCAGGAGTCGTCGAATATAATCGCGCATATCAGCGTTGTCATCTGCCAGGAGAATTTTAGATTTTAGATTTTGGGTTTTAGATTGAGCGGGTTGATTGACGAGTTCATGAGTGGATGGAGCCATGCTCCATTCTTCTAATCTAAAATCGCCATTCTCAGGCAACCACCGTTGAGCTTCTTCGACATAGGGCATTGCCCCTAACGCCGTTGATGCTAACGTGCGACTGGCGCCAATGCGCTCCGGCGGCAGATGAGCTGTTCCGGTGGGAATCGTCACTGTAAAGCAACTGCCCTGCCCAAAAGTGCTGCTGACATCGATCGCTCCCCCATGTATTTTGACGAGTTCTTGCACTAGCGATAGCCCAATACCAGAGCCTTCAAAACTCCGGCCTTGCGAGTTTTTGATTCGATGAAATCGTTCAAATAAATGCGGCAGTTCTTCGGACGGAATACCGACTCCTGTATCTGCAACTGATAATTCAACACAATTTCCGACGCACTGCAATCGAACAGTAATTGTTCCGGCTAAGGTAAACTTAAAAGCATTTGATAATAGATTGAGAACAATTTTTTCCCACATTTCGCGATCGACATAAATCGCTTCTGGCAATGGTGGACAGTCAACAATCAGCGACATTCGGGCCCGTTCAATCAGCGATCGAAACGTGCTGGCAAGTTCCGCCGTATAAGTTGCCAAATCTATAGGTTCATAAGATGCTTGGACTCGACCTGCTTCGATGCGTGAGAAATCGAGCAAGCTATTAACGAGTTTGAGCAGTCGCATTCCATTGCGCTGCACCAGTAGTAATTGTTCGTGTTCTTGAGGTGGAATTATTCCCTCCAGGTTGGCGATCGTTTCTTCCAACGGCGACAGCATTAAGGTCAGTGGCGTGCGGAATTCGTGAGACACATTGCTAAAAAACGTGGTTTTGGCGCGATCGAGTTCTGCCAGTGCTTCGGCGCGTTTGCGTTCTGCTTCATAGGCTTGGGCGTTCGCGATCGCTGTTGTCACCTGCCCTGCCATCAAGTCAAAAAAACCTTTGTAATCATCATCAAACGTTCTAAGCGGACTCACTCCAGCAATCAGGAACCCGAAGGTTTCTCCCGATCGAGCTAGTGGTAGAACTACCGCTTGATGAGGAGATTGGGACCAGGCGCCGCCCGGTAAAAGTCCAAATTGCGCCTCCAAATCTTCAATGATTCTGCTTTCGCCGGTCTCCATGACAAGCTTCAATTGCCACTGGCACTTTTGGGCGGATGTAAGCTCGATCGCCTCACAAGAGGCAAGGGTTCCGGCTGCTAACCTTGTTGTACCCGCGAGTCGTGCGATCTCGCTTTCGCCATCGAGTAGATAAAACAGCGCAAACGGGATGTCATAGGCGTTATTGGTCAATACGGTGGCGGAAATCTCGCAAGCTGCTTCTTGGGTCTTGGCAATGACTGTTTCTGCTGCTAATTCGCGCAACGTTGCCAAGCGGCGATCGCTCAACACGCGCTGAGTGTCCTCGCTACAGGCGCAGAAAATGCCCCCCACTGGGCCATCATCATTCGCCACCGGACTGTAGGAAAAGGTAAAGTAGGTTTCCTCTGTATACCAGTTGCGCTCCATTACCAGAAGCAATTCTTGATTCCACGTCGATTGTCCCTGGTTCAAAACCGCTTCTGCTTGCGGCCCTAGCGTGTCCCAGATTTCAGCCCATACCCGTGAGGCAGGCTGACCTAGTGCTTGCGGATGTCGCTTGCCGAGGATAGGAATGTAAGCATCGTTATAAAACTTGGTCATCTGCTGTCCCCACCAGACGAACATGGGGTAGCGAGAGCCTAAGATGATCCGAATCGCGGTTTTCAAGCTTTGCGGCCAGGTTTCGACAGCCCCCAGGGCCGAAAGGGACCAATCGTGCGATCGCATCAGCATCGCCATCTCGCTATTGCCTGCAAAAATCTGTTCTACAAGTTGATACTGCTGGATCATGCGGTTGTCTTTCCATTGGGCCCACAGAAACGGGCAACGATCTTCACTCGGTCTGCTGGTCGGGCGGGTTTAGCTAGGTGATGCAGCAACCCAGCGGGGATGGCCTGTTGCTGGTCAACTTCTCCAGCATAGGGTGCCAGATCGATCGCTGGAATCGGCCCAAGGGCGATCGTCTAGGACCTGTCGAATTTTACGCATGAGAGCATAGCCGTCCATCTTTGGCATTTCGATATCATATCAATTCCGCCACAGCCGGAACGATCGAGCTTTGGTTTTTTCGCCGCCAATGAAAACAAGAGATCGCTATTAATCAAAGAAGCTTGTTTGAGAAGAAGAAGGCAGGGCTAAAATAACATTTCTTCCATTAGTGACCTCTGCCTGTGAGACAGCTCGGCCCCACGATACCGCCAGCGGTTGATGATGGGTACTTCTGCTAATCTTCATCTTTCTTTGTGAAACATACTTGCAAAATTTTGGACATGGTGCTAGTGTAAGAAGGTTTGAGACATTATGAGTTAGAGGTAAAACCCCGCAGAATGAAACAATTGGGAACCCATCTGGTCGCTGATGCTTGGCAGTCTCCTGGAGACCTGCTCAACGATCCTGAACGTATCCGCCGCGCCATACTCGATGCGATCGAAGCCGGAGGAGCTACTCTCATCGATTTGTGCGTCCACCAGTTTAGTCCTCACGGAGTGACAGCTACTGCTACTTTGGCAGAGTCTCATATAGCAATCCATACTTGGCCTGAACACGGTTATTTTGCTGCAGACTTATTTTTCTGCGGGGCCGGCGACCCTCACCGAGCCATGAAGGTGCTACAGACAGCTTTGGAAGCTAAACAGGTAAAACTCACTGAGTTCACGCGCGGTTTCGAGCCAGGGGTGGGCATCGTAGGTTCTGCTTGTGAAGAGCAGTATGCGCCTCGTTCAGTAGAAACGATTGCCGCCAGAGGATGATGGCCAATTAGCGTAACTTTGAACATTTTATGCTAGGTTTTGTTTAAAATCCCACGGCTCGAACCGTGGGATTCTTGTTGGAATTTACTTTTTCATTAATAAAGGGCGGACAACTAAATAACCTGCGCCGAAAGCTGCAATGACAATCAGAAAAATAGCGATGGCCAACCACAATCCGCTTAAGTCTGAGGCTTTTTTGGGTTTAGAACGTAAACGGTAAGGAATTTCCGGCACCTCTGTAAATAATTGTTCTGGAAGTGGCTGCGGCATCGAGGGGGCTGTTGGCTGCGGTTCCGGTAGGGGGAAAGGGAAGGCTACTGTCTGAGGGGCGGGGGGTGCTTGAGGTAAGGCAGAGTTAGTCTCTGAGGTTGCAGGTGCTATGGGCTCGGGTTCCACACTGAAATTGAATTTGACTGAGGGCATTTGAGGCATCCCTGTCTGCGTGACGCTCTGAGCCGAGTTGACTACTTGCTGTAGCTGTTGGGATACTTGAACTACTGTTTCTACTTCTCGCCGCAGTTGTTGATTTTGTTGGACTAATTGCTGATTGTGGGTTTTGAGGGAGTCGAGCATCGCTTGGGCTGCTTGCAACTCTGCCGTGACTTCTCGATAGAGGGAAATCGGTACCGATGGAGAGTAACTATTTGAGTTTTCAGGCGAAGTATTGTCAGATAAGGTAGTATTTTGCATAATTGTAGATGGCGAGGGTGAACTTGTTTTAGTTTAGCCTGAGAGTATTTGCAATTAGATCGATCGCAACACAATTTGTCAAGATATTTGTTACAGATATTTATAGTAAATTTAATTAAATGTTACAACTTTTTTGTCGATCGCTATGAACAACTACGCAGCCGAAGAAACTATGTCCCAAAAGTCAAGCACCGAGGAAATGAAATACGGCGAACGCCAGATTTTGGAGGGGGAGTTAATTACTTTCCCAAATCCGCGAGTCGGGCGGCGCTACTCGATTAACATTACTTTGCCGGAGTTTACTTGCAAGTGTCCGTTTTCTGGCTATCCAGATTTTGCGACAATTCACGTTACTTACGTACCCGACGAGCGGGTGGTAGAGTTAAAGGCGCTCAAACTGTATATTAACAGTTATCGCGATCGCTATATTTCTCATGAAGAATCGATCAATCAAATTTTAGACGATTTTGTGGCCGCTTGCGCGCCGCTAGAAGCGACAATTAAGGGCGATTTTTCGCCGCGGGGGAACGTGCACACTGTGATTGAGGTGTCGCATCAGAAGTAGGGCGGGTATGAAGCTGTTGTGGCCTTGAGATTGAATTGTGGGGCGGCGTCGGAGCAAGGGCCCACAAAAGTTTTAACAAATAGGATGGTTAAAATTAGTAAGTAATTCTAGAGTGCGTCAGGGCAGCCCTCTCAAGCAAGTCCAAAAGTCCCTCAAACGCTTAAAATCTCGTAGTTTGTAGGGTGTGCACTGCGCCGCGGTTGAGTTGGTCGCGCAGCGGAGAGTACAGGTTGACGGGCATTTCAGCGTTTTGATTTTGAAACCAAACTCCCTAGAGCAATTTTCATTGGTTGAAATTTGAAAAATCCGAACGTGAAATAGCGGTTTTCTGCTTTTTCTCCGGTTCACATTAACCACCTCGACAAATCGCGCAATTCGCACCCTACAAACTCAACTAATCTTTTTGATATTTATCGTTGGTGTAAGGTGCGCGGCGGGTGCGCACCCTACGGTTAGGTTTGACTTGCAACAGAAGTTGGGGCGATCGCACTTTTTTCCTCTGCTGTTTTCGATTCTGCCAACTTGTCCAAAATCTCCACAACTTCTCTTTCAAAAGTCACCTGAGCGCGATTCGTGCGCCCGCCGACGTATAGTTTGCCGTCTGTTTCCAAAGCCCAAATTTGCGAGTGAGACAGATAGCTCATCATCACGCTGAGCATCAGCAACCCGAAGCCAGTATAAACGATCGGAATACCCGGATCGGCTTTAATTTGCAATCCCGTAGCGCCTACAACTTCGTCAATTGTTAGCATCACCCCGTTAACTTCAACCGCTGTGCCGGCGCGAACTGTAGTTAACAATTTGCCATCCGTACCGTACACTAACATTGTGCCTTGCAAGTCTTTTGCTAGCAGAGAAACTCCTGCACTCAAATCGGGTTTTGTCGGAATCCAAGCTCCCCAAATTCTGCCTTTACCTTGAGTGTCTAACAAAGCCATCGGCAATTGTAAAATCGGGCTTTTGTTGAGGCGAACTCGCACAGCGGCTATTGCCCAATCTGCTTGATAAAAAGTGACTCCCCGGTATCTGAGCGGCTCGTTAACGTGAATGGTTTTGCGATCGACCTCTTGGCTTGTTTTGTCCAAAACTGACAGGTCAGAGTAAAATTGGTCGATCGCACCGCTCGGACTATAATCGATCCAGAACCGATTAACTCGCATCGACCAATCCTTCGGTATTTGCGGCCCTGCCCAAGGCCCCGCATCCATGATATTCTGCACCTTAAATGTTTCGCCGCTGGGAACAATTTCTTGAGCGAGAAACCCCGTCATCGCGCCCCACATCGACCCAGCTAAAATAATTAGCATACTGGCGTGAACAATAATCGGGCCGACTTTGCCAATTATTCCCTTGCGAGCATAAACTTTTTCCCCTTCTCGAAATATGCGGTAGTTTTTTTGCTGCAAAAGTTGTTCTAACGAAGTTAAACCAACTGTTTCTAATTCCGCACTGAGAGCTAATTTTTCAAACTGCTTTGGTTCTTCATAAAATTTCCAGCGGCGGGCGGCTTTTAATGCGGGAAATTGTCGGGTAAATGTACAAGCTGTTAAGCTGCTGCCGAACAAAATTAGAATTGACAAAAACCACCAAGTGCGGTACACGTGGTCTAGTCCTGCAATTAGCACAACTTTCCAAGTTAGGAAGCCGAACAAAGCCGGGTGTTCTGGATAGTTAGATTGGTAAAAGGGTACTGATTGGCCTTGTTCGATGACAGTGCCGGAAATGCTGAAAAATGCGATCGCCAGCAGCAAGATAATTGCCAGCCGCAAATCTGCTAGCATCGGCAAGATTTCTCGCTTGAAAAACCTTTGAGGGGCAGTCGCCCAGCTTGAGAGTTTTGATAGAAACACGTCTTTTGATGTCCTTGGTAATTATGAAGAAAGAAGGAAGAGGGAAGAAGGAAGAAGGAAGAAGGAAGAAAGAAGAGGGAACAACAAAAGATGAAGAAAATATTATTTTTTTTTGAGCAAGTCTAAATCAAATTTGAAGTGTTTCTCTTTTCTTTCTTCCTTCGTGTTCTTCGCGTCTTCGCGGTTTGTAAAAAAACTTAATTCACGAATTCCGTAGTGATTGCTATATTTCTAAATAAGGACTGAAGTCCTGACAACGAAACTTACGCGGGAAGGATCCGGGAAAGCAGGGAGAAAACGCCAAATCCTACTAGCAAAACGCCACTAACAGGCGTAATCCAACTCGACCACCGGCGCAATTCTAACAACTTTTTAATGCTGGCAGTAAAAGTACCTGCTATGATTAGCGGAGCGACGTACCCAGCAGCGTAAAACAGCAGCAACACACCACCTAAAACTGTATCTCCCGTTTTGGAAACCCAAGCTAAGAGTGTAGCTAAAACCGGCGTGCTGCACGGAGACGCTACTAAACCAAAAGTTAAGCCCAATAAGTACGATCGCACCCCCGCCGGTAAATCTTTCGGAACCCACCCCACAGAGTCGAAAGAGGGCATTTGCAAGGGTAAAGCTTCGAGTAAATTCAGCCCCATTAGAATAGCGATAATGCTGACAACAATCGGCAAACCCAGCCCAATTTTGCCGTAAACTTGTCCGGCAAATGATGCTAAAATACCTAAACCCGCAAGGGTTGTCGCCAATCCCAGGGAAAACCACGCCGACTGGGCGGCGGCTTGCAGGCGGCTTTTTGCTTCGTATCCGCCGATGTAGCCGATCGTGATCGGCAACATTGAAAGCATACAGGGCGTTAAGCTAGTTAGCAACCCTGCCAGAAAGATGACTCCAACGCTGACTAAACTGACGTGTGTCAGTTGAGTATTTACTAAATTATTAGCAAATTGTGCGAGTTCGTAAAGTTGGGTTTGCAGGGTTTCCATCAGTCGATTTTAGATTTTAGATTTTAGATTTTAGATTTTAGATTTGACTCCACAGTCGATTTGAGATTTTAGAATTGACTACACAGAGTAACCTGGGAGTTTAAACTAAATATCTATTTTTTTGATCTCCAGAGTCGATTTGAGATTTTAGAATTGACTCTACAGATGAATCTGGGAGCTTAAACTAAATATCTAATTTTTTTGCTTTTCACAACAAAAGTCGGGGGGCTTGTATCTCGCTAGTCGGTGAGCTCAGGCTCGGTGCTGTTCTGGCTTTGTTGAAAATTGTAACAGATCCGCGCAGGTTCGGTTTGAGATTTAAGATTTTAGCGAGCTTGACTGGTTGAGAGTTGAAAGGTAGATGGCACCCCGGTTTAAATTGATATCTTGACAACCTCTTCAACAAGCTATTTGCAACGGGCGGATCCTATTACACCAGATAATTCATTGATTGCGAAACTGGTCCGAAAGCCTGTTATTGACCTTATTCAGACAGACTTTAATTTAACTTTAATTTAAATTAAAGCCAATTTCTTCATTAATAGAGCCGTCTGGCATTATTGCCCCTGTCAGCAATGCACCTCTGAGATTTGCTCCCGTTAAAATAGCGCCTTCTAAATTAGCGTTGCTCAAATTTGTGACTTGTTTGGAACCTCTGAAAAAGAAGCTCTGCAAGTCAGCATTTGTCAAATTAGTGTCGGCCAAATTAGCATATTGCAAGTCAGCACCGTGCAGCGTCGCATCAGTTAAATTAGCTTCGGCGAGATTGCTTCCCCAAAGTCTAGAATCTAACAAATTAGCATCTTGTAAATTGGCGCGACTCAGATTTGCCAAGGTCAGATTAGCATCCCACAATCTTGTGGAGTTGAAATTAGCTTCGGTCAAATTGGCTCGACTGAGATCCGTCCCCAAAATATCAGCATTTGCTAAATTAGCGCCGCTGAGGTCGGCGTCAGAAAGGTCAGCATTTTTTAAATTAGCACCCGACAAATTGGCGCCGGACAAATTAGCGCCGCTCAAATTGGCTTCTTGGAGATTAGCTCCCCGCAAATCGACAGCGATCAAATCGCACTGCTTCCACAGAAAGCTGACGCACCAATTATCTTTTAAGAGCTGACTCAAATCCTCCGTATTCGCGGCCATCACAGGAGGAGTTAAGTAGAGAGTGAACAGGACGATCGCCAACACTGCCGCGAAGAAAGTTTTCAATGTCAGAAGTCTTTTCATTGAGACTAATTTGCACAATAGATTTTTGATGTATAATCAAAGCATAGCAAACAACCTGCAACTTTCCTCCGCAATTTCACTTAAAAATATTAGTTAAATGTTAATCGGGGGTTGGCGCAGGCACCAACTTAACTCGGGCAGTCTTAGACGCGCTTTGAGCTAGAAACCCGGTTGCTTCACAAATGCCTCGCTCCCAAACTAAGATTTTTCGTTAAAACCGGGTACAAGATAGCCACAAGTTCGATCGGCCCCCCGGCCGGTGCAATATCCCTAATATCCCTACCACGTAAGACTGGGGGCAGGCAGTTGCTGACGATGCCACAGGGCCTACCTCCAAACAATCCCGGTAGGAACTTCTCAATATGGTTGGGAAGAAACCCCCCCACATAACCTGAAAACCTTATATTTAGCTGGTTGTAGACGCAATTTTTCTTAATTGCGATCGTCCTCACTAACTAAGCCCAAGTTTCATCACACAAGTCAAGGTCGCAGTATCACCAAATCTCGTCAAATTTATCACATTCCTGAGAGTACGGATATCACTCTCAACAGCTCAAGTATGGAGGAAGATAACAGCATAGAGTTGAGTACCCTTCTCCCATGCCTACTATTCCCCTTCTTCCGAGCCAATTAGTTGTGACAACTATTTTCAATTCGATGGAATCTTTGAGATTCCCTAATATTGTAGGCAAAGTATTTTCTGGCGAGCAAGCTGAATCCCGACAAGAGGCAAATTTAAAAGTTACTACCCAAAAATTTTACACTGAGGGTTTAAAAAATCTCGAACAACAAGACTTGCACGGTGCGATTAAAAACTTTACTGCCACAATTAACATTAATCCGCAATTCGCGCCAGCTTTCAACGATCGCGGTGTGGCCCGCTACAAATTAGGCTACAAACAATCGGCGCTCGAAGATTTAACTACCGCCATCGAACTCAATCCTTACCGAGCCAAGTATTACAGTAATCGGGGGTTTATGCTGACTCGTTTAAAACATTATACTGCGGCGATCGCGGATTACAACTCGGCACTGCTGCTCAACCCCAATTTACCCCAAGCTTACTTTAACCGAGGTGCTATCCGCCTGCAAATGGAAAATTCCCTAGCAGCACTCGCTGACTTTGAGTCAGCAATTCGCCTGGATCGCGATTTTGCTAAAGCTTACTTCAACCGAGGAGTGACTAGATATAAATTGAGAAAGGTTCAGGGAGCATTTGAGGATTTTCAGAAGGCGGCCGGGCTTTTTAAGCTGCAGGGGCAAATAGATTATTATCGAGAAGCTGTTTCTAAAATTAGACAGCTATGGTATTAGTTGAATTTAGAAATGGGGAATTGGGGAATTGGGAATTGAGGAATTTGTAAGGTGCGCCATAAGCACCCTACACTTCTAGTTAAAGTTAGCCAATTCTCAAGGCTGCATCGGTAGGTAGAGGGTTAGGAGCACTAGGAATCCTAGATAAAGGAATTGCAAAGGCTGCATTTTGAACAGAGGCGACAGTAGAATTTTGTACCACAGTACCAGCCGCTGCCAAGTTAATGAGAGTATTGCTTCCAGATTGAGTGAATGTAGTATCGGATAAATTTCCTGTCAAAGCAATGCGATCGCCTTCCTCTGGTCTAAAATCAACTATTGTATGACTTGTCGGAGGTAGGGTAATAAAAGGAAGAGAAGCAGGATCTACTCCGAGCAAAACAAAAGTATCTGCACCACTACCTCCTGTGAGAGTATTGTTGCCTGTATCTCCAATCAAAATATCATTGCCATCACCACCAATTAAGATATCATTCCCTTGACCGCCTCGCAAAAAGTCGTTACCAGCATCACCATTGAGAGTATCGTCAGCGAAATTGCCAATCAGAATATCGTTGCCAGCACCTCCGCTAATGGAGTCGTTACCTTTGCCACCTCGCAAAAAGTCGTCACCGACTTCACCACTGATGTTATCATTGCCTTGGCTGCCATTAATTGCATCACCAGTGGGTGAACCGACGATGCGATCGTTGCCGCTACCTCCCACTACACCGCTGGGATTTTGCTGAGAGTCTTGGGAAGTGACTTGATAGTTGTTGGGGGTGTTTGGCAATCTCAGCGCTCGCAAAGATAGATTTAGGAAATTGGTAGTATTGATTAAATCGTTGAGCACATTAACATCGCTAATTATGCTCGAAACCCGGCTGGGGACAATACCTTGAACGACTTTTGCAGTCGAAATGCGATCGCCCTGCTGCACCGCATTCACCGTTTCAAAACCTTGAATAACCTTGCCAAAAACAGCATATTTACCATCCAAAAACGGTAAAGCATCCAAAGCAAAATAAAACTGCGAAGAAGCCGAATTCAAAGCATTAGAACGAGCCATTGCCACGGCCCCGCGAGTGTGCTGCAACTGGGGCGTCTGGGTTACAACTTGGTTGTAAACTGGTTGCGCGGCCCCTTGCGGCTTAATTTCCAAAGGAATAAAACGCGCCTCATTGGTATCCGGGTCAATAAAATTACCCGCTCCCAATTGACTTGCTGGAATTGTAGGATCTTTGCTGCGCGGATCGCCTCCTTGCACCACAAAAGGAGCTGGCTGGCGCTCAACTCGGTGAAACATCACCCCGTCGTAAATGCCGCGTTCAACTAAGTCAACAAAATTGCCAGCGGTAATAGGCGCATTAGTGCCATCGACTTCGATCGTAACGGGTTGACCGTTAATTACCTGAACTACTATAGCTTTGCCTGGTAACGGGAGTGCAGCGCTCATAGAGAATTGCTATTTGAGTGAGTGATATTTGGGTTTTAGGAACAATCCACGAATTGCCCCTACCCATTTAATCAGAAAACTGTAAACTTGTGTTACGTACAGTTCTACTTCTAATTTTATGCTCTCCCGCCGCCAGTTGTTTAGCACTTTATGGGCAATTTGTCTAGCTTTTCTAAGTTTCAATTTTGCCGCACCTGCATTTGCCCTCGGCGGCAAGCTTCCGCAGGTGAATGAACCCGCACCGGATTTTAGTTTGCCGACAAACAGCGGCGACGGACAAGTGTCCCTGTCCGATTTTCGCGGTAAGTGGCTGGTAGTCTATTTCTATCCGAAAGACTTTACCTCGGGATGTACGATCGAAGCGCGTCGATTTCAGCAAGACTTGCCGAAATACTTGGCAAAGAATACTCAAATTATCGGCATTAGCGCTGATGATGTCAACTCCCACGCGGAATTTTGCGATTCGGAAGGTTTGAAGTTTCCGCTGTTAGCTGATACAGATGGTAAAGTGAGTAAAGCTTACGGTTCTTGGATGAGTTTTATCTCGGCGCGACACAGTTTTATTATTGACCCTGAAGGCGTTTTGCGGGAAACTTTTGTGAAGATTAATCCGGCGATTCATTCTCAAGAAGTGTTGGCCCGGTTGCAGGAATTGCAGGCTAACGGGTAATATCTACGATCGCATAACCTCAACCAAATAGGTTTGTAGTGAGGACGGTCGTACTCACTACAAACGTTATCAGGGTTATTTTACGAAGATGCCTGGTAATACCCAATCCGGCTTTAATACCCTCTTTATTCTTTAGTCCCTAAGAGCTAGGACGAAAGTTTTTGTAGGATTGGTTCCTACCGCCGAGTTTTATCTAAAATCTCAAATCGAGGGTAATAATTAAACTTGGTATTGACTCCAACAGGCTCGGAAGAAGATTCAGGCTATTAAAATTTTCTATTTCTGCTAGCAAGGCGGCGTTCCGGGTCAATTCCCTCGAAGGTTGGCGGCAACCAAACTCGGACTACCAACAACACTCCCAAAACTAGCAAAAATATGCCTGTTGATAATATTTGAACTCAGGGAGTTTCCAGCACTTCCCGCACTATCACTTCTCGCAAAACTGATACAATACAAACTTCCACAGCTACGCCGATCGGCTCTCTGGAACTTACGGTGATATTTTTATCTAATTAGAAAAGCAAGCTAATACACGAGCTCGAAAATTGTCAAAATTAGAAAAGCCATATCCTTGTCGCATAATCAACTTAATTCGATTATTT
>Ga0247770_1000901_pt1 | contig 26775 bp, 15 predicted proteins | sample UWRJL136409B6_FD_179943 | JGI IMG/M metagenome (GOLD analysis project Ga0247770, IMG submission 179943) | Plant litter microbial communities from Arlington Agricultural Research Station in Wisconsin, United States - UWRJ-L136-409B-6 | ecosystem: Environmental > Terrestrial > Plant litter >... | reverse complement strand
GGGACGAATCCTGGGACAGGTTCAGGGACGAATCCTGGGACAGGTTCAGGGACGAATCCTGGGACAGGTTCAGGGACGAATCCTGGGACAGGTTCAGGGACGAATCCTGGGACAGGTTCAGGGACGAATCCTGGGACGCCAACACCGACGCCGCCAACACCGACGCCAACACCGACGCCGCCAACACCGACACCGCCGCAATCTGCACCGCTACCAGCACCGCTACCAGCACCGACACCTGCACCGACACCGCCGCAATCTGCACCGCTACCAGCACCGCTACCAGCACCGACACCTGCACCAACACCTGCACCGACACCGTCGCAATCTGCACCGCTACCAGCACCGCTACCAGGGCCGACACCCGCACCGACACCTGTGCCGACACCTGTGCCGACACCCGCACCTGCGCCAGCGCCCGCACAAACAGTAACGCCGACGCCAGGCTCGGGCTCAAATTCGCCGATCGCACCGACAAATCCTCAAAATCCAGGCTCGGGCTCAAATTCGCCGATCGCACCGACAAATCCTCAAAATCCAGGCTCGGGCTCAAATTCGCCGACGGCACCGACAAATACTCAAAATCCAGGCTCGGGCTCAAATTCGCCGATCGCACCGACAAATCCTCAAAATCCAGGCTCGGGAGCAAATTCGCCGACGGCACCGACAAATACTCAAAATCCAGGCTCGGGCTCAAATTCGCCGACGGCACCGACAAATACTCAAAATCCAGGCTCGGGCTCAAATTCGCCGACGGCACCGACAAATACTCAAAATCCAGGCTCGGGAGCAAATTCGCCGCTGGCACAGACAAATACTCAAAATCCAGGCTCGGGAGCAAATTCGCCGCTGGCACAGACAAATACTCCAAATCCAGGCTCGGTATCAACTTCGCCGCTGGCACAGACAAATACTCCAAATCCAGGCTCGGTATCAAATTCGCCGCTGGCACAGACAAATACTCCAAATCCAGGCTCGGTATCAAATTCGCCGCTCGCACAGACAATTATTCAAAATCAAGGGCCGATATCAAATTTGCAGATCGCACAGACAATTATTCAAAATCAAGGGCCGATATCAAATTTGCAGATCGCACAGACAATTACTCAAAATCAAGGGCCGATATTAAATTTGCAGATCGCACAGACAAATACTCAAAATCCAGGGTCGATATCAAAATCAAATGTGACGGCCGCACAGACAAATACTCAAACCCCAGGGTCGGTATCAAATGTGACGGCCGCACAGACAAATACTCAAACCCCAGGGTCGGTATCAAATGTGACGACCGCACAGACAAATACTCAAACCCCAGGGTCGGTATCAAATGTGACGACCGCACAGACAAATACCCAAAACCCAGGGGTGGTATCAAATTCGCCGGCCGCACAGACAAATACTCAAAATCAAGCGCCGGTATTAAATAGGCCGATCGCACCGACAAATACCCCAAACACCCAAAATCCAGAACCCGTATCAAATTCGCTGCAGGCACAGACAAATACTCAAAATCCAGAACCAGTATCAAATTTGCCACAGGCACAGACAAATACTCAAAATCCAGAACCAGTATCAAATTTGCCGCAGCCACAGACAAATACTCCAAATCAAGCGCCGGCATTAAATTTGCAGATCGCAGAGACAATTAATCAAAATCTAGCAGCATTATCAAATTTGCCGCAGACACAGACAAATACTCCAAATCAAGCAGCAGTATCAAATTTGCCACGGGTACAGACAAATACTCCAAATCAAGCAGCAGTATCAAATTTGCCGCGGGTACAGACAAATACTCCAAATCAAGCAGTTGCGCCTGCTGCTGCGCGAATAAATCTCGCACCGATACCGACACAGGATCTGGCACCAAACCTGCCACAGAGCACAAATCCTTTATTTTCCCCCAGCTTGCAACCGCAAAACCAGATATCTAATTCCTTGCCACAGGGCAATTCATCTGTGGCGTCTCCGAATACTGACCCTTCCAACTTGCCAGCTAACGTCGCAGCAGCTATTTTTCGGGTAGAGGATAGATTGACCAGGGAGTTTTCCGATTACCTAAGTTTGCCGCCATTAACAACTGCGCTAGGCACCCTAGAAGATGCCCAAAATACCCTTCGCAGCGTCCAACAAGCCACAGGCATCAAACCAGCTCTCATCTATATCAGCTTTGTACCCAAGGGTTCTACAGTCCCTCCGTCTTACACCAGTTCGCGCCTCTTGCAGGTAGAAAAGCAACTTCAAGCCTCTGACGAACTGGAACTGATGGTGATCGGGCCGGATTTCGCGCCCGTTCGCTACCGCATCCCTGGAACCTCTCGCCGCCAGATAGTGGAAGCTATTGAGAAATTTCACGCGGAAGTGACTAATCCGGTAAAGCGCAATACTAAAAGTTATTTGCCCGTAGCTCAGCAGCTCTACCAGTGGATAGTAGCGCCGCTTGAAGCAGAGCTGCAAGCCCAAGGTATTCAGAATTTATCCTTTATCTCAGATATGGGGTTGCGATCGATACCTATGGCCGCCCTGCACGACGGCAAAGGCTTTTTGATAGAGCGTTACAGTGTGGGCTCAATGCCGAGTCTCAGTTTGACCGATACCGACCCCGCCAATTTCAGAAATACCCAAGTTCTGGCAATGGGGGCGTCGCAATTTGCAAATATGAGTCCTTTGCCTGCGGTGGAAACAGAAGTAGCGACAATCACGCCGCAGCAGTGGCCGGGCAAGTCTTTCTTGAACGAAGCTTTCACCCTGGCCAATTTGAAATCGCAGCCCCAGCAGCAGTCTTATGGGATGATTCACTTGGCTACTCACGCCCAATTTCGACCGGGAGAGCCCAGCGAATCCTTTATTCAGTTGTGGGATACTAAATTGCGTTTGGATCAGTTGCGGCAAATGGGATGGCAAAACCCGCAAATTGAAATGTTAGTTTTGAGTGCTTGCAGGACTGCTGTGGGCGATCGAGAGGCCGAGTTGGGCTTTGGCGGGTTAGCCGTGCAAGCCGGGGTTAAATCTGCTCTGGCGACTCTCTGGTATGTCAGCGACGAGGGCAGTTTGGCATTGATGGCGGAGTTTTACGCGCAGTTAAAAACTGCTGGGATTAAAACAGAAGCACTGCGGCAAGCGCAATTAGCGATGTTGCGCCAAGACGTGCGAATTGAAGGGGGGAGGCTGCGCACTTCTTTTGGCAATCTGCCGCTACCTCCGGAATTGGCAAACCAGGGGAGGCAGAATTTCTCTCATCCTTATTATTGGTCTGGTTTTAGAATGATTGGCAATCCTTGGTAAAAAGAGAGGACTTACGCAGAACCTCTATCTGTAAGGTGTGCAGTGCGCACCTTACAGATAGGCAATCCTTGGTAACAAGATTTGTTTGAGTCGATCGATAGTATTATACTATTCTCAAAATCTTGACTTAAAGGGAGCATAAGTATGAGCATTGTTCCACGCGGAATCGGAGTCAATCAGGCTTATCGGCTCTATCGGTCAGGTAAATTATTGGTAAACAGAAAGTATCAAAGAAAATTAATTTGGTCAGTTGACGAAAAAGAAAAACTGATTGGAAGCATTTTAAACGGATATCCAATCCCTTTGATTCTACTAGCTGAACGTCCTCCAGTTCATGGAAGTGGAAAGTATGAGATCATAGATGGTATGTAGCGACTTAATGCTATTTGTGGTTTCATTGAAAATTTATTTGCATTTAAGGGCAGGTATTTCGATCTTAACGAGTTTTCCCATGCAAAACAATTAGCTGATGACAAGGTATTTGAATTTGAAGAAAATTCTGATAAATTAGATAGAAAAGAATGTGCAGATCTTTTAGATTATCAGCTTGCAGTAACCATTTACACTGCAATGGATGAAAGCGACATAACAGTGGTTTTTGGCAGAATAAATTCCGGTGGTAAGCATTTAAGCAACCAAGAGAGACGACAAGCAGGTGTAACGACATCATTTGCAGAAGTGGTTCGTACAATTGCTATGCAGTTGCGGGGGGATGATACTCGGAAAACGCTTCACCTATTTGATATGCCCCAGGTTAGTATTGATTCCAAACAGAATAATCAAGGTTATGGGATTCAAGCAGAAGACACTTTGTGGTGCAAGCAAGGAATTCTTAGTATACCTGACCTGCGTGATAGTAAAGATGAAGATATGATCGCAGATATTGCAGCATCGATATTACTTAATAAACCCCTACAAAGAAGCAGAGAGCGGCTAGATAGTCTGTATGATGAAGAGAGCAAGGAGTTCCAGTTAATAGAGAATAGTCTTGCAATTTATGGCTCCAAAAAACTAGAAGAAGACATTGTAAAAACCTTCTCCATTCTGGGAGAAACTATTGAAACATATAGCTCAGATAATAAGTGTTTACGAAATATCGTCAACCCAGGCATTAATAATCCAATACCGCAGGCTTTCTATACAATATTCATGGCTTTTTTTGAATTAATAATTGATTCAGAACTTGTACCTGCCGACCCTCAAAAAATTATGCAAGCACTCACAGAGCTTCAGCAGAGCTTAAAGCTAAGCAAGCGATTTGCAGAGATAAAGCATCGTATTAAGAATATTAATAAAACAAAGGGATTGATACAAGACTACTTCGCGAAGAAAGATAAATCTACTCTAGGACAAGGTGCTGAGTTGATACAAACATTCAAAAATTCTTTACTTCGTTCTCGTATAGAAACTACAAAGTACGAGTGCAAGCAAGGTTTGATGGATCTGTCACCAACAAATAGAAAGCTAAATCATGAATTGCTACCGAGACTTGTTGAAACAATTTGCGGAATTGCCAACTCCGATCCAGACACTGATGGATATATTTTCCTGGGAGTGGCTGATAAAAAGGAAGACTCAGAAAAAATTAAAAATTTAGATAAAATTAATCCTATTGAAATCAATGATAGATATGTTGTAGGAATTGATAGAGAAGCTAAGGTTTCAGGTGAAACGCTAGAATATTATGTGGGTAGATTAAGGGAGACAATACGTAACTCAGCTTTAACTGACCCCTTAAAAACTCAAGTTCTGATGAAAATTGATACTATAGATTTCAAGGGATTATCGGTGATTAGAATTAATGTGCCATCTCAAAAACAGGTTTCGTTTGTAGGTAAAAAAGCTTTTATTAGGGAGGACTCTTCAACTGTAGAAGCTGAAGGGCCAAAACTCGTTGCTGTTTCCCAATTTTTCTAAAAGTAGTTTACGAAGAGGGGGCATGAGATATTATGGAATCTTTAGCATAACGCCAGTTTATCTAGAGAGTGAAAGCCTTAAGTATCCTTACTATAGCGGTACACAATGCCACTTAAAAAGCTTGAAAACAAAGGGTTTTTGCTACTTCATCTTTCTGAGAAATGCTATATGGAGGACTACCCTTGATTGCTTTTTTGAGATTTACCAAAACTTTTAAAGATGTAAATAGCTTTACAGCAGCTTTACGGAAATTTGAGAAACCCCTGACGCCCAAAACATCTTCCAGCATCATCAATCCGCTTCTGCGCCCCCAGAAGCATACGCGCCCCCATAGCACGCTTAACCTCCTCCCAGCAGCAGCGGATGCACCAAATACCGCCCCAGAACCCAGGAAGCCGATGGGGAGAGCGTTTGACGTATTTATTGGTCTGTTCGGGTCGATCGCCCGCGGGTACCTCAACAACCGCCAACAAGTCAGAATTGCCACAAAAATTCAAAATCCCAAACCCAAAACAGCCCAACCCCAGTACGATCGATCTAGTTAGCAAAAAAAAGTAAAAACATTACCGGAGTAATTTTTATGGATCTGGTCGTACTCCAGAACTGGCTGGACAACATCTCCTTTGCCATTTTGTTCTCAACAATGCTCATTTACTGGGTTGGCGCAGCTTTCCCCGGCATTCCCTACCTATGGGCCCTTGGAACCGCAGGAATGGCCGTCGCCAACCTATCCATAGCTGCTTTACTCGGTTCTCGATGGATAGAAGCCGGCTACTTTCCCTTAAGCAATCTCTACGAATCCCTATTTTTCCTAATTTGGGGAATCACCGCTATCCACCTAGTCGCGGAAAACATGAGCCGTTCCCGCTTAGTAGGAGTAGCGACATCCCCCGTAGCAATGGCAATATCCGCCTTTGCAGCCCTGACTCTGCCCGCAACCATGCAATCTGCAGAGCCCCTAGTACCCGCCCTCAAATCAAACTGGCTGATGATGCACGTTAGCGTCATGATGCTGAGTTACTCAACTTTAATGGTAGGAGCGCTACTGGCGATCGGCTTTTTAATCGTCACCCGTGGCCAAAAAATCGAACTCACCGGTAGTTCCTTCGGCACCAACAGTAACCGCAACGGCAACTACCGCCTCCAACGCCCTCAAAACCCCGAACCTCAAGCAGAAACCAGCGGCGACAGCGCATTAGTGTTCAGCGAACCCTCTTTCAACTCCAACAATAACGGTTTGGGCACCACCGCAGTGCTCGAATTAGCAACCGTTCAAACCCCATCAACCGCCACAACTCAAACCGCAGAACTTCTCTCGCCCCAGCGCTTGAATCTAGCAGAAACTCTTGATAACATTAGCTATCGCATCATCGGTTTAGGATTCCCCTTACTGACAGTTGGCATTATTGCCGGTGCGGTTTGGGCTAACGAAGCTTGGGGATCATACTGGAGTTGGGACCCGAAAGAAACTTGGGCGCTGATTACTTGGTTGGTATTTGCTGCCTACCTGCACGCCCGCATCACTCGCGGCTGGCAGGGAAGACGCCCAGCAATTTTAGCCGCCACAGGTTTTGTGGTAGTTTGGATTTGCTATCTAGGCGTTAATCTGTTAGGCAAAGGTTTACATTCCTACGGTTGGTTTTTCTAATTCCTGATCCACCAATGAGCCACAGAAGAACAGGATAAGTCAAACAATAGGGATTAATATCCTCTCCGGTTGTAGGGTGGGTAATTCCCACCTTACTCAACCAGCGAGACGGTAAAATTTTCAGATCTCGAACCTAGAACCTAGAACCTCTTTCGTCAACATCCATCCGTTAAATCCCGTACACTGCTCGTTGCCGAACTTCATTAAAATAAGGACAATTGATATGGAAGAATCGCCAATATTTCCCCACGAAGACGATGTTTTGTCGGCCCCTACCAGCGCTTTGATGTATCAATGTACATTCAAAGTCAGCGAATTTATGGCCATTATGCAGTCAAAATTGGTAGAAGAAAAATTATTCTCAGACGGCATCGATTGCGAGCTATTAAGTGCCGGGAAAAACTGGAGAAAAGGAAAACTTAGGATGCGTCTCGAGTTCAGCCCGAGTGAACCAGATATCAAAGAACAAAAAGCCCTTTCTGCCGCCCCAGAAATATCAAACACCGTGCAAATCTACGGAGCAGATAGCTCAAAACAAACCGATATAGATGAGCAATTAAATCTCAGTGAATCAACACAAATAAGTAATAATTTTCCTATGTCTAGGTATCCCGACCGCGACCCCCAAAGTCTAGGAATGTGGAGCTAGGAAGCCAAAGACTGGGAGATAGGGAGATAGGGAGAGGGGGAGGATCCCCCTTCATTCCTCAAAATCCATCCCTTAAATCCCCTACATTCCTGGTTGCCTTCCTTCCTTCTTTTTGCTTAATGAAAAACTGCTCTCATGGCTGAATCTTCCAATTGGACGCACCTCCACGCTCAACTGCACCGGACGCTGTTGCACCGACAAATATTGCCATCACATCAGCGATTGTTAGTAGCAGTATCCGGCGGACAAGATTCTCTGTGTTTAATTAAATTACTGCTAGATTTGCAGCCAAAATGGGGCTGGAACCTAGGGATTGCTCATTGCGATCACCGTTGGCGTTCTGACTCGGAAGCCTCGGCCAATCATGTAGAACAATTAGCTAAAAACTGGGGGATATCCTACTATTTGGAAACAGCCTCGGACATCCCCAAAACAGAAGCAGCCGCCAGAGAGTGGCGATATCAAGCTTTAACCGAAATTGCGATCGCCCACAACTACCCCTACATTGTTACAGGTCACACAGCTAGCGATCGCGCCGAAACACTCCTCTACAACCTGATTCGCGGCAGCGGCGCCGACGGACTTTCCTCCCTCACCTGGACGCGGCCGCTGCTCGATTTTCGATTGCCGATTTTAGATTTTAGATTGGGGAATTCCCGCGAAAATCCCAACTCCCAAATATCTGCCGATTTTAGATTGGAAAATCAGGATGAAAATTCCCAATCGAAAATCCAAAATCTAAAATCTAAAATCTATTTAGTTCGTCCCTTGCTGGAAATAACTCGATCGCAAACAGGTCAATTTTGTCAAGAGCAAAAACTACCAATTTGGGAAGATTCCACAAATCAAGACTTGCAATACACGCGCAACCGCATTCGATCGGAATTATTGCCTTATTTGGAAACTTATTTCAACCCAAAAGCCCAACAAGCGCTCGCTCAAACAGCCGAACTCCTCCGCGCCGACGTAGAATATCTCGAACTTGCAGCCAGCGACTTGCTACAGCGAGCAATGTCTCCAATTGCAGACAATCCGCAGGTGAATTTTCAACTTCCCATCAAGTTAAATCGCCCGATTTTGCGCGAAGCACCCCTGGCATTGCAGCGACGGTCAATGCGGCAACTACTGCAACAAATATTGCCCTCAGCGCCCAGCTTTGAAAGCGTAGAAAAACTAACCAGCTTAATCGTAGCGCCCAACCGATCGCAAACCGATCCATTCCCTGGAGGAGCGATCGGCCGAGTGGAAAACCCTTCGATAATTTTAGCGACACAGGCGAGAATCCCCACAAAATAACCACTTCGGGATCGGGCGAGGATGAGAGTCCAGTGAGTTGACAATCTCTTTCATCGAGGCGGTGTATGAAGAAACGAACAAAATCCTTGCTCTATGTCTGAATCTATGCGATCGGGGTTACTAGAACTGTGGTAAAAACATTGTGTTGAAGGCCTACAAGGTCAGAATCTATTTCAGCAAAGAACAACAAAGTCATTTGGCCCGGGCCAAAGGCTCGTGTTCGCTGGGTGTAGAATCAGTCTCTTGCTACTATGTCCCAGACCTACAAACAAACTGCCAAAGGTATCGGAGTCTGAACAATGAAGAAACAGATACCAGTCTGGAAAAATGAGCATGAGTGGCTCAAAGAATGCTATTCCCAATGCCTCCAATCTTCTACAGCGTTACTGCCCTTCGAGGCAATGTCAGACCAAAACAGTATGGCCGCAAGTCCACTGCTGCCGAGGCTGTTGCCCTTGAATTGGGAAGCCCACATCAGAGCGTAGCAGTTGATGCGTGGTAGTTCACATATTAAATTTTAACTAACAGCAGGGAAGTCCCAGGCGTGTATTTAGAGGGGAGTATCGGAGCGCTAGCGCGAAGTACGCCGAATAAATCACCACAGGGATGAAAGGCGCGTCTGTCGGAGGTTGGCGAGCCCGACAATTAGACTTCGGGAGCATCCTGATTTTCAATGTACTTTAATAGCGTTGAAATAGTAACACCTCCACAAAATGCAATGAAATAGGAACTACTCCATAGAACATATAATCGATAAAACTCATTCACTCTTTCAGGAAAGTCGCTTCATTGTCGGCGGCTTGCCACAGACTTGATATTATTTACGAACTTTGACAAATCCATCTGCGGATAATACTGAAATAGTAAGTGGATATGGTCTTCTTCACCATTAAACTCTATGAGGCGATCCCGAGCATTTTTCACTCAGATTAGCGAATATTTCCTTGAGTCTGGTCAGCATCTGAGCATTGAACACCTTACGCCTATATTTGGTACACAAAACTAGATGAGCCTTGAGGTCACAAACCGATCGAGCGCTTGATACAAAATCGTTTTTCATATTTCTTTTTATCGGTGTTGCATTTTTGGCATACACCAACTATACTTTGCAAAGGTCGAAAAAAAGAAAGTTTCTGATGCAACTCACATACAAATACCGCCTCACACCCACAAAAGCCCAACTGACAACGATGGCGGCTCATCTAGAACTCTGTCGTAGACAATATAACTACCGACTCGGTGAAAGATTTAGATGGTGGGAATCCACAAGAACACCTATCAACGCCTGCCCTTTAACTGTTTCTATAGTTCCTGTTGAGGAAATCTATCAAAATATTCCCTTAACCAGAACGCAAACTAGGGATGGCAAAAAAAAGGATGACTCAGGCAATCCATTAACTAGGAAAGGTGATGTTTTCTCAAATATTGAAGGCGGTTATGTACAATGGCAAACTATACAGTTAGCTCACCTAAAAAACACCAAAAAACTATTTCCTGATTACCAACTTTTGGATTCCCAAGTTTTGCAGGATGTAGTTAACAGAGTGGAAACTTCCTTTTCAAACTTTACTACGCCTGATCAAAAGGGTAATCGTAGAGGTAAACCCAAGTTCAAAGGGTTTCACTACTACAAATCTTTCACTTATCCTCAATTAAATAATCTTAATATTATTAATAATGAGCAAAATAGAATTTGCATTGACCTCACAAAAATAGGTCAAGTGCCGATGGTTTTCCATCGCCCAATACCGACAGGATTTAAGGTTAAGACTGGAACAGTTATCTCAGAAGCAGATGGGTGGTATATTTCCCTAACGCTAGAAGATAAAACGGTTCCCGTAACGGTTGCAGAAATTCAACCGACTGACGAAAATACTCTTGGTATTGATTTGGGAATCACTAATTACGTTTACCTTTCTAATGGTGAAAGGGTTGAGAATCCGAGATTCTTGAGGAAGTCGGCTGAGAAATTAGCAAGACTTCAAGCGAAACTAGCTAATAGAGCTAAGGGTTCTAAACCTTGGAAAATTATCAAGGGCAAGATTTCTAAACTTCACCAATTCGTAGCTAGAGCTAGACTTGATTTTCAGTTTAAAACGGCCCAGGAGCTATTTGGCAAATGTGGTGTTTTAGTTGTTGAAGATTTGAGTATCAAGAATCTGACCAGACGTGCCAAGGTCAAGACCGATATTGACAATGGCAACTTGGTTTATTTACCAAATGGTCAATCAGCTAAAAGTGGTTTGAATAAATCAATGTTTGATGCTGCTCATGGTCAATTCGCTACGGTTCTCAAATACGTTGCTTGGAAATTGGGTAAAAGCGTTTTATTTGTTGATCCGAAAGGAACTTCTCAACATTGCTGGAATTGCCTCAATAAAGTATCGAAAGAATTGTCGGATCGATGGCATTCTTGTCAATGTGGAGAATTTTTAGATAGAGATGAAAATTCAGCCAAACTTATAAAGAAGATTGGTCTAAATCATGAAAGTGGCGGGGGAACTTCGTCACTCAAAAAAGCCTTTGCAAAAAAGGAAAAAGAAGCCTGCGGTCTAACGGTACTCCGTTGACCGTCAGGTTGGTTCACGCTGTTATCAAACCCGAAAGGACTTGGTGCAGATCAGAAACTACCCGATCTTGCTCAACTCCAGTCTCCTGCACCCGATCAAGTTCACCGGCCACCGCTTCAAGCTTTTGGCGCAGCGCGTTCAAATTGTCCTGCACCGGCTGCAACATTTCTTGATAAACCTTCACCCGGCCCCAGAGTTCCGCCACTGCACCTTTCTGGTTGAACAAATTCTGCTCGAACTGCTTGAGTTCGTAGCGTTTCGCCTCACCTTCCCCATTTTGGCGGTTGACATTTGCCTCCATTTGGGAGATTGCCTCCCGCACCTGCTGAATTTCGTTTTCCAGTCTTTGCAATTCTTGGCTTTGCTGCTGCCGCTGAGTATTGAGCTGTGCCACGAGGGGCGCCAACTCCATATCTCCTCGATCTTGTTTTGGAGCATTAGCAGTACCCAGCCGTCGCCACAGCACCGTCTGATGCTGCTTCAAAACATCTTCCCGTTCCTGCAACCGGAGGCGCTGTCCCACCAGAGTTTCGTTCAACATCTGATAACTTTCGAGCTCATCTGCCATTTCATTTTCCAAAGCCATGCGATCGTACTCGCTAGCAGCTTGAATTTTCCCTTGCAGCTCCTCGATTGTCTCCCGCTGCAGAGTCAACTCCTCCTCTTGATCGTTAACAAACCGGAACACCTTTTCCAAATCATGTTGCAGGTGTTGCACCAGCCCCTGCAGCTCATCAACTGGCATCTTCTCCAGAGATGACACATCTACTTTCTGCTGCGTACCGGCAGCACCCGAAGCAGATGCCAGGCTGGAAAGTTGCTGGTAAAGATCCTCAACAGCCCGCACCTGCAAAGACACCGACTGAGCCTGGTCTTGCTTAGCGCTGAGGGTACTTTGTTGCCCTTTAAGATCCGCCCGAGCTTGCGCCAAAGCATCTTGAGATTGATACCACTCCTGCCAGCGGTTTTGGAGGCTCTGATTTTGTTGATCGACCTCTTCTTGCTGCTGTTGAGCTATGCTTTGTTTTTGCTCCAACTGCTGCCAGTGCTGATCCAGAATTGCCTGCTGAGCCCCCACCGCACCAAAAGACTGATTCAGTTGTTCCCGCACCCCTTGGGCCGAAGCAATTGCCCCTCCCAGCTTCTTCATCAACTCCTGAATCCTCTGGGTCTGCTGCTGATCAACCACTGCCCCCTGCGGAACCTGAGACTGCTGCTGGGCCACCCGCTGCTGCTCGCCCCGCAACTGTTCCCAAGCCGTCTCTATTTCCACGCGGCTGCGATCGACCTCTTCTCGCAGTCGGTTAGCTTCATCTCGAGTATTTTCAATTTCCGAGCGCTGAGCCTCCAGCCGCTCCAACTCGTCTTCCATTTGAGCCAACTGCTCTTCGCGGGCTTGCATTTCCATTTCCCGGCGATTGAGTTCCTGACTCGAAAACGTCAGAGAAGCCTTCCACTGTTCAATTTCCTCTTCCTTATCCTTAAACTTGTCCTGCAAGCGCGAGAAATTTTGCAGAATGCTCACCAACTGGCGGGCGGCCTCCTGAATCCGCTGCACTTGCTTGCTAGCGCTCAACTCCACCAGCACCAGCGTGCCGTCGTTAAACTTATTAGCTTCCTCAACTGGGATCGCGTCATCGCCTGGTACGGCGCTCCAATTGTGTTCGCCCCGCTGACAAGCTAGCAGTTTCAGTTCAGCCTTACCGCCACCGAGACCAAAGCCGCTTCTCTGTTTTTGTACTTCCGCTAGATACAGCACACTAATAGTCCTCTGCTTCGTAAAACCTATCCCAACTTACTTTAAGCTACTTAAAGACCTAAAAGATAAGTGGTGTTTACGTACTACGCTGTTGGGTAGACGGCTAATCCCAAGATAAGTAGGCTATCCCCCTTAAGCCAAAGGTTCTCAAGTAAAGATAACACTGCGTGTGATCTTTAGTCAACTTATCTAAAGTAAATAAGTACAGGCAAGTAAGAATAACTTTTTGCCACTTAAGCTTTACTCGCGTGGTGTCCTTTGCCCAATCCGGGGATAGCATTTTTTCCTAACTATAGCAGCACTCACGCATAGCACTGCCTCACGGGAGAGCGTCCAGAAAGCAAGGCCGCCGCCCTTCTGGACGAATGAGAGAGCAGTATTAATGCCGCTTGATTAAAGACTAGCAAAACTGCAGGGACTGCCATAGCCCAAAGCTCAAAAAAGTCAGTCCGTCAAAAACTTTCTATTGATTGTACCAGGCTTTAGTAGCGGGTAGATCGTGAGAAAAGCCTTGGCTGCTCCAAGCAGCGCCATCATCGGGCGGACTAGGGATTTGAACCGCGCTGCCTTAGAATAGGGTAATGACGCGAGCCTATGACTGAGCTGCAGGCAAGCAAAAAAGTCGATCGGCAGTGAGGGTTTTCCTGACAATTGCCAACAAAGGTTCATTTTGACGGCACCTGATTTTAGGGCTGTGGCAAACCCAAAAAAAGCTTGATCGCAACTCATCCAACCCAACAGACTAGCCTCAAGTTCCCATCGGGGATCGATCGGCACTTGCTGCTGGTAGCAGCGGTAAAACCACAGAATCCTTGGTATTTTGAAGTTGATCTACGCAAAGATGTGTTGGATAAACTGACGGCATACTCAGCCAAAAACTTCAAAACTTTGGCGCTCGAAGACTTGAACCAGTCGGGAAGGCCAGCGTTGCACACTCGAAGATCCCGTGCAATTGTGCTTAGAGGATTCTACGAGTTTAGGCAACGCCGTGGGAATACAAGGTGAAACTCTACACTTAGAGAATGCCGCGAGTTTCGCGGTTTCAGCTTGTGGAGTGGTAGGGCGGCCTGCTTTCGGCAGCAAGTATCGCCCGGAGAGTCAATTCCCAATTGTAAGATCGGCGCCATCGCGTAAATTGACGGAAACTAAAGTCAATCTTTGCGCCAGCACACAGTCTTTCCGAGCTCAGACGCCAACGGTTTTAAGGAGGACACTTTAGCTGCATGCAGGGAAATTTGAGTGAAATTGACATCCGCAGCATCCTGCAACTGATTGAGTTAGGTCAGCGAACCGGAGAACTGTTCGTAGAGGCCTACACCTCCACCGGCAGCAGCACGGGTACTCAACCTACCCAGCGCTCCCTTGCAGGACAATCCTGGTATGTCTTCTGCTTCAACGGTCAGATTATTTACGCTACCCAGAGTGCGGGCAGTTTGTTTCGCTTGCGCGACTACCTGCGCCGCTATAAAGCAGATACCGCCCTCGACAAAATCCAAGTTCCCTATATGGCATCTACGAATGCCCCAGAATACGGCTACCTGTGGGCCCTGCTAGAAAACCACATCCTCACCCCAGCTCAAGGGCGCAACATCATCCACAGCATGATCCACGAAACCCTATTTGACTTGCTCAGTCTCCACCAGGGTTCCTTCACTTTTGAAATGGGCCCTGGTTTGGCTCCTCAACTGACCAGCTTAGAAATTAGCTCGCTGCTGACCAAGATTGTCAAACAGGTGCAGCAGTGGAAGCAGTTTCACCCTCACATTCAGTCGCCCAACCAATGCCCGGTGATTTCAGACCCCTCAGAGTTGCGAGTCGCGCTGCCTGTCAATACCTTTAATACTCTCAGACGCTGGGCCGACGGCCACACTTCGATCCGCCAGATGGCGCGCTACCTCAACCGAGACGTGGTGACTGTCGCTAAGGCAATTTACCCCTTCGTGCAGCAGGGATTGGTGCAAGTATTTTACCAGCCCTCTGTTGCCCCCGCTAACAACAAAAAAGAATGGTCGTCCCCTGAAACCAAGGTTCCCAGAGTTGTCTGCATTGATGACGACAATCTTATTCGCAAAACAGTCGAGTCAATTTTAAATGAACACGGTTACCAAGCTACTGCGATCGGCAATCCCCTCCAAGCCCTGAGTTTGGTTTTTCAACTCAAACCCGATTTAATTCTCTGTGACATCGCCATGCCGGAACTCGATGGCTACGAAATTTGCGCTATGCTGCGCAATTCTAGCGCTTTCCGGCAGACGCCGATCGTTATGCTGACGGGCATCAACGGATTTATCGACCGCGTTAAAGCCCGCATGGCCGGAGCTACAGAGTTTTACACCAAACCTTTTGGCGAAAGCGAGTTATTAATGCTGGTAGAAAAATATGTGGGCCCGGGCTACCCTCTGGTCAATCTATCGGAAAGATTATTAGACCGCTCGCTAGAAGACGAATTAGAAGAAAAATAAATGAAGCACGCGCTGGCATGATTGGAGCTTTCTTGTACCTGCGGTTAGATCAAGTCTCGACCGCCACAAAGAGAAAGCGATCGGCCACCCGGAGCGATCGCACCATAAACTAGAATGTATAAATCCGCGCGCTGGCATGAGGGCGTCGGTAAAACTCTGTGCAATTTCTCGACCCAAGTGGGTCTAACAGGCTCAAAGTGCAAATATAATATACTTGTTCTCCACTTGCAACGACTCCGAAAAACCGATGCGCAGAGCTACTCATTAGTAGGTATTTCTGTACAAAGTCGGAGAGTGCATTGTCAGTCTTAAGTCAACGACCCTGGTCTAAAGACACGCTCGCTGCGGGCCTTTGACTTAAATCGCAGTTGACCAGACTCCGTACCTTGCGTACTACGTTAACGGTAAGAGTTTAAAGACCTACCAAGGGATGATCAGCTAGTTCCTTGAATCGCGAAATTTAGGATTAAATAGATTTATTGAGTTAAGTCAGTGTCCTAGATCGAGTACCGATCGTAAACTTTGGGGCAAGCTAACATCACCCCGCAAGGGAGGCTATGAAAGGGAGCAAACATTATGCGCTCGGGAGTTGCGACCTTTGAGATGGTATTGTCCCATCGCTCGTGCATTAGATTCATTACACCGAATCTAGCAATCCCCGTGTAATGGAAAGATTCACTCGCTTATTGAAATCCCCGAGCCGTTTCCCGCGAGCAGTCTAAAGACGCGCTCGGCACCCACTTACCGATTTTTTTGATGATTGTCGCGACACCAGCCATGTCAACAACCCGTCGCTAATCCGAGTACCGGTTTAGCATTCATCGCAGAAATTACCCAGAGTTTTACCAATTTAAACGGCGGTGGGAGTACAAAGTGAAGCTTTAGGGGTTCCAAATTAATTGTTCGTAGTCGATTTGAGCTAATTTGTAAGCATTGGTCGCGTGAATTATTGATTGCAGTCAATTATTGACGGAGCAAATCTATTGCCAAGCACCTCCTGCCGTCGCGCCATTCACCCCTTGGCTGTGTCAAGCTTGGCTGTGTCAAGTTTCGACCATCGAAGTTTCGATCGGGTTATTCTTGGCGGGAAACGTCAACAATTTGCTAGAAAGCAGGTGTCAGAATGATGATTAGCGGCAGCCCAGACTTTATATTACCAGGACTAGGCGTAGATCCTGCTCCGGAATTCCAAGAACTAGAAACTCCCGAAGGCGAGCTGCACCTGCGGTTCTACGTTCCTTCGGGGAATGAGTTCGCACTGCCGGCGACAGGGATTAGAGAGGTACTAGCCCCATCCCCAGACCGTATGACACCGATCCCCAACGTTTCCTCTTTGCTTTTAGGTACGCTAAATATGAGAGGACGAGTGATTTGGGTGGCAGACCTCGGCCAATTTCTGGGAGACCAAACACCTCTGAACACAGACAGGCCCGAAATCCCGATCGTGGCTGTGGAAGACCAAGACACGATTTTAGGGCTGGCAGTCGATCGAATTGTGGGGATGGACTGGCTCGACGTGGAGCAACTGCACTCTCAGAACAATGCACCAGACGGCATGATTCCTTTTCTGAGGGGAGAATGGATGTTAGGTGCACAAACTCAGAAAGTGCTCCGACTCCTAGATCAAGTGAAAATTCTGCGCTCGGCGCGGTGGGCAGCGTGAAATCGATTTTAGATTTGCGATTTGCGATTTGCGATTGGGGTCTAACCATCAACAGTCACAGGACTTGAGGCGCGCATCTAAACATTCAATTCAAGATAAAAATCTAAAATCTCAAATCTAAAATCTAAAATCAAAAGAGGGCGGCAAATGGCAACAAGTACCAACTTTCAGCAGGACTACCAACGGGCAGAAGCGGCCTACATGGATGGCAATTTTTCAGAAGCCGCAGCCCTAGTTTATCAATTAGTAGAAGATTTTCCCGAAGACCCCAGCGCTCGCCTGCTGTGCGGACACATTTATTGCTATGGACTGCAACAGTATGAGGTGGCGCGGGAACAGTACACGGTTGTGCTAGGCCTGAGTGACGACCCGAGTTTGGTTGAACACGCTCACAGCGGAATTACCTGCACAGACCAATTTTTATCCGGAGAACTGCCAACGGAAAATTTCGAGGCTTTGTCTGGTGAAGCTCAATTGGAATTCTACCCAGACTTATCTCTCGATGAAGGGTTAGAAGACCCGGATTTGGAACTTTTCCAAGGAAATTCCCCATCCCTTTCCTATAGGAGTCAATCGCCAGACGACATGGAAAACGAGGACTTGGCAGACTTGGGCATGAGCGGCTTGGAGTGGGAACCAGAAGACATGGACGATCGCCCCGGCTCTGTCCCAGATTTAACCTCACATTCTAACCCCTTTGCTAGCGACAGTAGCGGGATGGCAGCTTATGCTGAGACGTCCGACTCGCTAAACATGGACGAGTTTGCCGACTCGGACTTTGGAGACCCTTTTTCTGCTGATGATGTAGGGTTGGATGCGGAGGACATCAAGAGCAACAAAGTGTCTGGGAAAAAGACACCTTACTCAGGAGATGTGTTTTCAGAAGCTCCGACTCAGATGCTCAACGGTCAAAGTTTTGCCTCAAAAGAAATCGCCAATTCCTTCGACTCGAACGAACTAGACTCCCCCACCGGGCCCTCCGACAATTTTGGCGCACCTTTTGGGGATCTCGATTTGCCAGACGAACTCGACGGTTCCTCCGACTACGACTACCAAGCCCCGCCCCAAAGCCTGCAAAATCACGCTCATAACGCACCGGAGGCCCAAGAGGCAGACCCCTTTGCCGAGGCGATGCCATCGTCGGGTTTCGGGTCTTCTCGACCTCAAAACAAGCAGCCTAATACCGGGTCGGACTACTCGTCAAACTATTCGCTGGCGGAAGACGAAACGCTGTTGATGGGAGGTGCTGTCCCCAACTCTCAAAGTCAAAGGTCGAGCCGGGGACAATTTAATTCGGTCGAGAGAACCTCCGCCAACAGCAACGGTTACAGCGACTCGGAACCCCCGGCATTTGAATCTATAGACAGCTTCGAGTTAGATGCTTTTGATGACGATGCTTTTAGCGATTCTTTCTCTTTCGAGGAAAACGAACAAGCGACAGCTTTCGGGGCGTCGGAGAAGAACAGCAGCGGCTGGTCGTCAAAAGCTGTGAACGCTCAAGAACACAGCGACTTTTTAGACGAATTTGACGAGTTTGACGATTTGGGCAATTTGCCGGACTTTGACATCTCAGAAGATGCCAACAGTTCGATGCTGACTAGAGGTAATACCAATTTCGGCAACTCGACCAGCGGCATGATGGGAACGACTGGCAGCAGCCTGGACTTTGACAACAGCGATGGCTCAGCAATTCGGGATGACGAGATATTTACCATAAACGGCCCGGCTGATGCGTCAGTGTCGAGTTTTGCTCCCACAGAAACAGAACCAGTCGATACTTCGGTGACGGTAGAACAGGGGGGACTGGCTTTCTTGGAAAATGCCCCTTTGTTTACAAAACAGTTGTACACGGCAATCGGTGCCGGACTGGTTTCTCTGGTAGCTGTGGCTTTCGTCACCAACATTGCCTCCTATCAAGCTCTGCGGCAAGACAAGCCGGAGGCGATCGTTTATCTGCGCCAAACAGGCTGGGTAATGACCGCAGCAGCAGGCTTTACGAGCTTTTTAACTTCTTGGGGCATCGGCCAGTTGATCGCCAAGCAGGTGCGCAAGTCCTCGGACAATTTGCAAGCTCAGTTCGATGCGGTAGCTCAAGGAACTTTGGACGCTCGGGCTACGGTTTACTCGGAAGATGAATTTGGCAAAATGGCGGCTAAATTCAACCACATGGCGAAGGTCATCCAAACCACGATTAGCGATACCAGGCGCAAGTCTGACGAGCAGGAACAGGCAAAAGAAGACTTGCAGCGCCAAGTGATTCGCTTGCTAGACGACGTGGAAGGAGCGGCCCGGGGTGACTTGACGGTGACTGCGGAAGTGACCGCTGACGTTTTGGGTGCTGTTGCTGACTCGTTTAACTTGACAATTCAAAATTTGCGCGAAATCGTCCATCAGGTGAAGCAGGCGGCTCGGGAGGTCAGCAAAGGCGCTACTGATAGTGCTAAGTTTGCGGGCGATTTGTCTTCCGACGCGCTGCGGCAAGCTGAGGAACTGGCGGCAACGCTGAATTCGGTGCAAGTCCTCACCGATGCGATTCAGCGGGTCGCAGAGAGCGCTAGAGAGGCGGAAGAAGTGGCCAGGGGCGCGGCGGCAACTGCTCTGAAAGGGGGCGAGGCTGTGGAGCGGACGGTGGCCGGGATTTTAGAAATTCGAGAAACGGTAGCAGAAACCACTAGAAAAGTCAAGCGGTTGGCGGAAGCTTCTCAAGAAATTTCTAAGATTGTGGCTTTAATTGCGACGATCGCCTCCCGGACGAATTTGTTGGCCCTCAACGCCAGTATTGAGGCGGCGAGAGCTGGGGAAGCGGGCAGGGGTTTTGCGATCGTGGCAGACGAGGTGCGACAATTGGCAGACCGATCGGCTAAGTCTTTGAAAGAAATCGAACAGATCGTGATGCAAATTCAAAGCGAAACCGGCGCGGTTATGACGGCGATGGAAGAAGGGACGCAGCAGGTTATTGAGGGGACAAGATTGGCAGAACAGGCGAAGCGATCGCTTGAAGATATTATTCAAGTAACTAACCGAATTGACGTGTTAGTGCGATCGATTACTGCCGACACTGTAGAGCAAAACGAAACCGCTCGCGCCGTAGCTTCTGTTATGCAAGCTGTCGAGCTGACCGCTCAGGAAACATCCCAAGAAGCGCAGCGAGTTTCCGGTGCTTTGCAAAACTTGGTGGGCGTTGCTCGTGACCTTTTGACATCGGTAGAAAGATTCCGAGTAGAAACAGCAGAAAGACAATAATTAAGTGTCTACTGCTTTTTTATCGGCTGATTTACTAGCACATTAGTGTGGTAATGATGGCATATAAAAAGCAACCTCGCAGTCTTGAAACCGCTGCGGGGCTGCTAATTCAACACCTAAACAAAATAGGAGTTGCACAGATGGACGATAACATAGTAGAGGTAATACCGGGCATCTTTGGTGAAGTTCAGCCTACGGGCTGTATTATCTCTACCCTAACAAAATCTAGCAGGGGCTATGCCAATAAAAGACTTCGCATTAACGGTGAATGGAAAACGTTTACTGTCCACCGTTTAGTATTAGAACATTCATTAGGTCGGGCGATCAGACCCGAATACTTTGCTTGCCATACTTGCGATGTCCGTAACTGTATTAATCCTAACCATTTGTGGGAAGGCTCTAGGGTGGAAAATTCTCAAGATAGGTTTAAAAAAGGACGTATTAAAGATGTCGGAAGTACATCGGCGCCGAAACCTCAAAAACAACTGCGAGGTCAAGAAATAATTCCTGGTATTCGGGCCCAAATACAGCCGAACGGCTGCATGATTTGTACCTTGGCTAAAAGAAGTGATGGTTACGCCATTAAGGGTACTAAAATTAATGGTAAAACAAAAAGTTTCTACGCTCACAGACTTGTACTGGAACACAAACTGGGAAGGCCTGTCAAACCCGGTTATTTTGCGTGTCACAGTTGCGACGATCGCGGTTGTATCAATCCTGACCATTTGTGGGAAGGAACCCCCGCAGATAACTCCCGCGATGCCATAGAGAAAAACCGCTTTCCTTTCGTTCCAGGCAAGATATGTCCTAACCGCAAACTCAAACCCGAACAGGTGCGCGAGATTCGCTATCTTTTAGGTGAGGGCATATCGAAAAGAAAAATAGCCAGGACATTTGCCATATCTCGCAGTCAGATTATTCTCTTGGCAAGGGGCGAGATCTACAAAGAGCTTCTCTAAAACTACTAACATAGACCCAATACAATAACGATTAAAATCAGGAATAAAACTATGCTACCGGAGCAACAACAGAGGATAATGGGTTACTTTATTGAGGAGGCAAAAGACCACCTCAATACGATCGAACAAGGCTTGCTGAATCTGCAAACCACGATCGAAGACCCAGAACTGGTCAACGAAGTCTTTAGGGCCGCTCACTCTGTCAAAGGAGGAGCAGCAATGCTGGGGCTGACCAGCATTCAGCAAACAGCTCACCGACTAGAAGATAGTTTTAAAGTCTTAAAAGAGTGCAGCGTTAAAGTAGACCAACAGCTAGAGTCCCTTTTCCTGCGAATTTTTGACACATTGCAAGGGCTGTTAGAGCAACTGTCGGGGCCTTTTGGGCTGACAGAGGAATTGGCAGAACAGATGGTTAGAGAATTAGAACCAGTATTTGAAGAACTCAATGGGCACTTGGGGGGACTCGTCGGATACAGAGAACACGATGGAGACGAGAGTGGCCCGCTGCTAGTACCTGAACAAGTGATGGCAGGGATGGGAATCGGGGCGTTTGGCTCATCAAGGACTTTTGCGGACTCGGGGTCAGTTTACGCACCTGAGTCCAGAGCAACAGAAGAAAGCGCCCTGCAGCTAGTATTTGACTCGGACGTGCCGGCGAGGATGCGGGAACTGCTGCAAGAGTTCAAACAGCCCGAGGGGCCAGAAAGCAGGCGGCAACTCAAGAGCATTTGTCGGAACTTGCTCAGGGCGGGGGAGGAATTTGAACTGCCCTGCTGGATACAATTGATCGAAGCTGTATCCAAGGCGATCAGCAACCCAGAAAATAGCTACCGCACCTTAGCCCCAACGGTGATCAAAGACATCAAACAAGCTCAAGAACTGGTAGTTTCGGGTCGAGAATCGTCGATCGCACCGAGCGCAAAACTTCTGGCATTGCAGCCGGCTGTTGTGTTTCCACAAACGGATTTTGAAGATTTGCTGGAATTCGCTCAACCGGGTACATCGGGGAAAAACTCGGTTTCTGTTGAGGATGCGGCCTGGGATCTATTGGGATCTGGCGATGGACGGGCGGGGGAACAAATGCTGCCGACTATTTCTGGGCTGAATATAGACGAGCTGTTCGACCAACTCGACAGCGGCGAGAGCAATGATTACAGTGGCAGTCGATCGCCCCAGTTCGACGATTCGCCCAGATTCGGAGAATCGGATATGGAGACCGCTGCTTTTAGAGGCTCGACCCGCACCGGCCCGGAAGTGGGCGCGGCCGAGCTCAACACTTTAGCTGACTTGTTTGACGGCGAATCCCCGGATCTCGACGACGCTTGGGAAGAAGAAGAAGACCTCGACTATGCGCAGTCTTCTAAAATATCGGCAGGGGGAATGGTGGGGTCAGACGATGACAATGCCGGCGATTTTGCTGATTTGTTGTTTGACGAATACGATACCGAAAGTTCGGAAACGAACACGGCGCCTCCGATTGACGACCTGACGAGTTTGTTTGGGGAGGATTTCCTGTTTGGAGACGAGGCAGACGGTTCGGCAGTAGCTGCCGGTCAGGAAAAAGGGGGTTTGAGGCAGCCACTCCTTCGCAAACAGCTTGAAACGGGTAACGGCAGGGGCGGTTTGGCTCGGCGAGACGGCACGGTCGGCAAGGCCCTGGGACCAGCTGACGAAGATGCTCTCGGTACGCTTTTGGACGAAGTGGCTGCCCAAACTTCTGGAGTTGGTACGGGGGATTCGGATTTGGATAACTTGTTCGGCGATTTAGGCTTATCTGAGGCAGCGGGTGTGCCGTCCGTCTCTTCGGAGTACTCTGTCAACCCTGACACTTTCGACGCAGAATCGAACGAGCCTTTTTCAGGTGGCAATGATTCAGCGGATGCCCAAGGGCTCGCTCGGCCTTCCATAGATGATTTCGAGTTGCTCTCTGAGTTTGGCGAGGACTCGGAGTTGAGCGAGCTGTTGGGGATTACTTCTAATTTCCTTTCTTCAGAAGACGAAGGTGGGGAGAGCGGGGGCGATCGAGATCTACCTGCTGGCATCACACAAAATGAGGAAATTGGCAGCGTTCTTAACATGAAATCAAATTCTGATTTAGATATCTCCTCTGCGGATGGAAATTGGCTAGAAGATGCTTTCGGGCCCGAAGACGAGTCTATGCAATCGGTCAACCTGGAACTGGACGATACGGATTTAGATGCGCTGTTTGGGGATATGACCTCGGATCCGATTTCTGGGGATGAGCAGACTGTGCTCGATAGGCAAGGAGTGGCTACTTCCCGAGAGGCGGCGGATTTGGCTGATCTGTTCGGTTCTGTACCTACGGGTACTGAGTATGACGGGGAAGCTTCGGGGCAAACCCATGCGGGTTGGCTGAATTTAGATGGAGGTTCAGAATTGCTGAGTGGGGGTGTGGGATTTGATGAGGGCGACTTGGGGAGTTTCTTCTCGAACAATGCGGAGGCTGTTTCCGACAACGGCTTGGCAAATTTGGCAGCGGTTGAACTTGGGGCTTTGTCCGACCGTCCTGATTCGTCCATTTCAAGTGTCGAGTCAGATGAGGGCGTAGATTTCGATTTGTTGGAGGATATGTTTGGCGAAGGCATGGTGCAGCAGAGCGATGCTGCTGGATCGGCGCCAGATGAGGGCGCGGCTCTGGATGTGGACGAGGTGTCTGCCCAACCAACCGAGGGTTTCTTCGACGAGGAGGGTGCGGATTTGTTCGATCGACCCGAAGAAACAGATGCCGCTGGGGAGTCAAGCGGCGAGGATGATTTGTTTGACGCACTGGAAACGGATTTCTCGAGTGGGGATTTAGAGGCGCTGTCTGCAGAATCTCTCGATGGTATGTTTGAGGGCGATGCTGACTTGCTCTCGGCACTGGAAACCGGGGCGACTCTCAACAGTGAAGAGTTGGAGGGTTTTGATGATTTGTTGGATTCGATCGATGCTGAGGTTCTGGTGACTTCGGAACTGAGGACGGGCTTTTGGGAAGGTGAGGACGAGCCGGCCTCGGTCGATTCCTCGGAGTTGGAAGAGGAGTCGCTGGCCGACTTTTTTGCCGAAGCCCAATCAGGCGCTGAGGATGCTGAAGGCAATTTTGACGATTTAGAAGCACTGCTAATTTCAGGGGGTGCTGGGGCTGTTATAGCAGCTTCTGGGGCAAGAAATCCGAGTCCGGTAAACACGGAAGTTTTCTCGGATCTCGAAGAACTCCTCAGCGAGAGCGCAACTATGCCAGAAATTCCTGCACCGGCGACAACTACCAGTAAAGCTCCGCCCGCTCCTGCCGAGGAGAGCGACGACGAGTTTGGCGATTTGGAAAAACTGCTGGAAGATCCAAAGGACGGCGGCCGCCAAGGGGAAGCCAATATCGGGCCGTCGGCGATCAACAGATCCAGGCGGAATGCCCGCGCGGGCGGGTTCGGCGACCAGACGATGCGGGTGCCGATCAAGCAACTGGATAACCTCAGCAATTTGATGGGGGAACTGGTGGTGAACCGCAACAGTTTGGAGCAAGACCAAGAACGGATGCGGCAGTTTTTGGACAATTTGCTGCACCAGGTGACGCTGCTGAGCGATGTGAGCCAGCGGACTCAGGATTTCTACGAGCGGAGTCTTTTGGAGATTGCTTTGCTGGCAAACAGGCAGGGACACCGATCGGCCTGGCGCTCTGAGGATTCGGCCCACACCCGGGAAAGTGCCTGGAGACCGGAGGAAATGGACAGGTTTACTCCTTTCCACAGTTTGGCTCAGGAGATTATTGAGCTGATCGTGCGGGTGCGGGAGTCGGCCGCGGACATTGAGTTTTTGGTGGATGAGGCCGATCAGGTGACTCGCCAACTGCGGCAAGTCACGACTCAACTGCAAGAAGGTTTGACTCGCGCCCGGATGAAGCCGTTTGCGGAGACGACGGACAGGCTGTTCCGGGCCGTGCGGGAAATTGCGATTAAGTGCGGGAAGCAGGCTCAGTTGCAGGTTGAGGGTAAGGATATTTTGATCGACAAGATGATTGTGGATCAGTTGTATGACCCGATGACTCACTTGGTGAACAATGCGATTACTCACGGGATCGAAGCGCCCGAGGTGCGTCTGGCGGCTGGGAAACCAGCAGTCGGCAGGATTACCATTCGGGCTTTCCACCAAGGGAACCAAACGGTGGTTTCGGTTTCTGACGACGGGGCCGGAATTGACCCGCAAAAGGTGAAGGCGAAGGCAATTAAGCAGGGTTTGCTGACGGCGGCTCAGGCTCAGAGGATGTCTCGCTCGGAAGTGTACGATTTGCTGTTTATGCCGGGTTTCAGCACTCAGGAACAGGCTACGGAGTACGCCGGCCGGGGGGTCGGTATGAATGTGGTGCAGACTTCCTTGCAGGAGATTCGGGGAACTGTGTCGATTGATTCGACCATCGGCAAGGGGACTGTGTTTACGATCCGTTTACCTCTGGTGTTGAGCATTTCTAAGGCTCTGACTTGCATTAGCGATCGGGCTCGCATTGCTTTCCCGATGGATGGGGTGGAGGATATGATCGATGTCCCTCGCGATCAGGTGACGACGGGGGCCGACGGTTTGCCTTGCATAGAGTGGCGGGGTTCGATTTTGCCGTTCCGGCCGCTGCGGGATTTGCTCGCTTACAACCGCCATTTGGGCCGGGGCAGTGTTTACGGGTTTAATACTGACGATGACATGATTTCGGTGATCGTGCTGCGGTCTGCTGGCAATTTCTTGGCTGTGCAGGTGGATCAGGTTTCTACGGAACAAGAAATTGTGATCAAGCCGTTGGAAGGACCCGTGCCCAAGCCGATCGGCATTGCTGGGGCCACCGTGCTCGGGGACGGCCGGATCGTGGCGATTGCGGATGTTCTGGAGCTGATCGATTTGGCTACCGGAAGGCTGCGGAAGGAAGCTGGCGGTACGCTTTGGGATGAGACCGAGAGAGCCACTCAGGAGGCCGAAATCGAGAAGACTGAGCCGACTGTGCTGATTGTGGATGATTCGATTACGGTGCGATCGCTGTTGTCGATTACTTTTGAGAAGTCTGGCTATCGTGTGGAAGAAGCTCGCGACGGTAAGGAAGCTTGGGAAAAGATGAAATCTGGTCTGCCTTGCGATATCGTTTTCTGCGATATTGAGATGCCGAGAATGGACGGTTTGGAACTGCTTTCTCGGATGCAGAAGGATGCCGTTTTGTGTGAATTGCCGATCGCGATGTTGACTTCTCGCGGTGCTGACAGACACCGCCAAATGGCTTACAGTTTGGGCGCGAAAGGCTATTTCACTAAGCCTTATTTGGAGGAGCAATTGCTTGATGCTGCTTCTCGGATGTT
>Ga0247770_1000900_pt1 | contig 26848 bp, 28 predicted proteins | sample UWRJL136409B6_FD_179943 | JGI IMG/M metagenome (GOLD analysis project Ga0247770, IMG submission 179943) | Plant litter microbial communities from Arlington Agricultural Research Station in Wisconsin, United States - UWRJ-L136-409B-6 | ecosystem: Environmental > Terrestrial > Plant litter >... | reverse complement strand
ATGGCGTCGTTGGATGATGAGGTTTGGGTGCTGGAGGGGGTGAAGTTGCCGGTTTTGCTGAGGATGGAGGGCGACGGGTCGTATAGTTGCTGTGGAGAGGTGGTGTTGTTTTACCCTAAAGTTGCCCTCACCGGCCCCAGTCCCCCGCTCCACCCCTAGCCACCTTGCTCAGGCGCTGCTCAGGCGCTGCTCAGGAAATTATCAGAGAAATCGCCAAATATGGTTTAGACGAGTAAGTAGTCCTCTGCGGTTCGAATGGCAACTTTTCGCGAGGTCCCGGTTTTTGGGACACAGGTGGCCCAAAAGTAGGACCCCCCGGCCCCTTTTAATCCATTTCGCTCCTCTTCCCTCCCCCTCCCCCCAAAGTCAGATAAAACCCAGTTTACGTCTCATATTATGTTTTTTATTGCCGTCTTCCTTATTTACAAAAGTGGATAAATCTTACCCTTAAGCTAAGATACTTCTTAAGCGGGTTACTTTAGTTTTATTTATTTAGTTGTTAAACGTTATTATCTTATCTTAACTCAATAGTTGTAACGGGCAGGGTAGTGTGTTGCAACTAGCTAGGCCTACTCTACGAAGACGCAGAACATGAGGAAAGAGAGAAAGAGAGGAGAGGCCTCGTGAGAGGTCCTCTTGCTTATATACACGACTGCGTTGTTCTGATCGGAGGGAGGCAGAAGATTCCAGAGCCGTCGCATGCCTTGTTGAGGTTTGGTGCTGTGGTCTGTGTGCGCACATCGGTAGTTTTGGGAATGGCTTCATTCAGGGGTTAGGGGGTCGCCGGTGGAGCTCCGCTCCACCTCTGGCTCCGTGGATCCAGCGCCACGGCCGCACCAGGGCTCAGCCCGTCACAGGTTTGACTTTCGTGTTGGCATTAGAGTATTAGAGTGGTTATTGATAGGATAAATCTTAGCTCCGCATTGATACGCCTACGATTACGTCTTGCGACCTAACGCTGTGGTCACGGCAGCGTACGGGCCACTAGACATCTAGACTAGGAAGAACCAATCGTTTGGGTTTCGGGTAGGTTGACATTCAGGGATCTTGGTCAACGCCAATTGCCTGACATTGCCCGCGGGGCTTGGCTGCCGAAACGGATATAGCGGGTTGTGGCGTCTTTCCACGACGTACTACTGTATCGCCTTGTTTCCTCACAGAACAACACCGGAACAGCAGTTCCTCTTTAGCGGGCCGCTCGTCGGCACGGTCCCTCCTGTTACTCATTGCTGGCTCGACATGACACAAAAAGCACGGGCCAACTTGATTGGGGGTACTAGCACATGACCCAGCACATGACCACGCGTCAGTCTCGCGCTCTCAGCACCCCAAACAGCCAAGGGCCGGAACGCGATTTTGCGGCGCTCGCCGCGAAATCGTGTGGAGGCACGGTCCCTCCCGTAAGGCTCTGCCTGGACAAAAGATGCACGTGCCAACTTAATTGCCACATTTGGTTGTTGCACATGATCCAACACGTGGCTGCTGGATTTGAGTGCTCCGCCAAACCTTGGCGCACGGATATTTCCGGACCAACAGCATGTGGCTTAGTCTGTCGCTGCCTAGCGAGCCGGCTTGCGGCCCTCGTGACTTCAGCCGCACCCTAATTTTCACCCTCGAGGAAAAAACTTCGCAAGCTTTCTGCTCTTGAAGCGGCTGTGTGGACAACCTAAACCTGCTCGGTACAATGCGCCTTCTAGAAAGCAACGCCAGTGGCGAGATTCGCCTAACGAAGAACTTTCTTGACGACGAGATACCCCCATATGCGATACTTTCCCACACATGGAGCAGTGAAGAGGTCCTCTTCAAAGACTTGACGGATGTCTTTACAGTCCTACCGGACAGCACGGACAAGAAACTCGGGTACGAGAAGATCCGATTCTGCGGAAGTCAAGCCTGGCGCGATGGTTTACAATACTTCTGGATCGACACATGCTGCATTGACAAGGCAAACAACGTTGAGCTTCAAGAGGCCATCATTTCCATGTTTCGATGGTATCACAACTCGGTCAAATGTTATGCCTACCTTGTAGATGTTCCGTCATTAGATGACTCATGGTTGTCAAACTTCGAGAAGAGCCGGTGGTTCAAGCGCGGATGGACTCTGCAAGAGCTTATCGCTCCTCGAGTTGTCGAATTCTTCACCAAAGATGGACAGTTGCTCGGCACAAAATCTACGTTAGAAGAGCACATCCACAACATCACAAGGATCGAGGGGTCAGCACTACGAAACAACGATCTAAGCACATTCACCATCAAGCAACGATTCTCTTGGGCTGCATCTCGCCAAACTACACGCGAAGAGGACCAGGCATATTGTTTGTTAGGGATATTTGGTATCAACATGACACTACTGTACGGCGAAGGTGCAATGAACGCGTTGGCCAGACTCAAGAGAGAGATATCCGCAATGGATCCTGACGGTATCGAAAAACGAGCCAGAATTACAGCCTGGCTGTCTGCACCTACTTACGACCGCATCCACGAGGCAATGCCGCAAACGGTGGGCACTTGCGAATGGATCTTTGAGGACGGCAGTTGGAAGACGTGGACTTTGTCTGTTACTGCAAGTGTGTTGTGGGTATATGGTGAACGTAAGTACGTCCTTCTTGGGCGTGACCCCTAACTAATGGATGCAGCTGGGGTTGGAAAATCAGTCCTAGCGTAAGTTCTCAGGTTGAGTAACACCTAGCATATCTAACATGTCTAGGTCTGCTGCCATTAACAAGGTCAAATCAAGTTTGGTACCCAATACCACCTTGGCATACTTCTATTGTAATGCTGGCGATATGGAGCAACACACAGTCGAAGCAGCCATCGCCTCCCTCGCTACACAGCTGCATTTGAACCTGAAACAACCAGTACCAGACAGTGTACAGGAGTTATATGAGAGAGCCCGACAATCCGGTAACGACAGGCATCGACCTAATCTAAAGACTCTTTGTGATATTCTGCAGCTCCTGCACCCTTGTTACCTAAGCGTAACATATATCATAGATGGTCTGGACGAATGCTCTGTGGACGAACGTGGATGTCTTCTAGACGTATTACTACGACTTCTACAACACGATACTACGCCACCGAAGCTACTGCTGACTAGCCGAAACAAGGACGATATAGCTACCAAGCTTAGTCGCTATCCGCAAATAGTTGTCGACGTTACGAAGAACTCTGCCGACATACGAAACTTCGTGAAGACCGAGTTATCTCAAGCCATTGCACAGAGAAGGTTGCTGCAAGGCCAAGTGACAAATGAACTCTTCTTGGACATCGAGAATCGCCTCACCGAAGATGCCTGCGGCATGTAAGTCTCACAACCCGACACAGAAAGGACGCAAAGTTGACATCACAGGTTTCTTTGGGCTGGACTTCAGATACCAGTACTCTGTAGTGCTTCATCGGAGAATCGCCTTCGCCACATACTCGACAACTATCCCAAACAGCTTAACAAGCAATACGACCGAATGCTGTCCTTGGTGCGGGACCAGGAAGCCGACGTAGCAGCTCTTGCAATGGATATACTGCTCTGGACGACATTCTCGTTCCGACCCTGCACATCCAAGGAGCTTTGGACAGCTATAACAGCCGCCGACCATGTTGTTGGGTTTGAATTTAACGACTTGAGTGTTGAACTTGCGGTAAATATCTGTCATAACTTTTTACGAGTTGATGCCACTCATGATGGTGTTGTCCTGATTCACACGAGCGCGAGACAGTACTTAACCAAATGGTTTGGAAGCGCAGTGGGACATGGAAACATAGCGTCACAATGTGCATGGTAAGAAAATGCTCTATGCTATTAGTGTTTTTGCTCATAAAGCAATAGCTATCTAGCTTCCTGTGGCTTTGATCGGCAAGCGGAACAGCTCCTTAATGATTACGTGGATCCAGACGAGGTTGGAGAACCAGCACTGAATGAAGCGGCAAGAAAAGAAGGATACCTGGAACTGTGGACCATCATCGAGAAAATGTGTGTACGATCGAAAACTTTCGAGGCTTTCCGCGACGTCTATCCATTCCTCAACTACGCTGGGAATTATTGGCTACAGCATGCTGACCTTGGGATGGAAAATTTTGCACCATCAGCGTTCCCGTGGATGCTCAACGAAAATTCTAGAGTGTTCGGATCCTGGAGGGCTTTGAACAGCATCGAAGGCGGTCTCGTCCTTGGAATGCTAGGAGATCTTGGAATTCACCGGCTCCAGGAACAGCTGCGTGGCCAAGAGGCTCCCGGCATTGTGTCGATCTCGGCGCACCTTGGCTTGTCTAGGCTGCTGTTCAAGGTCCTTGAAATCTTACCGGATCGGAAGCACAAGCATTGTGCATTAGCAGCCGCAGCTTGTGCAGGAATGACCGAGATAGTGGCCGCTCTCATTGTTGACAAAGACGCTATGTCTCCTCCGGGACCATTCGGTGCATTGCTGATGGCAGCACCTTCGAGCCATGTTTCTACTGTCTCCTTACTGCTCAATGCAGTCAAGAGAACCGGAGGTGGTGCTGACAATAGTCACTTCACCGACTGTTCAATTGTGGCCACCATAGGAGCTTGCCTTTCGCCCAAAGAAGACATGATCGAAGGAGTTTACAAAATATGCGGAAACCAGAACTCCCAGCAGTACGACGTTCACATGGTCAAGGTGGCTGCGCGCATGGCGATAAATACACAGAATCCAATTGGAGATGGCGTGGTGGACGTCATAGATGACCTCGACCAACTGTGCGCAAACCAAAGATGGTCACCTTTAATGATTGCTTCGCTCCGTGGCAATGAACACAGCGTGCCGATCCTGTCGGCAGATGAGGCAGATGCTGTCATTCAGATTCAAATCGCCCTATCGATAGCTGCGGTCCTCAGCCATCATAACTTCGCTAGAACCCTCATTCAACACGCTTCAACACCGTTTTCAAGAGCGAAAGCCCTTCTTTTGGCCATACGCAAAGGAGACGAAGACATGGTTGAGTTGCTCATCCATGGTGACTCACCACTACGCCTTACTTTACTAGTTAATGAAGGCAAAGTGGAGACCATAGTTGGTACTGTTGCGGCGCAGGGAAATGTGACCATCATGAAGCGCTTGATCTCGCGAGGTTTCAACCTTCGTGTTCAGGATGATACTGGGAAAACAGCATTACATCATGCCGTTGAAAATGGTCGCGAGGATATGGTACAGTATTTGCTGGAGAAGATGTCAGCCGAGGACGTTGGGATCCAAAATGCGGAGAGCGAGACGCCTTTAGATATCGCAGAAGCTCGAAGTTTCCACGGTATTGCGATGATCATTCGCATAGCGCTGGAAAATGCTCTCGGAAGGCGCAAAAAAAGAAAATTAGAAGCTGAGGAAGAGGGTAGAAGCCCGACATCCGTGGGGGTAAAGGGCCGGTGGGACGAGTGTTGATTTTCTAGAGTTTTGCTGGAAGAGAAAAGAGCCATCTCATGACAACTATATACTACGGCCTTGAACTGTAAGGGAACCCCTCACAACACGATCGCCTTGACCTTAGTCCAATCGAGAGCGTATTTCCGATTCTCGATGACCTGCGCAACGGTGGTGGAGGAGACTTCATCCCAACCTCAGAAGAGCTCAAGGAACACCTTAACCGTGCTTTCAAAGCGAATGGCCTTTGGCTTTACCAAGAGGCAGAGATGCGGTCATATGGCGAGACTTATCGCTCTGCGATGTATAATTATGCGAGATATAATTGCTTGCTCGGATGAAAAGGGTGGAGCAGTACTGACAGAGCTCATTACAGATGTAATCTAGAAACCACGATAAGCACCATATATCAACGTTAGGGTTGGGAGCCTCACGTCGTAAAATGCTTTGCAAGATCTTGCTGTCTTGTGAATGTCCTCCGTAGCCCCTCGCAGTTCCTTTGCGGGCATTCGAACTGTAGACTACGCGTTTTGCTTCTGCCTGACAGCGACAAGGACACAAAATAGATAGTAAGACCGTGAGTAGAGGGGTAACCACGTTGCACTCGACGAGCTGTATGTCCTGACTGGGCAAAAGTCTCTCGAAGCATTCTTGCTGAATCTAGTCGGCAACACGGTTGGCCTTCAAAAGACGAAGTCGGACGGTAGCGGGGCAGCCAAGCCTCAGCCACCTCCTCAAACCTAGGGCAAATATTCGGATTCATCAGCTCTCTATATATTCGTTTGGCCAGCGGGCAGCCGGCACCCTCGATCTCGTCGACATCGGGAGAGCGATCATTCATAAGGTGGAAAAGATAGCTGCACGGTCCCTCAACCAGGCTGAGGAGTTGGGGAAGAAAGAGGAAGAACGCGCCAATCGGTTGGAGGTGGTTTGGGCCCATCAAACTGCATTGAAGTTGCCTCGTTTACGAAGCTAGGTCGGGGGTCTTGTGCTTCCTTTTAATTACCCGTCATCATGCCTATCAGTTTTGGGACCATCTGGGCATATAACATTCCTAGAACACTTAAGTTTGCCACTTCCTTCCGTCACACGTGACAATGAGAGATACGAAGCGAAGACCGCTGTAGAAGCGTACGGAAATACATAACAACGAACAAACCGGCCTCAGATTCCTCCTAGCAACCGTATGTTCTATTTTGCTAGAATTAGACCCTCCGCTTTAAATAGCGTGCCACAGGAGGGGCCCGGGGGGCTCCTTTAATTTACTAGGCGCGTCAGCGCGGCCCTGCACTAACGCTCCGGGGCGCTTCCTGGCCTCATCGAAGCGACATGTTCCTTTGTCAGACAGAGTCACGTGACGACCCTTTTTTCTCTTATCGGTCTTGTCAGTTTTAGCGACTTTTTGAAAGACCCCTTAGGAAGGCAGTGGAGATCTCGTATAGCTTTCTGACGAAAGGATAATGTTCCAGAATCTTGTACTGTACGCCTCAAATTCGTGATCATTCTAAGCGCATCACCCTGAAAATAGGTGGTTCCCCTGGGCAAGGTGTGCCGACAGCGTACACAAACTGTGGTCCACTCGGTACGAACCAAAGGAAAAGCGGACGGCGGGCCTTGGCTAAGCTGTATCGGAACGATTCTAGTTTCCGATTGGCCACTTCAAATCACATGCCAGCTTATCGGGATCGCTTATCGGGCCGGCACAACCGACCCGGTTAAAACGACCGTATGCCCCGATAGAACGACCGTATCTAGCCGTTTTTGGACGAGCCACACCATAACCAAGGCCCAGGCACGTATTAGCCGACTTTACCAACACCGGGGGTCGGTCGACCACAAGCAAGTCAGCCAGCCTACTTACCTTGCCTCCTACCTACCCACCAGAAGCCTTGGACCTGGTTGTATCCGATGCGCTGTAGCGTGCAAGGAAGGTTGGTAGAAGGTTGGTAAGCAAGTAAGTTGGGCAGATAGGCGCGTCACAGGGCGCTTGTGCACAGGTCATTATATGCGTGACCGACCTGCTCTCCAACGCGTCTATACCAAACGCACCCATGCTACGAAATAACCTTCCCACTTTGCACGCTAGCAAACCCTATCTGCGTATCTGCTACGCTACTTACGTTCATACGCAGCTTCCATCTGGAAAGCCTTCGATTCAATCGCAAAAGGGGCTTGCAAAGCACTCCATTTGGTGGGTGGTCTTACCTGTGCGCCGCTGGAGAGCAACTTCACGTATCAGTGCAGGGTGGGGCTCTTCCAAAACGGGTTAGATACGGTCGTTCTATCAGGGCATACGGTCGTTTTAACCGGGTCGGGCACAACTAATTATCAGGCATAATTGCTGAAGAGAGGCTTAGCGGCAGCCGGAAACGGTATAGCGGGCTGCGGCGGTTGCACGACTACAGAGGTGAATTTGCTGGCCTCCACATCTGAATATTCCCCTCGTTTCTCTGCCGAGAAACACCAGGAGAGTTCCTCCAGGCTTTCTTTGGCGGGCCGCTTGCCGGCACGGTCTCTCCTGTTGACTCACCAGCCTCACCCTCCCTGTTCCGAGCCTTTGTCACGTCACGCAAGCGATGCGTGATGGACTCTGAACACAATCGTCGTGTGATGGCGAGCAGCCTGCAAGCCTAGAGAAGTTTTTTCCTAGCGCGACAATGATAAGAGATAAGAGATGCGCCAGTCTTCTGGTAAACCCGCACTGCGCGTCACCGCAATCCAAACAGACGTTTCGTCATGGGGAGTTGGGGACCGCTCGCCCGCCTTCGGTTCCCGCGACCCAGGCGTCTGAAGTAGCAGCACAGGCGCTGACGGCGAAGCGCTCATCCATCGCGTCGGTGCCAAGGCTACTAGTAGCAAGAGCAGGTCTGCATGATTTGATGAGGGCCACCTACTCGGCGGCGGCGCGGCTGAAAGCCCTTAGCTGCTCGCGATCGAAGGAAACCCCTCGTTGATGAGGCAGGCTCGCCCAAAGACTCGCTGCAGTGGTTGTTTGCGACAGATACGGCCCGGTTTCGGATTCTACTGGACAAGGCCGCCTTCTGGACCATGCGCGATGTTCCGAATCCCGCCCTGCGACCGTCGGCTATACACCTGCCGCCCCTAGCTCTGCTTCTCCCGGGAGCCGTTCCTAGGAGTCAGTCGGTTGGCGCATAGCACCGGCGGCGCGGGGTTGCGTCGGCGGTTGCGTCGCCTCAAATTTGGCAGGTCGGACAGCGGAACGGCCAGCGCTTGCGCTTGAGAATGCGAGCGGCTTGCGACGGCCAGTCGGCGCTGCCCCACACCTTCAACCACCCCACCCTCAAGTGAAAGCCGCTGGATCCCGCAGACGCCACCTCACCCATGCTTGTCGAACTTGTTCGCCACCACTGTTATGACCTGCTCGAGACCGGTGCCTCTCAACCTCGATTTGCAGATCGCCTTCCCACCGCCCGCGCTGAAAGAACCTGTCGATCCGTAAAGAAGAGCCCAATATTCGCCCCCCCCCCAACCCGTCTCCTATTTCTCCCTCGATACCGCTGCCTTCGTGTCGACGCCCACAAAATTGCAACCCGAGCTGGCGGGACAACGACCTAGTCTGCCGGGCAAGCGTGGGGTAAGCCCCGCGGTCGTGGCATTGCCGCGTCGTCCTCTCGCTCCTCATGTTGCGCGATGTACCTTCTACTGAGCAGGCCTTCCACCTCGTCTTCCCTCAACAGCCAAACATGGAGGAACTACCGATCTGAGAACGAATTGGCGACTCGTGGCTGGCATGGCCATCGGATGACATATAGTGGCTCTTGGACCAAAACATGGCTGACCGGAGTCACGAGAACCGGGCTAAGACGGAGGTGGGGCAAAGAAAAGGGCAACATATGCAGCGCAGCTACCAAACACGAGGCGATCCTTGACGGTGATGTTTATAATGATAGCTGGAGGACAACCTTGTTGATAAGACACGCGCCAGCAGGGTCTCCAGCCACACAACGGACACACATCCGCTCCATTGACCCTCTCGGCCGCCTCCCCGCCCTCGTCGTCACGACCGAGGCACTGACGAGGCCCCGTGCCTAACGCTATCGAGGCTCTACTCTTCCTTCTCGCCGTCGTACTGCCCGTCGAGCCGGACTCGAACACGCCAACACACCTCGGTTTTTGATCTCTGCGCCTGCAGGCCATCAGCCCCGTCCATTCAAGCCAGTCCCAACCCATTATAGTGGATAAGAGGGAGGAAGGGGGATTGTACTGGTAGAAGGTGGGCATAATAAGATAGTAGGGGCGGGGAAGGGATTAAGAGGCGGTGCGGGCTCTTTAATTGAAACCTCATCCCCCAGGTATCTGCGGGCATCGCGAGGGATCTGCGCAGCCGGGTAGGAAGACGTCAAAAACGCGGGATGCCGGTGTAGACCGAGAAGCCTGCTCTGGCAAGCCCCGATCAACAAGACCGACCTTCGCAGATGGCCGACAACGAAATCGCAAGGTTACTACAGGCTCAAGCCACAGCGGCCCTCCACCTTCCGCACCACTTTGAAGCGCTAAACGCACCGTCGGGTCGTCCGCTTGCACAGCGAGCCAGACGGTTCTCCGGGCTCCACGACTGCGTCAGGTCCTGCGGGATAGACGTAATAAATCGGTCGCGTTCGTGGTGAATTCGGGACTGGACGACCCGGTCCTTCAACTGCTGAGGGCCGTGGGATGCGGACGCTATTTGGGATCCAGCTGTCAGACGCGCTGTGGAAGTTATCCGAGCTTTGGGTGTCACTGAACCCTTTGAGGGTAGGCCGGCTGGTATGTGAATGGCTGAGAATCCGGTGGTGAAGGCTCTTTTTGGCAGGGCAGTGATTCCCTTGCTCGTTAATATATTACGAGCCAAATTGGGATTCCTAGCCAGCTTGGCGGTTGCGGTTAACTCTATAGACATCGTTTTTTCTAGCGGAGATTGAACTTGGTACACAACTTTTCTCGGGAGAGGTTGCAAGGTTGAACAGGAATAGATCGAGATAAACTTCGAATTTGAGAAGCCACAGAGTAGTGTCTCACACTTATGACATGTAAGGGCTGCTTAGGACAGTGATAGTTCCTAGAAGCATCATGCTCTGACTTCTATGAATTGCGGGACCTTGAAGGGGTTTCGTGGGCCCGACAGTCAATGTAGATAGGTTGCGTGCTAGAATCGTGAAGATCCCTTGCTCGCTATCAGTGGAGGCGCCGGCGCTGATGGTTAGGAAGGTGTTGCTGTAGATGCTGCCATTTTGGCGGATTCCTTTTCTCAATCCTCGCGAGAATCTTGGAGGATGCAGAGCGAGTCGATCCAGAGATATTTGAGCCCGAGCTCGCGCGTGATTCGCCCTCGGAATGTTCGACAATGACGGCATCGGCCTCAGTGACGACGGCGAGGCAACCAGTCTCCGCAAGCTAGTATCTTCGACTCGATCAAAGCCACGACCAGCCCGAGTAGACTGGTTGGTCATGCCGCTCTACGACGTGTTGGTTCCTGCACCGCCGAGTGTTACCATGTTTCCTGGCCTCGATCGACCGTGGCCCAGTTCTCGTCACTGTGTATCGTGTGCCGAGTTTCGGCCCCCTAATGACATGCCCTATGTCGGGGTGGATTCTTGCGACCAAAGGGCAGACGTGGCGAGGATTTGACAGGCGGAGGGCAGCGCAGGATAAGGGAGGACGGTTGAGGCTGGCGCGAGGAGAGTTCTAGCCGAGCGCAAGCCGGATGCGTGCGTCGTCAACAACCACAAGTATGTGCGCGAGCTGGTCTGGTACTTCACTGTGGTGACTGTCCCTTTAGTATAATACTCCCTTGCCCCGCGCTGCTTCCCGATGCGAAACATCTGCGTCGTAGCGGGAGGAATCCCCAGATAGCCGAGCCGCTTGGTAACAACGACAACCTCCCGTCTGAAACGTCGCGCGCCCGGCCACGGCGCTGACCGAAGTGACAGTGTTGCGCCCGACGCAGCGGACTTTTCAGCTGCTCCAACCATTATCTGGCGCCACCCAGTGGTGGGGAGCAGCCACAAGTGCGGGGCCCTGAAGCTCAGGGTCGCGCTTTTTTGTCTTGCCACTGAGTCTCGAAGGCAGTAAGGCGCAAGCTCGGGAGGCGCATTTCAAGTGTCGAGTATGGCCGAGCTTCATGGAACTCTTCGGGACCAAGACTTGGCACAAGGGACGAGAACCGGGTCTCACGAAGATAACTCGGGTGACCGCTTGCGGGAGAAAGGCAAGTTCGAGGCTGTCGAGGGAAAACAGGGTGGAGGCCTGTTCTGTAGAAGGCATCGCGCGCAGACTGAAGGGCAGGAGAGTGACCCGGCATGCCGCGACTCGACGAATCTTGGCGCGGAACACGTTTTTGCCCTCAGTGTGGTCGGTCACGGCGGGCAACCAACCGGTTCGCCCCCTCACTCGAGCTCGCAGAACTTTGCGTGCGGCCACCTCCTCTACGACCTGACGGGCGAATTCGATATCCTACATGTACTAGCTGTGACCGCAGCCGCGGAGGGAGGCTAAGGGTGTATCGGACCGCGAGGGATGTCGAGGGCTGGTTGATGGACTCGCCTAGGGAGTCGCATTCGGGATTCGGCAGTCATGGCTTGAGCTACATGTGTCGCAACTCCACACACTTCAAGACTTCTCCCTCCACCCCTGTACTTCTCGTTGGCCGTGAGGGAAGGCTGCCCCATGGTAACGGTGTCCTCACACCCGACCGACCCGTCCCCGCTAGGAACAATGACCTCCTCCAGCCAGGACCACGCGTCACAGTCATCGGCCAAGGTGTCACCCCACTACAGCCAGAACCGGACCGACAAACGGGTCCCGGGCGGCCTACGCCATCCCGCGAACCCGTTCCAGCTCGGCTCGGGCGAGGTCGAGCGCACGGCTGCCGTTGTCGCAACTGGTCGGCACCCCGGAACGGGCCACCCTCGACCTTAACACGATCACCGATCTTGGAGTGGAACTGGTGGGGCGCCTCTCCGCTGTACGCCATGGGGTACTGCTCATCTCCGAGGATCTCCGAAACGTCTGCGCGCTGGCGGACCTGAAGATGATGTTGCACACACGTAATCCAGGTACCGCAGGGCAAGAAAAGTGTCTTGTTGATCGAAGGATATCTAAAGCGCCGAAGGCGCTGATATATACATAAGATGCGTGTCAGCGTGTATTCCTGAATGGCTTCAAAGGGAGAGAGAACTGACTGTGGAAGGGCCGACGAACTCTTCGGCCCTTCGCATGGAATGCGAAGGGATGAAGGCACCACCACCCACATTTCTTGACAGATGAAGCGTCTGCTGGCGAGGTTCGATGAGTGGGCCGGGCTCGGGCCAGAGGCGGACGGCGATCTGTTGGTTATGGCCAAGTGAAGGCACTTCTTGAAAAACAAAAGAAGAGTGTAATTTTAGGACGTAAATAAGGAAATGGGGCTCAATTCTCAGAACACATTTGATATGCTGTTCTCTTTCCCTATTAAAAAGAGATATCCCAAGACTCTTACCGGGCAACGGTGAAAAAAAAAGCTGAAAAAACTGTCTGTAAGGTATTTCAATTATATATATCTGACTTCATTAAACTCGTACCTCACATCTCAAGGGATCTCGATGAGGCGTGGTGCCGGCCAGGAGCTAATACCCAGACGTTGTGCTGATCTAGTGACTGAATCAAGTACTCCACCCTTCTGTGGAGAATTCTCCGCTTGTACCGTAATGTCAAAATTCTTGTTCTGAGGATGCGGCCTTCTTTAGCGGTGCTTGAAATGGATGCTAACGTGCCATCTGAAGAATTGTTAGGGCCTGGAGAGTTGTTCGACTGTTTGGTATGCATCCTCTCTAATTAGCTAGGAAGTTGGGAGTGATTTAAACGCTGTGCAATGAGCTCTAAGAATGGTTACGTATTTATGTGATTAATACTAAAGGGTAGCTCGAATTCTGAGAAAGCGGACAAGTTAAGGCCCAGATCTGGGACCGCGGTTGGAAACTGCTCGAGCATGCCGGTAATGGGCCCGAATCATGGATCACGGTCCAGAATTTTGGCCACAGAATATACTAGTACATGCCCTGGGATGGTACATCAGCTCGAAGTTTAGGCAGCACCGATAGGATGTCCCATGGTATACTAGTACAAGTTGGATGTCTTAGAATATACCAGTACATGCCACGCCAAGCGTAGCCCCACTTCTTCCCGTTTACCAACATGTCGTTTGGCAGACTCTGATGCTGGATGTCAGATTACAGCACATGTGATAAAAACGTGAAGTTCATTGCGATGTCCATGTCCGATTTCGGACCAGCGATATCTCAATTTTCGCTTCATCGCCGTACAATCATGCGCCAAATTAGTGCCGACCTAGGCTCTTAAACATACCCAGAAAGCGCGGCTTTTTTTTTGGAGATTCAAGGCCGATTGTAACCGAAGCCTCAAACTCGCTCTTGGTTCTGTCAGAACATTGCACTGTACTGAGGGGTGTAAAAGAGTTTGCGTTGTGGTTATCACTAAGGCTGATAAGTTGAAGTGAGAACAATTGCGACCGAAAGGCTCGGCTAGCCTCTCCAGCGCGGCCAATGAGATAATGCTCCCATTTCTGGGCCTTTACCTGCAATAAGTCATGATGGCCCAGTTTTGAGCCGCTACTTATAACTAAAAGCAACGCGCTAAAACAACAAACCTAACACATATAGCCTAGGGTTTTTTCTTCTTTAATTATAATGCTGATACCATACAATGGAATGTCTGCTCATGGTGCCAGGTAGGGGGTGATCCGATCGATGCTGTTAAACGGATAGTTGCCACGTCTCTAACAAACGGGGTCGACCGCCTACGGCGCTCGGAGGGTTTGCTCAAGATGGTGTTACCGATAATGAAGAATAAACTACCGACTTTGATCGAGCCCAGACTTTACCTAAGAACAATAGCACATACAAAATCCCACGAGATCATAACCAAGCTGAACATCAAACATGTACTCTCAGTAACGTCAGCACGCCATCAACCAACAATCCCAGCAAGCATCAATAACAAATAGATTTGCCTCAAAGACAGACAGTACGAAAACATCATTACACATTTCCCAGAGGCGTATAATTTTATCAAGAGGACCTTAGCGGGACGAGACAAAATTGTAGGTAATAAGGATCAAAGGGCGGCACCAACAGCAGCAGCCCCCAGCAGTCCTTGTCCACTGTATTATAGGGCTTCGCGCTCAGTGACGCTCGTGATAGCGTACCTGATGTAGAGACACGGCGTAACGCTGCACGAGACTTGCCGTTTTATCGGCAGCAAGTGTTTTATCTATCCCAATTCCGGCTTCTATATGCAGCTCAAAATATAGGAGAAGAGGCTGCTCTCAAGCGCCGACACGGGCAGCGGGGTAAGGGAGATTCTCTAGCATCTGCAGGAAAATACCAAGACATCATTTTCTTTTCTAAGGTGAGTAAGGTCAACCTTTCCGCGTAAGAAGTTACTTCGAATAACGAATAGCGCTGCGCCTCCCACAAATCTTACATACATTTTGCTTTCCTCTTCTCCAGCCCACCACTTTTAAGGCCCGCCGATTCTCCATCAACCATCGCAAAGCACAACACAACACAACACAACAATAACATCGAATTCAACAACCACCAGTAAGCCGAAGTACAAGCTCGAAAACAATTGTATTTACCTCGATAACCTAAAAATGTCGTTTCGTCGAACCGTAAGAGTCCCACACATGCACATGGAAAAGCTACCCCTAGACATGGGCGCCTTCATAGCAAAAGGTAGGGAAACGGAGTAGGAAAAGGAAACCGAAATGGGAACAAAAAACCGTCCAGAGAAAACAAACAATAAAGCAACATAACCCAGAAAAACACAACGAAAAATGCCTTTTCCTGTTAATTATAGCCACAAAAACACCATCAAAAGGCTTCTTGTCAGTACAACAAAGCGTATTATTATATCCAACGGCAACTTGGACATATTTTTTTTACGCAATCGCCACACGAGAATACTTATCCTCAGGCCTCACCTCTTGGGTTCCGGACTAGCTTCCCCCGCCGTAGCTTCATCACCGCCTGCGAAAGCCTGGGCCTACGGAAAAATTAGAATCAGGCGAGCTACTAATCAATAACCCGAGCCTTCTCGATAAAGTTCCGCTTCCTAGCCATAACGACCTAAAGCTACTATCGCTAGTGTCAAGTTTAGCGTAATCAGTCGTCCTTTACGCAAAGATTACAGAGATTCCCAGCAAGTCGCTTATGGTTTACTTGCTGCTTTTGAGACAGGGAGCAAATATTTGGTTAAGTGTCCAGGGACAGTTCGGACTGGTAATGAAATTTGGCTACTATCCGGGTTTTATTTGCCAATCGTCCTACGCCTTCGCCCCGGGTCGCAATCGGACACCTATAAACTCATCAGCGTGCGAATGAGAGGACCGCTGGCGCCAAGACATCATACTCTGGTATTTACTAACCGGAAAGAGCTCCAAAAGTGTGGAGGATATTCCAGTCAAAACAATTCAGAAGCGACTAGACTCGGGTAAAAAGCAAGCAAAGGTCATATGTATCATATAGCAAGTAACCTGATAGATAACATTAGGTTGAAGAGTTTTGTTGATTGGCATATGCATGTCCTTTTGTGGCGTATTTTTTTTTAGGGGTGTCTCAGCTTAAGGGCGCTGAGATGGTGAAGTTTACTCACTTAGATAAATAAAGAGAGGAGAATAGAGACCTAATAGGGGACGTAAACTGAGTTTTATATAACCCTGAGGGAAAGAGAAGAGGAGGGAAAGGGGTTTTGGTGGGGTCCAAGTTTTGGGCCACCGGGACCTCACCAAAAGTTACCATTAGAACTGTAGAGTACGGCTTACTTATCTAAACCTGTTGAACCAAACAACAGTGATGGACTGAAAGTTGGTTGATTGGAGAAAGAAGATGGAAGCAGAGCGAAGCTCTGCGAACGCTATAAAAGGGGCAGTGGCTAGACTATACTATAGTATGGCACCTACCATGGGCCCGTGCAACAAAACCATTTTTAGCGATTTCTCTGGTCGTTGCCTGAGTAGCGCCTGAGTAGCGCCTGAGTAGGGTGGCGAGGGGTGGTGTGGGTGACTGGAGGCTAGCGAGGGCAACTTTAACACTTGGACTGCCCCCCGGCCAATAGAAACAGCCCTCTGATGTCCCATCTCCAAGCGTCCCCTCGCAGCTAGCCATCTCGCGACCTCTGCACGACGCAATCATTAATGGGCCCACGCTCCATGTCGCCGGTCACAACGTCGTCGCTGTCTCACACGCAGCCGACGGTGGCACCATCCAAATTCCACTTCAGCGACCAAGCCCCCGGCCTATCAGCCACCCCTAGGCCATTCTTTCAGTCTGCTCTTCTAGTCAGACCCAGACTTTGTCGAGGGGCCCGATATTACGGCCTGGCTACGCAAGCATTGCGGTAAGCCATCGAGCCGCGCCACCCTCGTTGGCCTGAGATGCACTGGGCAAGTGTACTGCTGTGACTGGGACGACCCGCCGATCGCTGGTGGGGCTGGGGAAGGGCGGATTGAAGAGCGGTATAGAGCGGCGGCTATTTGCGCCAAAAATATACACACGGGCAGCTTGCGGCAGGGCTGTTAACTCTATTGACAGCCATCACGTCTGGGCAGCCCGCCAACCATTCTGTAGGCCGCAGCTTGCCTTCGCAGCTTTGGCCCTCAAGGGATTGGGGAAACCGAACACTGTTTGATTTACATCGCAGGATCGAGGCTCATCAGCGCCACCATGCAGCGTACTTAAGCCCATTGCCAAGTTCTTTTGCATTGGGCCGGCAGCGGTGGACCAAACCTTGGCTGGTCAACGTGACGAGACCAGGCCACATTGTAGGGCGATCGATGCCAGGAAACTTGGTCACCCTCGGCGGCGCTCCCCTGCGCAGCATGGAGGCGCCGCTATTGCTCAAGGAGGATACGGATGGGTACCCCGTCCTCGCAACGGCTGTAGCCGGGACGGTCGGGAGGTGGGCAAGATCCGGGCCGACATGTCGCCGCCCGAGGCGCTAGAGACGGCCGTGTGGCTACTCGCGCAGCGGGAGGACGCGAGGGCTGAGACGTAATTGCTGGAGGTCGTCGAGTCGGCGGCGGCCGCCAAAGCATGACCTCGTCTTTGGTATACCCAATGTAGCGATTTGTCGAACGCCGCATCGTCCTCCCGCTCGAGCACCTCCCACCGCTCGCGGGATGGCCGACGAGAGCAGTTCACCTAGAGCAGTGCATGTAGTACCTCTCGCAGCCGGCGCAATCCGGGACAGGTAAGCGATACTGAGAGGTACGCTAATGTCTTCATTTGCTAACATTCGAAAGCAGCATTGCCATATTCTACCAATAGGATGGTGTGTAACAAGTGGCGCTTACTTAATTAAGGCCTAGTAGTCAAAGGGCTGGCCGGACTTTGAGAGGGCATTCCCAAGATAGGCAATGCTGTCAGAAGCAGAGCAGCTTTGATCCACCTTGTGTAAAATTCTCTGATTTTCTAGCACTGCCAAGATACCCTCTTTAAAAGACCTATTGCTTCCGGCTTATGAATGTTGTGTGGCAAAATGACTCGCACCCCATGGTGGCTCACAGACGCAACTGCCACGCAATCAACTGACCCCTCTCTGTTGACAAATGCAACAACCCAACGAATTATAGTGCGGCTAGGGACGATTGGGCTGCAGCGAAAGGAATATCTTTGGCTCGTCAGAAATACTGCGCTGCAAGTTCAGAGTCCCAAAAGTGATTCAAATGTGTGTTTCTTTCTGGCATGCCAGGGAGCTGTATCCTTATAAATTCATTCATAGTATCACGCCAAATGTTGAAGTACTTCCTAATATGTGACGGGGAAATCATCGAGAGAGCAATAAAGAATCGAGGACATCCCTTCCCCCGCCCTTTCCGTACTTCGCCTCACTACATACAGTCAAACGTCTAGGCTGCATTGCATGCCAGCAGAATCCTATTTTGCGACTAATGTCACTGCTGACGTGGCCGCACCCTATGCGGTATGGTTAGCATAAACCGAGGAACGTACCGGAATCTCCTGATGGCAACTTTAGTCGAGGGCCCAAAATTGGGCCACACGGCTGTGCAGGCTAGCTCACCCATAGCTCACCCTAGCTCAGGAGCGGTTCAGGATTACACACGAATATGGGAATTGCTGAGGGCAACTTTAGGGTACAACATAGAGCTGTTGTTTGAGGCGGATGGGGAGTTGTCGGAGGTCATGACGGGTGGTGTGGGGTTGGGTGATGAGGAGGCGGAGATGAAGGAGGTTTGGGTGGTTTGACTTTCAGTTTGGGTGGGCTATCGAGATATCCTACAGAAGAGCGGTTCAATTGGTCGCCACACTTCACCCACATAATATTTCCTCTGAGTCTCATAAATAGACCTCACTCACACCATCCCAGGTGTAGTGCGAGAAGGGAGCTGTTGGCGCCTGGCTGCTCCAATGATAAGAGGGGATAAACGACAACTGGGAGAAGGGTTCCAACGCCAATTGCTCAATACTGTCAATTGGAACCGGCAGTGCGCACTCTTGGCACCCACAAGGTGACGGCCATTGGTAAGGCGGTCCGCTCTGAGGGGGAGACGGTGCACTATGCCAACCTGGGAGCCAAGGAGAAACGAATGGATCTAAATCATGGTGATGTTCGATTCCAACGAACTCGGAATCAGGTTCAGCCTGAGATCTTGAGCATGGCGAATGACTCAAAGGCGAGAGCGGATAATCCGGGGGGATAACTTCCTTTGGTGTCCCGGCGGTGGTTTCTTTGTCTTGTACTTCCAGCCCCTCGGGTGTTGGGGTGCAGTAACGGACTCCCTGGGGTGTCGGTGCTGGGTATGTCAGCATGAGAAACCGGTGCTAGTGTTGTGACGCACTAGGAACCTACCGCGAGTGTAGACCTCATCACCATGCGCGTCACACGCTTCTCTTCCAACAAACCGATCGAGCTTTACCCCTTCGACGAGCTGTCCGTTCCATGTGAATTCGGTATTCTTTCCGTTCTCCTTCCGTATGTGCCGGATGGTAGCCATTGCCTGCATGGATTCGTGTGGGATATACTTGCGCAGACCCCAGCGGGTGAAGCGGTGCACGTATTGCCTCGGACTATGTCATGCTGTCAATATCTCACCCGCTCCAGTGAAGAGGATTCTTACCTACGTTGCGGAGAAACCGTAAGTATAGCGCATGGTCTCTGCCACGTCTCGGAGCCCGTTGCCTTGGTCAAGATAGAGGGACTCGATGACATGTCGATGGAGGGTCCACTCTGTTGCCGTGGGTCCTCTTCTTCGTGTTGATTTGTGTGACTTCTTGGTCATGTTGACCGGGTCTTACTTCGAATGGCTGATGGCCGGTTGGATTGCTGTTCAAAGTCCAAACAAAAAGGTGTTTGGTGCGGGCACCTATTGCTTCGGTGCGACTGAGATTGGTGCTACTACTCGGGCTTTATACAGGTTCCTTGCTGAATAGCATCAACGGAATACGAGTCAGTAAGTACTACAGCGGGGTTGACTGTTCTCCACCGATTGTTTCCAACGGAGACCGCCATTCCAAAGCTGGGTAAGCTCACTGGCAATTTCCGTTCCGAATTTTCACAAACAAGGAGGTGGCCGAAAACGGCTTCAACATCTCGTCAAGTTGGTAACATATATCAGGTGCAGTACATCGAGACAACTGTTCCCGCATCTCGAGAACTACGTCAAGGAATGCGTACAGTGATGTACTGATTGGGCGAGCTCAGGCAAGGTGTGGGTAGGCAGTAGTCAATCATAACATGAGAAGCCAAGGAAAGACGTGCTAAAGCTTCCCCGAGCCGCTAAAGGGTGATGTGCCAAGTCCCAATCGCGCATCGCCCCTAAATGCGCCGAATCCCCCAGGGCCCGGCTTGGTTCGTGTTTCCTGCAGTGCGAAATTCTCTTTGCATATGATTTTATCATCTCTTCACACACAGCCAGCAAAACGGCGGATACTATCTTGAAGCTATCCCGCTGAGCCGTTTTGGAATCCCGATGCGAGGGTCCCATGCAAGGAGATTTTGTTATCATTGGACCGCAACCGCAGATTGCCGTTGGGAGAAAGTCGTGCAGCACACACCGCCTGCTGGGATTGGGGGAATGGGGTCGGCCAACCAATGGCGGAGTTTTACAAATTTCCAAATCTGTCGTGTGCTTCGGTGCATGATGCATCACTGCATTGGCTTCAGACATGCTGCGAGGAGATTTTGTATCAGCCAGACGATTGGACGCAGCACGATAATGTGGTTTTGAGGAGCGTCCGATGCATGCCAACTCCCGCGTCCCCCCCACACCCTCTCGGGCGGTTGACGAAATTTTGGTTAACAACTCAAAATCTCACATCTGCTCTTCCCCCTCTGACCCCCTCGACTTATCTTTAGCCTGAGTCCTCCAAGCAGGCAGTCACAGCCTTACCTCTCATTTTTTGTGTTAATACCATGGATCCCGGATCGGACACACATCACAATGCCGGGCCTGCCATGCAGCTGCAGGCATGGAGCGACGAAACATGGGAAGCACAGAGATCCGTGATTACGCGGCTTTACACAACCCCCAAGACGACCTTGCAGCGGGTCATGGAGACCATGGAAAAAGACCACGGGTTCAAAGCAACGTAAGTCCAACTCCGGGCCAATGAACTTTTCCATATCTAAACCTCGAAAGGAAAAAACAATACGAGACTCGCATCAAGGCATGGAATCTCGGCAAGAAAACCACGGAGGTGGAGAAGGCGGGGATGATCGAAATTCGAAAGAGACGCATGGAAGAAGAGCAGAAGGAAACAGAATTCGTCGTCCGTGGCCATCACATCGAATCGGAGCGACTCGATCGGTATGACCACGCAGCCAAGCGCAAGCGAAAAGAGAAGACCACAGATTTGACCATTGGTATGTACTACTTACCTTGCCCGCTAGACCTAGTACCTCGGTACTTCGAGTGCCGACAGTACTGCATGCACCTGCCGTGTCATGATTTCTTCCTCAACCCCACAATGGAAGTCTCGCGCTCAGCCTGCTGATACCTAGTAGCCCCCACGCCCCCCGGAATACAATACAAGACGCCCTCCAACTGCAACACCGGTGCAGACAGCCCGTCACACGATCCGCGGCCTTTCTTTTCAGACGGCATGGTGGTTGAAAGTCACTCCCATATGAGCCAAGCCCACCACGACTCATACCAAAACTTGCCCGTGACCCAGTTCGACAGTCCTGACGACGCTCGAGCGAAGGGAAAGAGTGCGATCACCCTCCAAATCGATGTCGGCGTGGATATCGGCGAGGCGCCCGCCGATGATGGGGAACTCACACCTGTCGACGACTACGAAGGCGACGACATCTGGATGTCTGCAGAGGCCCCCAAGGAGTCTCACGAAGCATCCGATCACCACCAGCGACTGTTGGAGAGTTCCACCGATTATGTCTGCCTGGACACGACCCATAATCCCAAGACCGCTAGCGAGCCTGAAGCAAGACTGTTGTCGGCAGCTCAGAGGGGCGACTTACTTGAGCTTCATCGATGTTTTCGATGGTGTGTCTCTGTCGACGCCACTTGTGATCAAGGCGCAACCGCTTTGCACTATGCGTCATACATGGGCCACGACCAGGTTGTTGGAGCTCTCCTAGACCACCGAGCCGACGCTGGTGTAACGATGGGGGGCATCGTGATGCTCGAGGGGAAACAAATCTCCAACCCAACAACTCTTCGTCTGGCCGCGGCGAGAGGTAAAACTGCGGTCGTGAGAGTTCTTTTCGGCAAATCGGCCGATGTTTCCCCTCGGGGCAAGAGGCCTGTCAATAACCTCGGTATTGCCGAGCCTGCCGCAACACTACCATGGGCGCTGTCTTTTGGCCACATGGAAATCGCATTGATCCTCATGGAACACGGCGCGTCGCTTCTCATAGCACCTTGCCTGGGGTATACTGGACCCGGAAATCCAGAAAGCCTGTTGCCGGTACGGTCCCCGAATCTCGCCGAAGAACTCCAAGTCGCTGCTGAGCACGGCCTGGAGTTCGTCAATCATCTTCTGAGTCCCTTGTTTGAAGATGTCAAAGCCGACATGACACGAAACAACGGACTCTGTATTTCGGTCCAGGGCCCGGAGCATCCCGGCATTGCTTTCGACCAAAGTCCTACGAGCGTTGAGATCAGTTATTCCAACTTCCTGTGTTGTATGGACCTTGACTTGATCAACATCATCTCTCGCTTGACTGCTCCTTTTGACCGACGTCGAGATGTCAGCGGCTGGACACCTCTGCACCATGCGGCGATTTCCGAGAACACTAGGATCATGAAAGCTATGCTTATATCGGGAGCTAGTCCACACATCTTGACACCCGTCGGTTTCACTCCCCTTCACCTGGCAGTCGGACCGGCAGCATCACCAACCAGCCAAAACGACGTCATATCCGCCCTGCTCGACCACGGAGCGGACATAAATGCCCCGGACGAACGTGGATACACTGCACTCCACGTTGCGTCAGAGTATCACCGATTTCAAGCGGTCTTGCAGCTTCTCAACTTCGACACATCTCAAGCTAGCATTACAACCCAACCAGCGAATCCAAACTCCGCAGCCCCTGATTCAGAAAGGAACTCATCCCTCTCGAGAACAACACCCCTCGATCTCGCCCTTCGCAATCAATCCAGCTCGTTCGAGACAGCCGAGGCCGTCGCCGAGATGCTCCTCCTTGCCGGTGCCGACGTCGATCACGCGGGCCGTCACGGGCTGACAGCGCTCCATCACGCGACAAAGGCACGGAATGTCTCTCTTGTAACCCTCCTCCTCAACTTTGGGGCTGACTGCCGGGTACGAGCCGACGGAGACAATGGGTCGCCCGGCAAAACACCTCTTCATTGCGCAGTCAGCGAGCCGCTTCAACGCGATAACGGTAACTCAGCATTGCAATTGCGGACCCAGGTTCGCATTGTCGACGATCTGTCCACCGCCGAGGCAACGATCCTGTCGGCTTTGCTGGACTCGCTAGATGATGATGAACGAGCATCTGTGATACATCTGCATGGCGGGGAACTCCTTCAACTCGTCGTTTCAAGGGAATCGGTATCGAGCTTGGAAATTTTACTCCAGAACGGTGCTGTCACTGATGGTGATGGGGCCATAAATCACTCGATTCTCAAGACTGCTGCATCTCAAGGCAGTCGAGAGATGGTAAAGTTGATCCTCGGGAAATCTTTCCAAGGGATTGGTGAAGATTACGGCCAGTTTCTGAGACTTTTTGAAGTATTTCTTGAAAGCTCGCTTGGGGCAGCCATGGTGAGGGAGGAGTGCGCAAATCTGATCCGCGAGGCTGGTCTGGAAGACAGGCTTTTTCAGGCGGCGAAGGAGAGAGGGTTCGTACGACTTGCTCGCTTTTGGGAGGATCAAAGGGGGTTGTGGTGCTGCAGTCCGGCGAGCATCTTTGGTGGGTACACTTGATGGACCTGCAGGCAATCGCACGCAACAGAGACCATTGCATGTAGGTAGGTATGTAGGTAGTGTAGCGATTGTGTTAGGTTTTGGCGTACTACGGGGTTCATGGGGGAGCGGGTTCAACAGGATTGTTTTGTGTAAAGATCTGAGATAACGCGTGAAGGACATAATCCATTACTGCAGACTCGGACCAGCAGTAGCCAGGTGAGGACGCTGGAGATGGTTCCTGCCACCTTGATGAATGAAGGCAGGAGTAGAGGCGGCCGCATCGGCCGAGCGGAGACATCCGCACATACCTACCCCGCACAGTTTTGGCAGGTGGCGGACGACCTCAGTTTCCATCCGAGTCGTTGCCTAAAATCACGGCGCCAAAATCACTCCCAAAAGTCACTGAGGGTAAGAGCAAACAAACCTGCCTGGAAGCTATGGTCACGACGCGATCTCGGGCTGCCAGCCTCCACCAAGCAAGGGTGGGACTTCCACCCGACCTCGAAACCGGCAGCAATAGTAGCACTGTCGGCAAGCCGGCTGCAACCCGCTCAATCGACACCTTTCAATACCAGAAACTCGAGGATGGATCGAAGGACATTCGGCTCGTCGTCCTGTCACCGGGCCAGCCAGGCGAGCCAGTTGTTCTTCAGATTAAGCATGCTCGGCTGCCCGAATACGATGAACCGGTGGCTACTTCGCATGAGCGGACGTTGCAGAAAGTTGCGACCACGCTGCCGCCCGATTGGGAGGTCTTCGAGACGTTGGAGGGTCGCCTTATCTTCACGAACAATGTCCTCGACGTCTCCTCCTGGACACACCCTGGCAACCCAGACTTGAAATTACCAGACCTAACGACGACTTTGGAGGTGCCAGAGACACCCGAATTCGAGGCCCTCTCCTATACCTGGGGATCGCCCCACAGCCGCAAGGCCGTCTTCATCGAGAACCCGGCAAAGTCCGGACAGTCCAAGATTCTCGTCACAAAGAACCTGCATGTCGCCTTGCAGAATCTCCGCTACTCTAACAGGACGCGGACCTTGTGGGTGGACGCCATCTGTATTAACCAACAAGACATCGCCGAGCGCAACGCCCAGGTTCAGCGCATGCCGCACATCTACCGCCTCGCCCACCGCGTCGTGATTTGGATCGGCCCTGGCTCCCGGCAGAGCGCGCTCGCCATGTCTACACTGCGGTATCTCGCGGAGCAAGTTGAAGTCACGCGCCAAACCCACACTATCGGCATTCCTGGCGCCGCCGAAAAGGAATGGTACGCTAATAGCCATGACCTTCCATATGACGATGAAACATGGCGCGCGATTCTTCGCCTCTTCCAGCGAGTATGGTTCACCCGCGTCTGGGTTGTGCAGGAGGTCAACCTGGCCAACACGAGGGCGATAATCCAGTGTGGCGCTGACGCTACCCTTTGGGTGATGTTTCGACGGGCGGTGCTTTGTCTTTCGACAAAACACAACCTACCCACCCAGGATACTAGTATCCGGAGCGAAATAGCAACCGTTGTGGGACTGGCGAACTATGACGCCGCGACCGCACATACGCGGCTCGTGGAGAGTATCGAGGACCGTAACTGCTCTGATCAACGCGACAGGGTCTTCGGTTTGCTCGGTTTGATGCCGGAGGGGCTACGCAAACGGATGCCGGTCGACTACTCCTTAGAGGTTGGCGAAATCTACAAGCGCTCTACATTGGCCCAGATCGAACATTTTGGCCGTCTTGACGTACTTCGTGGGTGCGGTGATATGGGGTTTGATGATCGTGCCATCAACGCACCCTCATGGGTACCCGATCTGATCATGCCACAACCGGCCATGGTGGCTATTGGCCAATTCTCATCTGGCATGTCCCGCTGTACAGCGCGACAAATTGACCCTGATGTCCTCGAAGTCGTCGGCATTCAGGTTGGCACCATCTCCACTCCCCATGACGCCTTTTCCAGTTGGCTCGGCGATGGGGTCAAGGTGGTCAGGACCTGGCAGCTGCCCGACCTCAATAGTCCATACCCGAGTGGCGGGTCGCTCCTGGACGCCCTGGTCATGACCATCTGCTCAATGAAGGTCGAGGACAGGCATCCCCGCCTGCAGAGACTCCCCACTTTCGAGGAATGGAAGTCGTATTGCCGAGAATTCATTCTTGGGGGACAGGGCCCTCTTGAGGAGAAAAGCCGAGTTAGTGATCTCTATCTCTCATCCTTTGAGTATGACTTGTACGAGAAAAGGCTATTTGCAATGACGGGCGGCTACATTGGTCTTGGGCCACTGGGCCTCAAGCCTGGTAAGATCTGTTCCTAGAGCTAGAAAACAGGCCCCCCACGCTAATTGAGTCGCAGGAGATGTTGTTTCGATACTTTTGGGGTATGATGCTCCCATGATTCTCCGTGAAACTGCTCACGGAATGTACCATGTGGTCGGGACAGCCTTGGTTTACGGCCTACATGATGCCACGTCGGTACTCGGGCCGCTTCCTCGCCCTTGGACTGTTCGTGTCCATCTTGACTCGGTTGGGGACACTACCTTGCAACGGTTTTTCAACGAAACTACGGAAGAACTGACTGAGGATGACCCACGCTTGGAACCACTGCGAGGGTGGGAGCGCCTGGAAACCGACAGAACAGGAGACGACCCGGAAATCTTCCAAAAGTTCAAAAACCTATCGACTGGAGAGATAATCAATTTCGACCCGAGGATGTCCCCAGACGAGCTCAAGTCTCGAGGTGTTGCGTTGCGGGCATTTCAACTATCATGAAGCTAGCTCATGTGAGAAAACGGGTTGGGGTTGCGGGGGTGCGGCTCCCCTGCTGCAGCAAGCCGTTTTCGGCACGTCATTTTTCAGCTCGTTGTCGCGCACTTCCCGTTTCTCATCTCAACCAACCACTCAACATCGCTCGCGACACATCAATCCCAGTCTTAAACGCTCACTCCCCTAACCAGTCTCTCATGTTCCGATACATCAAGAGACTATCCCTTCGTGCCACCTCCCACCTCCCTCCCCTCCCTCGCTTCAACCTCCGGCGCGAAATGTCATCGCGGCCATCCCCCACTCAATCCC
>Ga0247770_1000898_pt1 | contig 26856 bp, 23 predicted proteins | sample UWRJL136409B6_FD_179943 | JGI IMG/M metagenome (GOLD analysis project Ga0247770, IMG submission 179943) | Plant litter microbial communities from Arlington Agricultural Research Station in Wisconsin, United States - UWRJ-L136-409B-6 | ecosystem: Environmental > Terrestrial > Plant litter >... | reverse complement strand
AATAATCGAATTAAGTTGATTATGCGACAAGGATATGGCTTTTCTAATTTTGACAATTTTCGAGCTCGTGTATTAGCTTGCTTTTCTAATTAGATAAAAATATCACCGTAAGTTCCAGAGAGCCGTTGAGCGTTACTTATTCTCCCAGATAACCAGACAAAATAAGGGCTATACTCGTTTTCAGCAGTTAATTTCTTACAATGAAATAATTCCGTTCGAGAACTTACGATTAGCCCAACCACCGCCCCAAATTTCCCACCCAGCGATCGCGGTTTGCAGTACAATTATCCCACCATCCGGCATCAACCAACCTGCTAACCCCATGCTTTGCGATTACCTGGTACAAATCCTCACCGCCCGCGTCTACGATGTTGCTCAAGAAACAGCCCTAGAATGCGCCCCGAATCTATCAGCACGGCTCAACAATAAACTTTTGCTGAAGCGAGAGGATATGCAGTCGGTGTTTTCCTTCAAACTGCGGGGTGCGTACAACAAAATGGCGCAACTGTCGCCGGATTTGCTAGCACAAGGTGTCATTGCAGCTTCGGCCGGCAACCACGCCCAAGGAGTCGCCCTCGCCGCCCGCCACCTGGGAACTCGCGCGATTATAGTCATGCCCGTAACGACGCCGCAGGTGAAGGTAAATGCGGTGATATCCCGGGGTGGAGAGGTAGTTTTGCATGGGGATACCTACGACGATGCCTACGCCTTTGCGCGCCAATTAGAAGCGGAAAAAGGTTTAACTTTTATTCACCCTTTTGATGACCCGCACGTAATTGCGGGACAGGGTACGATCGGCATGGAAATTTTGCGGCAACATCAAAAACCAATTCACGCGATTTTTGTGGCAATTGGCGGCGGTGGATTGATTTCGGGAATTGGGGCTTATGTCAAGCGGTTGCGGCCGGAAATTAAGATTATTGGCGTCGAACCTATCGATTCCGATGCTATGAATCAATCGCTGAAAGCGGGTAAACGGGTGCGTTTGTCGCAGGTGGGTTTATTTGCTGACGGCGTTGCTGTACGGGAAGTGGGGGAGGAAACTTTTCGGTTGTGTCAGGAGTATGTGGATGAGATTATTTTGGTGGATACGGATGATGTTTGCGCGGCGATTAAGGATGTTTTTGAAGATACGCGATCGATCTTAGAACCTGCTGGCGCTTTGGCGATCGCAGGTGCGAAAGCTTACGTGGAACGGGAACAAATCGCAGGACAAACATTAATTGCTGTTGCTTGCGGCGCGAACATGAATTTCGATCGGCTGCGTTTTGTAGCAGAAAGAGCCGAGTTTGGCGAACGCCGCGAAGCCATTTTTGCAGTCACAATTCCTGAACAACCGGGAAGTCTCCGCAGGTTTTGCGAATGTCTGGGCAAACGCAATTTAACTGAATTTAGCTATCGAATTGCGGATGAGAAAGAGGCACATATTTTTATCGGTGTACAAATTCAAAACCGTGCCGATGCGGTGAAGATAGCCGCAAGTTTTGAAGATTGTGGCTTCAAGACTTTGGATTTAACTGATGATGAATTAACCAAATTGCACGTGCGGCATATGGTGGGCGGGCGTTCGATGCTGGCCGATCATGAATTGTTTTATCGCTTTGAATTTCCCGAACGTCCGGGTGCGTTGATGAAGTTTGTCGGTTCGATGAGCCCTAACTGGAATATCAGCGTTTTTCACTATCGAAATAACGGCGCAGATTACGGGCGAATTGTGGTGGGGATTCAAGTCCCGCCGGATGAGATGCAGGAATGGCAGGCTTTTTTGGATACGCTGGGCTATCAGTATGGGGATGAGAGTCAAAATCCGGCGTATAAGCTATTTTTGAGGTAGTTTGGTTTGTGGTCTTGAAACAAATTAATATTTATGAACAGGATCAAAAAAATATTGCCGTTTTTTTTGATGATTTTTGCTGTTGCTATTGTGGCAGCAGTTGCACATTTTGCGATCGAACAACTTTCCAGCCCAGTCAGTTATTTTCAACCTGTGGATACCACAGATGGTGCTGAGTTGTACAAAAAAGAACTACCCAACGGAAATCAGGCTTATTTGCAAGTTATTAACGTCCAAAAAATGCAAATAGACCAGCTAATTGGAGAGGTCGATCGGATGGCTTTCAATAAAGGATTGTATTATCAGGGAGAAAACAAATATTACAGTCCTTTCTTTAAGAGCAAGTTATTCTCTGAAGTTACAGGAGAATACAAAGAACTTTACGGTAATGGTGTTTTTTCCGTGATTAACTGTTCTTTTTTTGAACAATACGAACGCAGCACGCAGCTATCTTTTCCAATCAAATTCAACGGTCAAGTTATTACTGGCGGTAACGGCATCTACGGCCCCGTCAAGAAACCCAAAGATGGCCAGTATAAAAATGTTCGATTGAAAGCTTTGGTCTGGAATGATCGAGAAGCATATATCACAAATTACGAACCGCAAACAGGAAAGCCATTGAATAAAAAAGAAGTACAAAATGCAGTTGTTACTTACGAATACAAGCACCATCCAGCTAAACTCATATCTAAAAATCCCGCAAATAGGTATCACGTCATCGGTACGCTGGACAAAGATGGTCGCAAGGGTAATGAATTGCTGGCAATTATCACAGTTAATGAATCGACATTAGATGCAGCAGCTAAGTTAATGCGAGAATTCGGAGTGAAAGGGGATATAGTGACGATCGACGGCGGACTCTCAACTTATCTATTTAATCCTAAAATCGGGGAGATTATGTTGCCTCAATCAAATAATATTGCCACTCGGGAACTGCCGCACTATTTAGGATTTAGGAATAGAAAATCTCAGAGTTCTTCACCAAAAATATTGGTGGCTCAATCAGCAGGAAAAGTGCAAGTGGAAGCAAATAAACCTTATTTGATTTTGTGGAGAGACAATATTCAGGATGAGGTCAAGATTGAGCTGTATCAAGAGAATAAGTCGGTTGAAAGGATAGCCAACCGCACGACTAGCGATGGGGTTTATGAATGGAAACCTAAGATTGCTGTAAAATCCGGGTCTTTGATTCGGATTTCAAGTGTTAAAAATGCTAAGGTGTCTGGGGCTTTGCAGTTGTGATTATTGTTGGCAAAGAAATCTCATGGCGATCGCAATTTCCGCACCTCCTCAATACTGAGTCCGGTTGTTTGACTGATAGTTGCATCATCCAGGCGATCGAGCAATTGCCGCGCGATCGCCAGCTTTTCTGCTTGAACGGCTTGGAGTATAGCTCCTTGTTGGTCGTAAATAAACATTTCTCGCCGTTCGATATCCGCCAATTCATCGGGGGTTAAGTTCACTTGATTTGCGATGCCAAAGGCTTGATGAATCTCTGGAACGCTATCCATTACTGGCGGGACATCCGTTATCGTCCTCGCATACTTCATAAAATAAATCCATTTATCCGCAAGGGTTTCTAGCTGGTCTACTTCTTTGGTGAATTTAGGAAGTTCTACAAATACCAACTCGATGTTATTATCGGTATAGATGAGATTTGTGCTTGCTTCTTTGTAGATAAATCTCGAAATTAGCTGTTCGCTATTTGGAAACATCTCGAAATCAGTCAGTGTTAAGGCAATCACGGGTTTGAGCATTCGGTAGCCTTCTCCTTTCTGCAATTGAAAGGCGTAAGTTTTGGCGGCGTTGTACAATACTCTCTTACCGAAAGACTCTACGTTTAATACCTGCATTTCAATAATGACTAGGGTACCATCAGCGAGTTTGGCTTTTACATCTAAATAAGTATCTTTTAAACCTTCAACTCTGGGCGGCAGGTTGGGGTTGATAATTTCTAAGTCTTCAATGGTAGGATTGCCATCGTAAATCATGGCGTTGAGAAAACTGATGAGAATGTCTTTGCTTTCTGAGGAGCCAAATATTTTTTTGAAGGCGTAATCGGTTTTGGGGTTGATGAATGTCATGGTGGGAATCGGGAATAACGATCGCTATTTCGATCGTAACACTTGATTTCATGGCGAGTATGGAAAAACAGCCACCAGGGGGGTAATATCGCCAGCAGCTCTTGCTTCATTCATCTTGCGAATCTGTTGTGCTTGTTGCTGTCGAAGCTGCAAATATGTTTCGACTTCCTGCTGATGATTGAGGGAAAAAGCGATCGCGGCATACACATCAGCCAATCGAGCGCGACGGATAACGATAAACGATTTCTTCTGCGGTTGTTCCCTGCTTAAACACTGCAATGACGGTATCTAAAGTCACGGGAGTTTTACCCACTCGCACTACGCCGTCAGCATTAGTTTCTAGGGGTGCAGGTTCCGCTACAACTACTAATGTGATGGCAACCTCAACGTTCGCGGTTTTAATTGTATTAGAAGGTCGATCGAACTTGACCAAGAATTTCTTGATGGTACAAGCCCCCGGATTTATCCGTGGAATCAATCCAAAATCGCAAATCGAAAATCCTCAAGCCCCCGCATTTATCCGTGGGGTCAATCTAAAATCTAAAATCTAAAATCTAAAATCGATTGACGGGCGATCGCACGATTCCCAAACATCAGGTTTAAGAAATGCGATCGCCCTACTCGTCAGTAGCCTCAATTCTTCTGCAACCATTTTGTCAGCACGCGCATCCACTGGCCCGTATTCGGTGCACGCTGCAAGTCGCTCCAATCTGCCATTTGGGCAAAACCTAGTCGCACCAGCCAATTTACTACGGCGGTTATGCCTTGGCGGGAGCCAACAACCATGATACGCACGGGTTCCCGGTTTTCTCGATCGTCCGTGGGAGCTGGGTCTTGTTGGATGTCGTTGGGCGGTTCGGTTAGAAAGTCTTTAGCCATTGGGAAGTCCTCATCTTCAAAATCAACCTATGACTACATATGTGTAGTTACCAATATCATACCGCAATGACTACATATATGTAGTCATTTACGGTTGGGGCATCCCTTGGCATCATGGGGTGCATGGGGAAAGCTGGTCGAGTTTTGAGAGATGTGCTGAATACCTATGGCATTAGCCAAAACAAATTGGCGATCGCAATGGGCGTGCGACGTTCCGTTGTCTATCGTTGGTTTAATGAGCTCATCGATCCAACGGGAGACACGCTTGTGAAGATGGTTGTGGCGTTAAAGTTGCTAGATATAGATGCAGCGCGGGAGTTTGTGCAGCGCTATTTGGGTGAAGTTTTGGAGGATGAGGGTGAGGGTGAGGTCGATCGATCTACAAACACAGAATAGACTTATTGTTCAGAAGGTCGATCGAACTTGACGGGCGATTCCCTTCCGGATAGCTTCGCTGGCGCGCACTTTTCCAGATAGACGGGATGGGAAGTACAATAAAGTTGAAGTGTAAAAAAGGGAAAAATGGCAGCACGAGACCTGTTTCATGAATCTGTTAAGATTGCCCTTCAGAAAGAGAATTGGGTGATTACCGACGATCCGCTGAAGGTGGAAACAGGTGGAGCAAAGTTTGAAATTGATTTGGGTGCAGAGCGCTTACTGGCAGCACAACGGGGAGAAGAGAAAATCGCCGTTGAAATTAAAACATTTTTGGGTGACTCCCCGATTACAGATTATCATGCGGCATTAGGACAGTTTCTGAATTATCGGCTTGCCTTAGAACTTAAGGAACCCGATCGCAAGCTTTATTTAGCAGTTCCTGTTGCGGTGCACGAAGCTTTTTTTCAGCGGGAGTTTTTGCAAATCTCGGTAGAGCGGCATCAAGTTAACCGCATTGTTTACGATCCAGTGAATGAGGTGATTGTGCAATGGATAAACTAGAGCATTATCGTCAGTCGATTCAAGCATTATTGACTGAATATGTGGCAACTCCGATCTCCAATGGTGAGATCGAATCCCAAACGCTTTTTGATACGCAGCGGGATCATTATCAGGTGACGAATGTTGGTTGGGATGGGCATCGGCGGGTGTATGGATCTGTGCTGCATTTGGATATTAAGGATGGCAAGATTTGGTTGCAGCAGAATACAACGGAGATCCGAGTCGCGCACGAGTTGGTGGCTATGGGTGTGGCAAAGGAGGATATTATTTTGGGATTTCAAGCAACCTATGTGCGCGAATATACGGGCTTTGGGGTGGCTTAGCCATTGCCAAGGATGCGGGAATGTTTTTTTTAGAAAGAAACCGGGTTTTTTACGAATATGATATTCCTTACGTTGAAACGATTTGGTAGTTGCGGGCGATCGCACTTTTGTCTGGTAAGGGCGATCGCTACAAATATATAGATATACCTTTTGAGCTGGTTAAGCAGGTGGACTTCGAGGAGTAAATCTGTGCTACCTGCGAATTTTACTGGAGCGAGCGATTCCCTACGGGATAGCTTCGCTTCACGCTCTTAGTTGTTTTGTTATAATTATCCAAGGTTGCCTTTTTGAAGAAAAAAAATATCCCCAGATTTTTTCAGCTATGAACACAAAACTCATTGAATCCTTAGTACAAATCATCCAGACACTCTCAGAAGACGAGCAATTGCTAATAAAAGCAAAACTATTTAATAACATCCCCTATCCTTCTACTGTGGAAATAACCCAGTTAGCCCAAAGCGGAGGAGCATTTCAATTCCTGGACGACGAACCTGATATTTACAGCCTTGAAGATGGAGAGCGAATTTAGTGAAGCAAAAAAAAGGAGATATTGTTTTAGCTGAATTTCCCTTTACAGATTTGAGTCAGAAAAAGTTACGTCCGGCTTTAGTGCTGTGGGCAAGTTCAACCATAGATGAAATTACGATCTGCTTCATTTCTTCGCAAAATGTCACTAGCCTAAGTTTAGATGAATTTGCTTTAAATGCTTCAGATCCCGAAATTTCCAGCACGGGATTAAAAGTATCTTCTAAAGTTAGAGTGACTCGGATTGTCAGTCTTGAACAGAGATTAATACTGAGACGATTGGGCGAGTTAGGAAGTCAGCAAATGCTGGAATTGAATGCAACTATCATACAAGCATTTCAATTAGTATAGCCTTGTTTACTCTCGCGTACTTGCCGGGAACGATCGCAAATCCCTGCAATAAAGGTTTCGCCGTCAATGGGTGGAGTATGTTCGGACATGGCAACAGCAGCATCTATCTTAACCCGTACAGTATCGATCCACTGGCGATCGGCGAGAGCTGCTTGGAACTCATCAAGCCATTCGAGAAACTCTGCGAGTTCATTTTATGGAAGTTCCCTTACTGCTGTCTTGAACTCTGTAATGTTCATGGGTAATTAACTTTTTTTGCTAATACTCGTTTACCTGTTTGCTCTAATTATATGGCGACGATCGCATTATACCAAATCCGCTCTCTTCTCTTCAGTCCCCCTCTGCTCAAACTTCGTTTGACAAGAAGCGATTTCAATCGCCGGGTGACTGACAAATCAGCAGCAGGGAAAGAGGAATCTTCGTCTGTGGATGTGTCGGCTCCTCGAATTCACAGACCCTCCAGCCCGATTCCGACACTTGTTGAAACCACGAACTAACTGTGCGAAAATACCACGGCATTGGCTCTCGAAAAGCTCCGCCGAAGTTGTCGAAAGTCTCGGTTTTCCATCCATCAACATAGGGCAGTTCCTGACACGCTGTAAATGGATGAACTGTCTGGATCAACAGATGTCCGTCTGAGACTATTGCTTTGCGTAACGATCGCAATAAATCTCCAATTTCCTCACCCAGTAGCGAGAAATTGCAGACAATTCCATCGTATGGTTGACCGAGTATCGCTGGATCGGCAATAATCTCATCGTAGCCGATCGCCTGAAAACAACTGCCTCCTTTCTCGCGAGCTCGATCGACCAAAGCAGCGCAACCATCAACTCCAACAACCTCAACACCACGGTTTGCTAGGGCACGCGTCAGCCAACCTTCACCGCATCCAACATCCAAAACACGCCGAGGCCCATAGCGCAGAACTGCTTGCAGAATAGCGTCATCGGTTGCTACGCGGCGACTTTCGATTGTGTTGTATTGGAGCGCCTGTATCCATGCGTCAGCATTAGCCTCCCAACTTTGTTGAATTTGTTGTTCAGGGCGATCGAATTTCATGGTAATTCTCTTCTTGGTACTAAGCTGAGGCCCATCTAAATTTTACAATCAAGTTTGATGAAATTCTTGTGGGGTGTCCCCCCCGCCCGAAAAGTACAAGTTAGATGCGGGACAGCTTAGGACTTACGAATAAATCTGATTTTAAACCCGATTCTGCGTAAGTCCTGGGTACATAAAAACGAGTTAATCAAGGGCGAGTCTTAAACCCATCGACCCACTACAACTCTCAGCGTTCCATCTGCCAAAGTTTCCTCTTCTTCAACATTAAAACCCTCTGACTGCACCGCCGCCATCAAACTTTTGCGCGCGTATTTTTGACTAATTAAATTTACAAATTCCTGCTGATTAATTCGAGCGCCCCAAAAATCCGCCACCAATTCGTAATCCTCTCCGCTGCGACGAAAACCCAAATCGTAACCATTGGATTGCCGAATCACGTACTCGGCATTAGTTTTGTCACCCCGATAACCCCGTACCTGCACATTGGACTCTACTTGATAACCCAACTCTTCCAACACTTGATGCAGCAGTTCGCCGTTCTTGATCTGAACCTTGATCGTTGTGAAGTGTGACATATCACTTTCGGATTTTTGTGTAAAACGCTGATTTGATTATAATAGCATAAACAGCCACAGTCAATAAGTTAGGAATTGCGCTATTAAACCCGCTTTCTACGAAAACTATGGGGTTGGGCAGGATAGCATCTGCACATAAACCCGGTTTCGGGCGGTTTTGTGTCCAGTGTCCTGTAATTACCAAATTTTAAGTTTTAAATTGATACCATACCCACACAAAAAAGCAACTTTATGCAAGTTCCAAACCCTTAGCAATCATTCTTTGCCAATTCTTCAATCTACAATCTAAAATCCAAAATCTAAAATCTAAAATCCTATGATGGCCGACAATTCTAACCAACCCAGAGAATATGATGCCGTCCTCGGCGGTCAAAGTCAAATCCCGATCGCCGGCGCTGTTTTGGGAGGCATCGCCGGGATCAAGCAGCGCTTCAACAGTCCTAGTATCGAGGCTCGGATTGCCGCTGTTAAAGATGCTCCTAAATACGGAGGCGCTGGTTTAAATTTAGCAATTGAGGCGCTGCTTGACCCCGCAGCAGAAGTGCAGCGAGTTGCTTATTTAATTTTGCGACCGAGGACAGAACCCCTAGTGCGCCAAGCTTTAAAAGACTTCGTGCCTTACAAGCTTTTTGACTGCATCCGCAGTGTGAAAACTGGGACAAATCTGGCGATTAGTCCCGGAGGAGATCGCACGGCAAGTTTGCACGGCAAAATAATTAGAATTTGCGATGTAGATACAGGAGAAATACTCTATACTGTTGATAAGTATCCCCGCGCTCAAGAAACTTTTGTCCTTTGCCAAGAAAGCGAAGTTTTTGTGAGGAGCAGAAATACTCCGAAACATCGTGCGATCGAAATTTGGCAGGGAGGAGAATTGCGGCATACTTCCCTCGGACATGAAGCGGAAATTAGCGCAATTGTCATCAGTCCCGACAGTCAAGTTATCGCCAGCGGTTCGGCAGATGCTACTATCAAAATTTGGAATTTAGAGACGGGAAAGTTAATCTGTACTTTTGGCAGTCATTTAACTTGGGGAGCTCATAAAGCAGGAATTGTTAGTCTTGCTTTTAGCCCGATCGCACAAACTCTCGCTAGCAGCAGTTCTGATGGTACAATTAAACTGTGGAACCTCCGCAGCAGAGAATGCTCCCAAACAATTAAGGGTTATGCGAATTGTCTGGCTCATGCTCCAGACGGGCAGACTTTGGCGAATGGCGGCTGGGACAGAAATATTCAACTGCGGCACCTATCGAATCCAGATAGTTCAATCACTTTGGCAGGGCATTTTAACTCGATAAATGCGATCGCCTTTAGTCCCGACGGACTCACTGTTGTCAGTGCTAGTGCCGATGGTAATATCAAATTTTGGAATGCCAGTACCGGCGAACATATTCACACTCTCAGCGGACATCAAAACTCTGTTACTTGTCTTACTTTTAGCAGCGATGGTGAAACTATTATCAGTGGCAGTATAGACAAAACTTTCAAAAGCTGGGGAGTTATACCATTGTAGATGCTAGATGTTATAGCAATCCTCGCATCATTTGTGAATTTCTTACTCCCTAGCGAGCGGGTTCGGGGAAGATTGGGGTGGGGTAAAAAATTTACGACTCCTGCAAGGATTGCTATAGATTTTAAATTGAAGAATTGGCAATGACTTATCGGCTATGGGTTGGCAGCTTGCCTACAGTTGCATTTTGGGGACGGGTATTAATTGAAGTCCCGCGAGCGCCCCACTCCAAAAAATACTATTCCGATGCAAATGTCAACGATATTATTCTTATATTTTTGATCGCTCAACCCGAGCTTTTTTCGTATAAACTGGGTTTAGCAAGGCAAGCCTGTGTTCAGGACTATCCTCTTGACATCCACCCCGACCTGAAAGTACGGGGATTCCCAAACCTCACGATTTGAATTTCTGCTTCGGGGCAACTGCCTCCACCCTAAAAGAGATTTGGTCTTATGTTCGCTGCACAGACTAACCCCGCAAGAGAAAGCGGTTTTTACGTGTCGAATACCAAACGGAATTCTTCGTAGTTTTGATTCTAGGGATGTTTACCATTGCCCTATCCTCTTTTCCCGGTCTACCGATTTTGCTTCGCCGCCAGCACAAGGCTGAACTTCGCTCGTAAAGGCTGTTTGATCCATCGTCTCGGGTGGGTCGTTGACCAATTATATTGTAATAGAAAGCCGTCCTAAAAGGACGAGGTTTCTATCCAATTTTCTGATAAAACTCCCTCGGACGGACTTCCTAAGTATAAACACCTTTTATGAGTGGTAATTGACCGGACATGAGATCAAGAGTGCGTCCAGGACTGTTTAATACTTCCTAATTCCCGATTCCTCGGTGCGTGAATATACGCAAACAAATATAATAAATTTACACTTCCAGTTCTTGTGCAAGCCGAGGATTGCGGAACTTTTTTTTGCATGACTACACATACTTACAGTATAAGTACCGATTCACAGGCATTATTCACCTGATTGTCAATTTCTGAACAGTCGCCAGAAAGCCTGAGCGAGCCGCAATTCCTGAATAGTTTAAACTAGCTTTAAATTATCGCATCTGGCTCCGCTGAGTATCGCAGCTAACTGTAATATTTGACTCAAAAAGTTTATCCTTAAAAGATAGGCTGGGGTTAAATATACAGTGCAGCCCAGAGTAACCATGTCACACTGCAACCAATCCATCTGTCCTTCCCGCAATCTCGCAGAAATGTGCGACACTGCTGCCAGTTGGCAGCACAAAGCAGATCGACTAACGGTAGAATTAAACAGCACCCAGGAGCGGCTTCATGCAGAAATCGATCGGCTCAAACAAGCAAACGAAACCCTGCTGGCCGCCGTCAGTTGTGCCTCGATTTTCCTGTGGGCAACAGACAGAGACGGCAAGTTAACCCTTGCAGAAGGCAAAGGATTAGAAAATTTGGGACTCAAACCAGGTGCAACTGTAGGGCTGTCGATTTTTGAAGTTTACAGCAGCCAGCCAAATATGTTAGAAAATATTGCCGAGGTACTAGCAGGAAACGATCGCACTTGGAATGCCCGACACGGGCATTGTATTTACTCGAGTCGATCGGCAGCCCTGCGAGATGGAAACGGCGAAGTAGTCGGCGCAGTCGGTGTTTCTACTCAAATTACCGAGCGCGAGCAGTCTATCGCAACTCTGTTCATGGCAAATCAAGAATTAGAAGACAGACTTCAGCAGCAAACGGTAGTCTTCAATGCAGCACTTGCCGAAAGCGAAAAAAAGTACCGCAACCTCGTAGAAACCTCCCAAGAATTGATTTGGTCGATCGATATTGAAGGGTTCTTGACTTTTGTCAATTCCGCCGCCAAACGCATCTACGGTTACGAACCGCCAGAAATGATCGGCCGCCGCTTCACGGATTTTTTAGTTCCCGGGCAAAAAACTCGACCAAGAGAAATATTTGCGCAACTTTTAGCGAGAACCAGTGTTCAGCCACAAACCGCTAATTCTCCTTACGAAACAGTACACATTCGCAAAGACGGTACTCCCGTCCATCTGCGCGTCAACAGCATCGTCAACCAAGCTGAAAACGGCGCTATTATAGGCTTGTGCGGAACGGCGACAGATATTAGCGATCGCTTGCGATCGGAAGAAGCACTCCAAGAAGCTACAGACCAACTTCGCGCAGTCTTGGATGCCGTGCCCGGACTAATTTCTTGGATCAGTTCAGATTTGCGGTATATTGGAGTCAACAAGCACTTAGCAACCTCATTCAAACTATCTCCTGAAAGCTTTGTCGGTCAAGAAATAAACTTTCTCGAAAAAGGCTCGAATTTTGGAGAACTGATCCGAAATTTTTTTGACAGTTCATCTCAGCAAATCTGGCAAGAAATAGACCTCGAAAATAACGGTTCCGTCCGAAATTATTTGATAGTAGCTCAGAAATATCATCAGGGAACCGCAGCAGTTTCGGTAGGGATAGACATTACCGAGCGCAAGCGCGCCGAAGCTCAAAAAACCAAATTAATCGCTTCTTTGCAAGAGTCGGAACACAAATTCCGCAGCCTTTACGAAGCCACCAGCGACGCAGTAATGCTGCTCGACGAAGAAGGTTTTTTTGACTGCAACCACGCCACCTTAACAATCTTTGGCTGCTGCAATAAAGAACAGTTTTACGGCAAGAAAATGAGCGAATTTTCCCCGCCATTTCAGCCAAACGGACAAGACTCATCCAGTCTAGAAGCAGAGAGAATATCGACAGCTATGCAAACAGGTAGCTGTCGCTTTGACTGGATACACAAACGGGTAGACGGTTCAGAATTCCCTGCCGAAGTGCTATTAAATGCAATGGAAATTAACGAGCGAAAAATAATTCAAGCAGTAGTGCGGGACATTACGGATCGCAAGCGCGACGAGGATGGCATCAAAGCATCCCTCGCAGAAAAAGAAGTTCTCCTCAAAGAAATTCACCACCGCGTCAAAAACAACCTCCAAGTTATTTCCAGTTTACTCAAACTTCAGTCCCGCTACATCCAAGACAGCCGGGTTAGTGAAATGTTAAAAGAAAGTCAAAACCGAGTCCGATCAATGGCCCTAGTTCACGAACAATTGTATCAATCCAAAGACTTATCAAACATTGACTTTGCTGAATATATCCAAAATCTAGCCCACAATTTATTCCAAGCTTATGAAATTCATGCACAAGGCATTAAGTTGCAAACAAATATAGCGCAGTGTTCCCTTAATATTGATACAGCAGTTCCTTGCGGATTAATTATCAACGAGCTTGTGACAAATGCCCTAAAATATGCTTTTATAGGACAAATTAAAGGTAAAATTAACATAGATTTCACTTTAGAGAACAGAGTTTGCGTGCTAACCGTGAGCGACAGCGGAATTGGTTTTCCTCAAGACTTAGATTATCGAAAGGCCCGAACTTTGGGTTTGCGACTGGTCGGGTCTTTAGTTAAGCAAATCCGGGGGAAAATAGAACTGTTAGAAACTGCTGGCACGACTTTTAAAATAACCTTTTCCAAACCCAAATTGCATTCTTAGGAGAGAATTTAATGTGCCAGAAAAAAATTCTGATAGTTGAAGACGAGAGCATCATTGCGGAAGACATTTCCGACAGTTTAATATCTCTAGGATATCGAATAACTGGTATGGTCTATTCGGGAGAAGAAGCGATTGAAGCGGCAGCCAAATGCCGACCAGATTTGGTTTTGATGGATGTTAACCTGCAAGGAGAAATCGACGGCATTACAGCAGCAGCAGAAATTAGAGCGCGCTTTCAAATCCCAGTAGTGTATCTGACAGCTTATGCTGACGAAAACACTTTGCGGCGCGTCAATGCGACCAAACCCTTCGGCTATATAGTCAAACCCTTTGAGGAAAAAAACTTGCACACAACTATTCAATTAGCTCTCCACCGACATGAGTACGATAGCTTGACAAACTTGCCAAATCGTTCGCTGTTGCGAGAACAGCTAAATCAGGTATTAGAGAAGCAAAAAGAATTGCCAGCAATGATTCCCGTTCTCACTCTCAGTTTAGATAGAATTAACCGGATTAACAGTACCTTGGGACACGATATCGGCGACTCGGTACTTTGCAAAGTTGCGCAGCGGCTGAGTAACTGCAGGGAGAACATTAATATTGTGGCTCGTTTGGAAGCTGCCGAATTTGCAATTGTTATCAAACCAGTTACCGAAAAACAGGATGCTGCCAAGATTGCTCAAAACATTTTAGATATTGTAGCCCAACCTATGATTGTCAAAGGCTCAGAACTTTACCTCACGGCAAGTATTGGCATTTCTTTATCTCCAAGCGACGCCAGCGATGGAGACCAACTGCTAAAAAATGCTTATACAGCTATGTACAATTCTCAGCAACAAGGTGGTAATAATTATCAGTTTTATATGGCAAAAGTCGCGAATAGTTCCATCAATATATTTACTCAAGAAACTTGTCTCCGTAATGCTTTAAAACGCTCGGAATTTGAAGTTTACTATGAACCGCAAATAGAAATTAAAACAGGAAAAATTATTGGTGCTGAAGCTTTGGTGCGCTGGAATCATCCAGAAAGGGGCAGAGTTTCCCCGGGAGAATTTATTCCAATGGCTGAAGAAATGGGTTTGATTGCACCGCTGGGCGAATGGGTGTTAGAGACTGCTTGCAGGCAAACTAAAGCTTGGCAAACACAGGGTTTGCCTCCGCTGCGGGTAGCAGTCAATTTGTCAGCCCGCCAGTTTCAGCAAAAAAATTTGACGGAGAGAGTCAGCCAGATATTGAAAGAAACTAATCTCGATCCTAAATGTCTGGAATTAGAATTGACAGAGGGTTTGATTTTGCAAGATGAAACGGCAGCCCATCAAGCTTTTACGGTGTGGAGAGATATGGGGATTAGGATAGCAATTGATGATTTTGGCACTGGTTATTCTTCTTTGAGTTATCCGAAACGCTTTCCGTTTGATGCGATCAAAATTGACAAGAGTTTTATTCGCGATATTGCAGACGATCGCCAAAATGCAGCGATTACAATAGCAATTATTCAAATGGCACACTACATGAATATGACTGTGATTGCTGAGGGGGTAGAAAATGAGTCGGAACTTGCTTTTTTGTGCGCTCACGGGTGCGATGAAATTCAAGGTTATTTTTTCAGTCCGGCTTTGCCAAGGGCTGAGTTTGAAGCGCTGCTGAAAAGCGATAAGTGCTGGGATATATAGGAGAAGGAAGAAGTCCGAGGGCAGCCGGAAGAAAAGCGAGGAGTTCAGCAATTAATAATGTCCTAGTCGTCTTGGCAGTTGCTATAAAATGGGGTAAGTGGTAATTGGTAATTGGTGTAATAGGTAATTGGGAATTGGGAATTTTTCCTAAAAACTAAGCACTAATGACTTTGAACTAAGGACTAATGACTGCTGACTTTGAACTAGGGACTAATGACTGCTGACTTTGAACTAAGGACTAATGACTGCTGACTAATTTAACCTAAATGTCGCGGAATTCCCCATCCGTCTACAGGGTGGGGATGGATAGCGACCAAAAAAACAAACCGCGAAGCAACATTATTTTTTTAGTCTGTGCTATAATATTATCACTATTGTGTAAATCCGATAATGTACAAAGCTTACAAGTTTAGGATATATCCAACCAATGAGCAGCAAATAGCTTTAGCCAAAGCTTTTGGCTGTTGCCGCTGGTTTTGGAATTATTCTTTGAACTTGTGCCAAGAAACATATCTCACAACAGGGAAAGGTTTGTCTAGAGGAGCTATTCAAGGTTTATTGCCAAGTCTCAAGAAAGAGTATTATTGGCTAACTGCTGCCTACTCTCAATGCTTACAATATGTCGCACTGAACTTATCAACAGCTTACAAAAACTTTTTTGAAAAACGAACAGGTTTCCCCAGATTCAAATCTAAGCATGGTAAACAGTCGATTAGTTACCCATCTAACGTCAAACTTGATGGAGATCATCTCAAACTCCCTGGAAAAGTAGGCTTAATTTATTGCAAACAGGATAGAAAGTTTGAGGGAAAAATCAAAACTGTTACCGTTTCACTTAACCCGGATGGCAAATATTATGCTTCGGTTTTAGTAGATGATGGTAGAGAGCTTGCTCAACTTTCTACTGAAGGAAAAGCAATAGGTATTGATTTAGGTTTGACTCATTTTTGCATTACTAGCAATGGTAGTAAATTTGATAATCCGCGTCATACAACAAAATATGCTCGCAATCTTAAAAAGAAACAACAAAGTCTAGCTCGCAAACAGAAGAGTAGTAAAAATAGATATAAAGCAAAAAGTAAGGTATCCAAAGTTCATTCAAAAATTAGACGAGTTCGAGAAGATTTTTTACACAAACTATCCCGCAAGATAGTGAACGAAAACCAAGTTATTGCCGTAGAAAATCTGAATGTGAAAGGTATGGTACGCAATCACAACGCCCGCGAAAGCAATATCAGATTGTGGTTGGGGTCAATTTTGTACGATGCTCAAGTATAAGTCTGAGTGCTCAGGCAAAACTTATATTGAAGTAGATAGGTTTTTTGCTTCTTCTAAAACTTGTAGCGTTTGCCTCAATCGAGTTGATAGCTTGTCATTAGATATTAGAGATTGGACTTGCAGTCAGTGCAATACACCTCACGATCGCGATGTCAATGCAGCTATCAACATCAGAAATGAAGCCTTGCGGATATTGGACTTAGGAACTAGGTCTACAGCCAATCGAGGGAATGTAAGACAACCGGGCAAGACTTCGGTTTTGTTAGATGCAGTTCCCTGTGAAGTTGGAAACCCCATCCCTCTATAGGGTGGGGTAGTTCATAAGATACGATCGACCAACCAACTTCCCAGCCACAGCCCGAAACCGGAAGTAGCCACCAACAGGATAAACGTGTAAAGCCCGCGGCCGGTGTCGATCAACCTTTCTCCGGCTACCATCCGCGCCACCACTCCAGCAATAATGCCGATCGCCGCCCAAGCCCCATAAACAGTCTTAGACCCGGCGATGCCCAAGGCTTGGACGATCGCCCCCGAACCCGCCCCAGCCAAAGCCCCCGCCCAGGCCCCAATCCCCAGCCCGATCGCACCAGAGAGCCCGACGGGGCCGCCAGAATTCACCCCTAGTTCCGTCGCCAGCCCGCACGTCAAGCCGACAATCGCCCAACACACGGCCGCCACCAACGCCTTAACCCAATCCCCAGAACCCGTTCCAGCCATCAATCCCACCACTGTCACCACTCCCCCCACCGCCAAAACAGCAGCCACAGCCCGAGACTCGGGATCGGAACTGGCGATCGCCCCCAAACCAGCCCCAACTGCGCCCCAAGCAGCCCCTGTTACCATTCCTCCCGCCTCAAAACCGGCGATCGACCCCCCTACCGCCCCAGCCAAAACTAACGCCGCCAGCCACACTCTGGGCGTTGCCGAACCCTCCGCCAGCAAAATCGCGGCCCACAACCAATCTGCACCGCAGATTAAAGTCCACATCCACAGCGGGGCGACTGATACCGTCAAAATCCAACTGGTCAAAGCGTAACTCGCCACGGCGATTGCCAGTGGCCCCCAAGGGAAGCTTGAATAGTGTTGAGATGACCGCACTTCCCTCGGCGCGCTTCGCGGTTTTGAGTATTGAGTTGAAAATTCTTTTTTCCTTCTCGAGGTAAGCTTTGGATACTTTTGAGATAGCCACGCTTTCGGACCAACGCTTCGCCCTGGTTGCTTTCTTGGGCCCCACCCTTGGCGATTTGGAGTTGAAAATCGTTTGTTGCTTGAAGAGTTCTTTTGAGTTTGAAATTTTTTGGAGGCGGCTTTTGGGCGGGTTTTGCGGCCCTGGGAACCAGGCCTGGTGGCTGATTTTGCAGAACGTCTTCTCAGCGGCTTTTCCGGCGGGGGCGGCTGCTGCTGAAACTGTTTTTCGATCGACTTCGATTCAGGCTGACTCAGAAACAACACCAACTGCTGGTAAGCTTCATTAATTTCTGTTAATCTTTGGTGAGCTTTTTGTTGCAGGCGGTCATTGTGGGCAAACCGATCAGGATGCCACACAAACGCTAAATCCCTATAAGCGCGCTTAATTTCTTCAAGGGAACTTCCCGGCTCAATTTCGAGGATTTCGTAGCATCGATTAATGTCAGCCATAGGCTTCGATCGGCAGTTCTTGGTAAATTGGCGTGAAGCGAAGCTATCCCGTAGGGCATCCTACTTAACATCTTGTACTATTCTCAGCCAAGCTGCACAGTAAGCCGAGATCCGCTCGAGTGTCAAGCGTCCTCAAGTCTGTCGGCCATCCCTAGGGTCGATCAATGCAGACTGACAACTGGCTACAATGAGAAAATCCTTTCGTGCGATCGGTATTTGTGTCTGTGTCGGCAAATCAAGCTCCCATCTTCATCCTAGTTGACGGTCACTCCCTGGCCTTTCGCTCCTACTTCGCCTTTGCCAAAAGTCGAGACGGAGGCTTGCGAACTACCACAGGCATTCCCACCAGCGTCTGTTTTGGCTTTCTCAAGTCGCTGCTGGAAGTAATGGCGGCCCACGACCCCCAGTACATGGCGATCGCCTTTGACCTCGCCACACCCACATTTCGCCACGAAGCAGACGAAACTTACAAAGCTGGTCGTGCGGAAACTCCCGAAGATTTTATTCCCGATATCAAAAACCTGCAAGAACTCCTCACCTATTTGAATTTACCTGCAATAACTGCTCCCGGCTTTGAGGCGGACGATGTTTTGGGAACTTTGGCAAACAAAGCCAGCGCGGCGGGTTATCAGGTCAAAATCCTCACGGGCGATCGAGATTTGTTTCAATTAGTAGAAACCGAAAAACAAATCAGCGTATTATATTTGAGTACCGATGAACTCAGGCGATCGGGCAAAGGCAAATCCCAAGAATACGGTCCGGAAGAAGTCAAAGCCAAACTCGGTATTTTGCCCGAACAAGTAATAGATTACAAAGCTTTGTGCGGCGACAAATCCGACAACATCCCCGGAGTCAAAGGCATCGGCGACAAAACCGCCCTGCAATTGCTCGAAGCTTACAATTCCCTTAATGGAATTTATGCAGCCATCGACGAGATTAAAGGAGCAACTAAGAAAAAGCTAGAAGAAGGCAAAGAAGCTGCTTATCATTCTCAACGCATGGCGACAATTGTCCAAGACGTGCCCTTAGAAATCAACTTAGAAAATTGCCAGCTTATAGGTTTTGACGAATCAGCCTTGATTCCCATGCTGGAAAAGTTGGAATTTAAAACATTTTTAAGCAAAGTCAAACAAATTCAAAAGCGTTTTGGTGGCGTTGAAGAGAAGGAAAAACCACAAGAAGAATCCTCGTTCCCAGGCTCTGCCCGGGAACGCATATCCAGAGGCTCTGCCTCGTCCGAAAACACCCTAGAAAAGCCATTGGAGGGTGTAGAAAAGCCATTGGAGGGTGTAGAAAAGCCATTGGAGGGTGTAGAAAAGCCATTGGAACAGGGCGGGCAAGATGCCCACCCCACAATCAATTCCTCCGAAGATGAAGCATCAGCTTTCTTCACTTTCGCAGAAACCAAAGCCGCTCAGCAACAGAAAAAACTGCCAATTAAACCCCGAATAATTCAAACAACCGAACAGTTAAACGAATTAGTCCAACTGCTGCAAACCTTCACCGACAAAGCCTCACCCGTTGCGTGGGATACCGAAACCACAGCCATCGAACCGCGAGACGCCGAATTAGTCGGAATTGGCTGCTGTTGGGGAACCGATGAAGAGGATCTCGCTTACATTCCCACGGGACACAAAACCGGCACAAACTTGGACAAAGCCACAGTTTTAAATGCTTTGCGTCCGATTTTGGAAAGCGAGAATTATCCGAAAGCACTGCAAAATGCTAAGTTCGATCGATCGATCCTGCGTTGTCAAGGAATTAAACTAGCAGGAGTCGTCTTCGACACCATGCTAGCCAGTTACGTACTCAATCCAGAAAAAAATCACAGTCTCAGCGAACTGTCAAGGGAATACTTAGGCATTGTTGCCAAAACTTACAATGAATTAGTGCCGAAAAACAAAACAATTGCTGACATCAGTATTGTAAAAGTAGCCGACTACTGCGGCATGGATGTCTACACCACATTTAGGTTAGTAGGTCAACTTAAAGCCAAATTGAAGAAATTTGATGAATCTAGCTTTCCTGGAAAAACTTTGGAGGGGTTGCTGCTGGAAGTAGAACAGCCCCTAGAACCAGTTTTAGCAGAAATGGAATACTGCGGAATTCGCATTGATTCAGCGTATCTGCAAGAACTATCGCAACAGCTAGAAAAGAGCTTAAAAGAAATAGAAGAAAAAACTTATCAAGCAGCGGGGAGAAAGTTTAATTTAGGTTCCCCGAAACAACTCAGCGAAATCTTGTTAGAAAAAATCCCGGATGAGTTTCAGAAAAAGTCTCGCAAAACTAAGACGGGATACTCTACAGACGCCGCCGTATTGGATAAATTGCAAGGAGACCACCCGATTGTAGACGATTTATTAGAACACCGAACATTATCCAAGTTGAAATCAACTTATGTCGATGCTTTGCCGCAGTTAGTGCGTGCCGATACCGGGCGAGTGCATACAGATTTCAACCAAACTGCAACGGGTACGGGAAGGCTTTCTTCTTCCAATCCAAATTTACAAAATATTCCCATCCGCACCGAGTTTTCGCGGCAAATTCGCAAAGCTTTTTTGCCAGAAGCAGGTTGGCTGATGGTGTCTGCTGACTATTCTCAAATTGAACTGCGAATTTTGGCGCATTTGAGTCAAGAACCTGTGTTAATAGAAGCTTACAGAAATAACCGAGATGTGCATACCGTAACAGCTCAACTGCTGTTTGAAAAAGAGGAAGTAACCCCGGACGAAAGACGGTTTGGTAAAACGATTAATTTTGGGGTAATTTACGGTATGGGGGCGATTAAGTTTGGGCGCTCGATGGGCAAAACTTCAGCAGACGGTAAAGAGTTTATTAAGCGATTTAACGAGCGTTACAGTAAGGTGTTTGAATTTTTGGAGAAAGTAAAAAAAGAGGCTATCGCCCTCGGATACGTCACCACAATACTCGGCCGCCGCCGCTATTTAAAATTCGAGAGCGAAAGCATCCTCGACTTAAAAGGCCGCAATCCCCAAGACATTCACTCCGATAGACTTAAATCTCTCAGCAGAGATGATGCCCAATCTTTGCGGGCCGCAGCCAACGCTCCGATTCAAGGCTCTAGTGCTGATATCATTAAACTTGCCATGATTGAAGTAAGCAAAATTTTGCAAAACTATCAGGCGCGGCTGCTACTGCAAGTTCACGACGAATTAATATTTGAAGTACCTCCCGATGAATGGGAAGAATTGCAGCCGAAAATTAGAAGTGCGATGGAAAATGCTCTGCCACTTAGCGTACCCCTGATAGTTGACATCCACGCAGGGCAAAATTGGATGGAAACAAAATAGACAGCAGCAACCGCACTTTTGGGAGAAAAAACAAGATGATGACAGAATAAACACAAACTTTGTGGCAGCAGTTAGACGATGTAAAAAAACGCGCCACCGATTTAAACTTGCGCTTTTCTCAAAGTGCGATCGGTTAATTAAACTCACCACATAAATGTAAACTAATAGACAGACAGAAATATGAGCAAAACTAAAATTGCCATTTTCCCAAAAATAAAAACCTTAAGTGCAGCGATCGTGCTATTGCTACTATTCGGGTGTCCACAAAACTTAGCGCCCAACAACTATCCTGTAAAGCGAGTTAGCGACGGCGACACCCTGGTCGCCAGCGATAGCGCTGGAAAAGATATCAAAGTGCGTTTTGCCTGCATAGATGCACCGGAAGTCGCCCACACCAATGCTGAGAAAAATAGCAAAGCATCAGCAAAAAAAAATCAATTTAAGTGGGGAAATCTAGCCCACCAAAGAATGCAGCAGCTAGTCAAACAAGGGGGCGGTCGCGTTGTTCTGACCGTCACCGATACTGACCGCTACGGCCGCAAAGTTAGCGAAGTTCGCTTGCCAAACGGCACATTTGCCCAAGAAGTTTTGACGCGCGAAGGATTAGCAATGGTTTACCGTCCTTACTTGAAAAACTGTCCGAGTGCAAGGGTTCTGGAACAAGCCGAAGCCGAAGCTAAGAAAAATCGCCGCGGCGTTTGGGGTGATTCCAAGTTTGTGCCAGCTTGGCAATTTAGACACAACGACAAATGAGCGAAATTTTGCTTTTCTGGTAATTGTTCTTTATCTAAGAATCCCCATGTTAGAAATCACCATAAAAAACAACACTATCTGTTTTGGTAAACACTTCTCCCTGAATTTTCAACGCACTTTGCGGATACCCGACGACGGTAAAACCTATCCCTTACCGCCGGGATTAGGCGAGTTTCCAGTCTGCAAAGTTGATGACTACATTTCTAGAGTACCTGAAACTTGGAAAGAACACGGGGGCGTGTTTATTCCCATGTATCAACGGGAAGCTTTGTGGATTAATTTTAGAGGCGTTAATTGGCTACCCAATGCTGTTAAAATTGCTGTTGGTAAAATCAATGCCGTTTCAGGCAAACCTTGGCAGCAAAAACTGCGAGCTGATGACCAAGATTATGTCATTTGTCCCAATCAACCCTGGTTAGATGGTATCAATTCTGGTGAAGGTTACATCCGGCAATTTGTTGCAATGCCTCTCGGTATGGGTTACACTGTCGAAGCACAAGTAACTGGTAAAGAAGAATTTGGCGGCATTCAAATCATTGTATTCGATCCCAAACCAGGGTTATTTCCAGAAGAACCGCCACCACAATTAAGTAGAAAGAGTGGTAATATGGATTTCCTAAAGGATAGTTATTCCCTAAAGGATAGTTGTGATAAAAAAAGTGCGGAAATGGGATTAGCAGCAGGTGGTAAAATGGCACAAAAAATTTATCCCGATAGTTACGGTATCAACACCTGGGACGAGACCAATTTCGGCAGAGTATACGTCCACATTGTTAATAGCATGATGTATCGGGAAATCACTGGTAAAGAACCGCCAAACACGCCCGTTACTGCCAAAACTTACAGTGAATACAATCTTCTTTGGTTCGACCTTTACGACGAACAAAAAGGCGATGTCGCACCCTCAACTATCCTTTCTCAAGTCAAATCTGTCAAAGAGATGGATAACAATCAGGGATTTGCACCTCAGCAAGACGATACATCTGTTAACATTCCTCAAGCACAAATTAAAAAGCTCAACCTCGATCCCGATGGAGTCAGAGATGGCAATTGGTAGTCTACTAGCAGAATCTCGATTGTATATAGGAACCATTCATCAATTGCCTTTGTAAATGGACAGTGCTGCATCAGGCCTGCTAAATTAGACACTACCTGTCGCAGTAAGGCGCGCCAAAACGTACCCTATCGATAGATTCTTTGTGCAAGTCCAATCAATTACCAAAAAATTAACATTAAGGGACATCAATGAATTTCAAACATCTGGTTATTTCCGGCCTTGCCCTGATCCTCGGTACTGCAATCGTAGGAAATGCTATTGCTCAAGAACTGACCGACGACCAAAAAACGGTTGTTTGTCGCTTGAAAACAGAAGTTGACCAGCGGAAAGGCAACGGTCAAAAATTAGTATTTGTGCCGTTGCTGGGTCAAGTTCGCAAGCAAGTTTCCTCTCCTTTTAGAGCCACCCTGCATCCTGATGTTGAGTATGTTTTTGTTGCCACTTGCGACGGAAATTGCCAGGATTTAAACTTATCTCTCAAGGATGCCAGTGGCCAGGAAATAGCTGCGAGTCAAAAGACAGGCGAACTGGCGTCAATCTCTTTTACTCCCCCATCCCAAGGCGAATATCAAATTACTGCCAAACCCGGGGAATGCACGAAGGCAGAGGGTTGCAGTTTCGGCATGGGAATCTTCGTTCCAGCAAGTGCTAGCGTACCTAATGCTTCAAATATTCCTGCTGAGATAGCACAATTTCGACTTTGCCAGTAGAGAAACAGCGATAGAGTTGTGGGTTGCGAGTAGAGTAGAGTTTTGAATCCGAAATCTAACTCATAACTTGCAACTTATAACTCGCCCCTGATAATATCGCAAGCACGCCCGACGTTGAGGAAGTTTTTAATGACTCAAATCCTCCCTTTGAGTGTTTCTTCCTTCCTGCTTCGGCTATAATTTGTGGAGCATAAGTCGTCCAAACTGTCAAGCCGAGCGAGTTGGGGAACCCTGCAAAGACCCCATAATAGCCGAAACATGGCCCGAGGACAGAACTTTATCAGAGAAATGGGTTTAAAACCCCATCATTTTAGGACGGCTTTAATTTCTTAAATCCCTACCTAAAAATTAGGGAATTCCTAATGTCTGTGGTATACTATAACAGTCAAGGTTAAACTCCTTCGCCATCGTGAAACAGGGACTCAGACACACTTTTAGGCGTTAATCGGGGGACAAAGAGCGGCGAAAACTCTTAAAACAGCTAGAGGCTTAATACAGTCTCACAACCAGAAAAACAAGCAATTTACTTTTGTTAGGTAGGGTAGGGCATACCCAAACTCTAGGTCAATATCCTAGTACGCTTTTGGAGATAGACCCTCTGGGGTGGCTGCGAATCAGGCTCATTAATTGGTAGGATTTCTACGGTTAAAAGGTTTGAGTATTGCCGTAAGGACGCAACACTTAAAGGTCAGTCGCTGAATTAAGAATCCCCATCCTTTAGGTTGGGGAGTGTCAATTACCCTCAGGCAGGCATCAATTAGAATATAGATGCTGCCTCTCAAAGGTGACGAGTACATTGCCCATGTCTTTAACCTTAGTCTTGAAAAATAAACTGCAGAACTGTCCTCAAATAGGGTTGAAAAGTCTGTTGGGTCGCTTGGGTATCAGGCAGAAAATCGGCTGCGGATACGCCTTGGTCATTGGTATTGCCGTTTTGGGTGCTGTGGCGGGACGGGGAGTAGAATCCTATCACAAACAGCAAGTTAGAGAAAAACTAGCGATCGACCGAGATAAAGCGGAAATCCTGACAAACCTCAATAACACGGTACAGGAAGTCAGAATTCACCAGCAAGAGCTGGCGAGTCTGACGGCCAAACCGCAAATTTTCGATCGCCAACGCTCGGAATTCCTGACTCGCGTTGCTCAGATGAGCGGCATCCTGGAACAACTGCAAACCTTTCCATCGACGAAGAATCCCGAGATTGCCAAAGAGTACCAACTGCTTCAACAGTTCGCTGAAGCCAACGGCAAAACCGTAGAATCATACTTTCAACAAGTACAAAAATTGTTGGCGCCTGCGAAATTATCTGCTTTGAATCCGAAGCAGAAGGAGGCTTTGGGGCGGAACTTGAACAATTTTGTGGCTGGCGAAACTGCTGTAAAACTCAAACTGTTTTCCGAGGATTCAGCCAAACTGGCGGGCAACTTTCGCGATCAAGCAGATGAGGCATTTAGAACCTACGAGGAAGCAGAAAAACTTGGAACTCTGATTCTGGTTTGCTCTCTAGCAGTATCCGCCGGTATCGCAGCCTTACTTGCAGCATACACCAGCGGGGCGATCGCCGGTCCCCTAGAAGCTACTACTCTCATCGCTCAGCGAGTTACCGAAGAATCAAACTTTGATTTGCAAGTACCCGTCACTACTTCCGACGAAGTGGGAATGCTAGCAATTTCTCTCAACCAACTCATTCAACGGGTAGCAGAATATACAGAAGACTTGCACGAAGCAAAAGTAGCAGCCGAAGCTGCCAACCGCTCCAAAAGTGCATTTCTCGCCAACATGAGCCACGAACTCCGCACTCCCCTCAATGCCATCATCAACTACAGCGAAATGCTGCAAGAAGATGCTCAAGATTCCGGTCCCGAAGATTTTCTCCCCGACTTAGAAAAAATTCAGACCGCAGGCAAACACCTTCTGGACATGATTAGCGACATCCTCGACATTTCCAAAATAGAAGCCGGTCACGTCACCCTTTATTTAGAAAACTTCGACGTGGCGACGATGATTGAAGAAGTGATGACTACGGCTCAACCGCTGGTAGAGAAAAAAGGCAATGCTTTAGCATTGAAGACCACAGGTGAACTCGGCACAATGTACGCCGACCAACCGAAAGTGCGGCAAATTCTCCTCAATTTGCTCAGCAATGCTGCAAAATTTACCGAAAAAGGCGTCATTACTATCGGCGTCGAAAGAATTATAATTGAAAAATCAAGATCGGGGAAACACAATAAAAATAATGATTTTTACTCGGGATCAAACTACAGTTGTCCAGTTTTAATGTTTCGAGTCAGCGACACTGGCATTGGGATGACGGACGAGCAATTAGAGCACATATTTAAACCTTTTATTCAAGCTGATGCCTCGACTACCCGCAAGTATGGAGGTACGGGTTTGGGACTGACAATTAGCCAGCGTTTGTGTCAAATTCTCGGCGGCGAAATTAGTGTCGAAAGCGAGAACGGTAAAGGTTCAACTTTTATTGTCAGTCTCCCGGAACGGGTGGTAATGCAGGCCTGACGGAAGTTGGTGTCCAGTGTCAAATTATTTGTCCGCGTTGACAGAATGCTGTCCGTGTTGCCAAATTATTTGTCCGCGTTGACAGAATGCTATCCGTTTAACAAATAGAAGGTTTTTATAGAAGACCTTGCTTTTGAGAGTAAAAAAAGTTGAACCTTCTTTCAACTCACTTGCAACGATCGCTGAAACCCCGACCCCAGGGGGAACGCATCTTATTGAACACTGTTCATCAGTGGTGAGTATATTTTGAGATAAATTCACCATTCTTAGAAGCTACAGACACGCTTTATAATGACTTTTGTAAGAAAATAGGAACGGATTAA
>Ga0247770_1000897_pt1 | contig 26878 bp, 7 predicted proteins | sample UWRJL136409B6_FD_179943 | JGI IMG/M metagenome (GOLD analysis project Ga0247770, IMG submission 179943) | Plant litter microbial communities from Arlington Agricultural Research Station in Wisconsin, United States - UWRJ-L136-409B-6 | ecosystem: Environmental > Terrestrial > Plant litter >... | reverse complement strand
CTTTTTTCCTCTAAATAAATAAGCACTATAAAGAGGTTTATTTTTTCCTCTATATAATAAAGGTTTTACTTTTTTCCTTTAAATAATAATAAGAGCTAGTCTAAGCCTTTATAATAAAGACGTTAGATTACGGGGGGGTGTTGGGTTTTCACAACCCTAGCCCGGCCAGTGTGGCTGGAACAGTGTGGCTGGATCCACCCAGCCGCTCCGCGGCTGGATCCGTGGATCTGCACAGCCAAGAACGCCAGACTCCACTGCCAACCTCGTATTCAGTCAGCTAACCTCGCTTCGCAGAAGCGAGTGTGGCCAATGCACTTCGTGCACTGGCCACCCTCACGGCTATAATAACACGGCTTCCGCTCTCGAAGATAGAAATAATTCATCACCTTTAACACACACTGTTTTCCAATGCCTTAACCCCTTTTGCATTTCAACACGTATTTAATAGGTAACTACGGGTGCTTTCTCTATTAGGGTAATCCTTCTTAAATCGTTAATTAGGCTTCTCCAGTGCTTTAAAGCTGGAGCTTCTGTATTTAATATAAAATATATTACTTAATTACTTATTTCCTTTAGTTAAGAAATTCGCTTCGTTAATAAATGCTAAGATAAGTTTAATATAATATATAACTCCTTTTATTAAGAGCCCCTAGACCTCTCATTCCACTAACTTAACACGCTTTAAACCAGCCTACTAAACTAGTGCAGTAATGCAATAGGGAAGAAACCATAAGGAGAACTACACCTACAGAACGTTTACTGTCGGCCTAAAAGGCCGATACCCAGACTACTAGTCCTTCAATCGGAGGGATATAAATGTAACTGACGTAGAAAACAGATACGTACTTAGTATAGAACAAAACCTAGTATGTGACAGTGCTTAGCATGAAACAGAGCCTAGCATAGAACAATAAATTAGGTCATCTTCCTTCGATCGAAGGGCCAGAAGGTTATTAAGCTTTTAATAGGAGGACTTCGTAGTGAAAATCGTCGGATTGATTGTTGAAAGAAGCACGGTTTGAAGAACCGCGCGGCACGGCTCCTTTTTAACGGTAGCACGTGCCAGAGACCGCATCGCTATATATATAAGTGGCTATAATAATATTATATACACAGCCTAAAAAGAACGACAGGGTTGGCCTGAACAAACACCCCGAGTCATTAGTTACGTAAAGTCGCCTTTTGTCAGAAAGAAGGGGGTTTAGGGACCCTGGGCATCTAGTTAGCGGAGCTGACTAGATGCCTGGCACTGCCAGAGCGCTAGTGAGCCTCAGCCACTAGATAGACGAAGCCTGAACCCTGCAAAATAGTTTATAAAGAAGCCTCTGGCTTCCAGCCAGAGCCAGAGGAACAGAATCAACACAAGCAATATAATCACGCAGTTGCAACTCCTTTCAATTCCACAGAATCCAAAGTGCCGCGCTTCAAACACTTTTAAGACCTTGTATAACTCTGTAACAACTTAGCGTGATAATTTTCCAGTCTTATAAAGCGTACTAATTAATAAATTAAGTTATACTTCATTTACCTAAGTAGGTATTATTTTATTACAGTGTGGTTATTAATTAAATTAAAAGGTTATAAGGTAGGGGAAAAGTGCGCGGCTTAATCTCCTACGCGGCTTGATATACTACTACGTTATTTTAATATTATACTTTTAATATTAAATAAAAGGAGTTATTTAACTTAATTATACTTTAAATTATAACTTAAAATGTTAAATAATTTAAAGTATAATATATTAAAACCTATTAAATATAGTTCTTAATTTACTAATCTTTTATATATTTAAATATTAAATGTTATATTAAATACTTTAAAGATTATAATAAATATAAAATTTATAAAATTATAATGTAAGGAAATAAACTTCCTTTAATGTATGAAATAAGCGGATGTGAATCCGTTCCAAAAAAACGCTATGCCCAACGCCGGCTCCGTGGGGCCTATTAACGTCTTCCACCTGCGAGCAGCCGCCTGCACACACTGCCGTGCACGGGGTCTAACACTTCTCCGTGCCCTGCCGGCATCATAAACCTTTTCGGCCCCGGAGGTATATAGGCGTCACTATAATGACGTACAGCCGTAAGGGACACAGCCTCCAGCAACGCGAAAACCTTAAACCTGCTCAGCTGATAACACAGATCAGCAGGCGGCATAAGAGGTCGAAATGGAAGCTGTTTGCTCCTAGTCTTCCTTCCTTACACACGTAACTATCAACTATGAAAGCACTACACCTTAAGCTCATATAATCAGCTAAAAGCCTTACAGTAGGCAAGAGACGAAGATACTAAACAGTTATATAATCTATTTATCCATTTAATTCATTACGTAACTAAGCTAGTAAGTTACACAAAGACCAATAGGTCCACTCAATCGCTAATAATTAGCACCTGTCAGGCCCGATAGCAGAAATGCGTATGCCAATCTAACGTAGCAATATGATATCAGCCAGGTCGGCTACGTTATCATTTATCACATAAAGCCAAGTCCGAAAATTTAATAAGTTTAATAAATACTAGCTCCTTTCGTTTAAAGAGCTAAATAATAAGGAGATTAAAGGGGTATTACAGCTAGGATAGAAGTTATCTAGCCTGTCCTCAAATAAGAACATTACCTTAGTTACTATAATAACAACTCCAGTGTGAAACGGTAGTTTAACAGGGTTTTAAAGGCGAGTAAGTGGCTTATAAGTGCGATGAAATAAACTAATTAAAGTTGATAACTTAGTCTTGTATATTAATAAAGTAATAATTCTAATTACTACTTTGAAATCTTATATTATACTCTGCGAGCAGTCCTGTGTGAGGTCCTGTGTAATGTCCTGTAGGGAGTCTTATAAAGGGTCCGGTGACAGAGTTTCTTTTAATAAATATATATAAAATTATTACAAAAATGGAAAATTACTATTTATTTAATAAGGAAATTTTAATATACTTATAGGTAAAAGATAATTAAATATAAGTATTGTATAATTAAGTAAGTAATAACACTTATAGTAAAACCCTTAAACATAACGTACGTGATAAGCAAGTGGCTCGTATAAGCGAATAGCCCACTCTCCATGCGAAATAATCACTTCCACCATTAACAACAATTTTCTCAGCAGCCTAACATGCCCTCGCTATCGAAAGAGGCAAGGGAAATACTAGCCCTCCAAGCTCTTCAGAAAGATCAAAATCTTAGTATACACGCCGCTGCTGGTATTTATAATATTCCTCACAAAACCCTCGGTCGCTAACGCAATGGCTAACCTACACAATGCGATATTCCAGCCAATTCACAAAAGCTTACGGATTTAGAAGAGAATATAATTGTTCAGTATATAACTAAGCTATATACATACGCATTTCATCCTCGGCTTTATTACGTGGAAGATATGGTTAACCGACTGTTATGTAAATGTAACGCGCCCCCTGTCAGTAAACGCTGGGCTTATAACTTTGTCAAACGCTAGCTAGACCTTCGGATGCGTTTTACACGTAAATACGACTATTAAAGGGCTAAATGTGAAGATTTAAAGGTTATTAGCGAGTAGTTTACCCTTATGTATAATTTTAAGGTTAAATACGGTATCTTTTATAATAATATATATAACTTTAATAAGACTGGCTGTATAATAAGCATTATTATAGCAATTATAATAGTTACTACCTCTAATGGCCGTAGTAAAGCTAAACAAGCTTAGCCTAGCAATCGAGAGTAAGCTACAGTTATCTAAGGAGTAAATGCTCTAAGCTAAGCCATTCCACCATTTATTATCTTAGCTAGGTAATATTACCTTACTAACTAGTATAAAGAGTATAACCTTCTAGCTAACTGGCGTATTATAATAACTAATAATAGCTGGACTATAAATAAGAAAGGTATAAACTGGATTTAGCATTTCGATTTCCACACAGCATCTTATACGAAGGGTACATATCGGCTACTGATCCTTAACGGCTATAAGAGCTACTACTCTAACGAATTTAAGACTTACTATTAGAAGCATAACATTATTACACTTTATGTACCTCTACATTCTTTACATCTAGTTCAGCCATTAAATGTTAGCTGTTTTTCACTGTTAAAAAAGGCGTATAGCCGTGAGATTCAGCAGTTAATATGGATAAACATTACATATATCAGCAAGCTAAAGTTTCTTTATAGGTTTAGAGAAGCGTTTTTTACTTCAATTACAGAAAAGAACATCCAGGAGGGTTTTACCAGAGCTGGCCTTATGCCGTACGACCCAGAGAGGGTAATATTTAAGCTAGATATGCGTATTTGGACTCTAACACCCCTAGCCTCAAGCCTAACCACAGCATTACCATGGGTCTCCCAAATGCCACCTCGCAGTTAGCGTTTATTAAAACTCGAATTTCCAACCATCAGGGCAGCTCTCTAACCTTAATGCTAGCCGCTGTAGATCGATTAGCTAAAGGTACAATAGCTGTAATGTATAAAGTGGCCCTTTTACGCACAGAAGTCTCAGCATTACGAAAGGCCAATAAGGGCCTTAGTAAGCGACAGAGAGCTAAAAAAACACGTGTAAGGCTTGGAGGGTCACTTACTGTATAAGAGGCACAGGATCTACTGGATTAAAAGGCTGTGGGTGAGCACTTGATTTAGGAAACACGATAAAATGGTAGTGGTGCAGGGAGTTCTCGTACGAAGATTCGGTGCTGTGGTGTGTGCGGCAAGCCTGGCTATAATATACGCACGTGTAAGGAGGCTGCAGAATCGTCTAATTCATCTGTTTCTGATTCAGTTATTGTCATTTCCTAATGTTATGGTTGTGTAATTAAGGATAGTTGTGATAGGGTAGTAGAAAGTGGGCCATTCGCTTATTTAAGCCACTCGCTTATCATGCACGTTAATTATATTTATTTTATTTAATTTTCATTTGTGTCTTTGTAACAGTTCACTGTGTTATAAAATAGATGAGAGTTATGGAATCTACTTAGATATTAACGTCGAATGGTGTCCTGATCAATTTCTCATACATAACCCTAACCCTGACGGGATGCACGTCTAAGAAAATGGGGATGCACGTTTAATAGATGTAATATTTTAATACACCTAGGTATTAGTAAAATTTAACAGCTGTCTATACTAAGAACCTTAAAAGCTAACTATAATAGCCATGGTGGCCCTTTATATATGGACCGCAAATTCACTTAAAGGGCCGTGGACCCCTGACCTTCAAATATACTTAACTATCCCGATAGACGGTAGCTTGGTGTACGCTGGAGTGTCGCACTAATACCTTAACCCATCTGGCAAATCGCTTATGGTATCTTTCACTAACAATAACCAAATCGAAGTTGTAAAGGCATGGTTTAAGTAGCCTGACAAGCCGGTCTTGTCACTCCTCTCTGTGATAACTAATAGCCAACGAGCACTCAAACATACACCAACCGAGCTCACATGCTCAGCGTGTTTAGACGGAGGAGGACCTGTTCAGTGTCAGCGATTGAACTGAGTGTGGGATCTGGGATTGTGCAATTATACCTTTTCGATATATCTCACACCGACAGAGATACCGTCCTCATCTTCAAATTCTGTTTCATCTCCAAAATCGGCGTTGTCTGGATCCAAGCAAGTCAAGCACGTCTCGACTATCCCCGCGTACTTGGTACCCATGCATTGGCGCAACTCCTTCCTAACAAGAGACAATAAAAACTCTTTTCCGAGTTCCTTCAAATGCTGTGCCGCTTTAGGCCCCATCTCTTCGGGAATGCCAAGGTGGTCGGCGAGCGTTGGTGCACCAGCAGGCTCGCGATACTCGATAAAGCTCTTCCAGAGCCCAACTTCCAGAAGACACACACCTAAGCTATATATGTCATGCTGCATGATATAGTCCTCCCGAGGACTGGATCCTTGACGAGACGGGTGACGGTACAGATTTCTCTCGACAGCATCGTCGCCTGTCCTGTGAGTCCTGCCTTCTTCTCTCCTGAAATTTTCAAACCCAACCAGGTATACCGATTGTCCCCCGGTTGCTGAGGCTTCCGCATCCTGGCCTGAAAAACACATGAAGGCTTCTGGCCGTACATTCTTGTGCACGAACCCAAAAGTGTGCACGTAACTCACTGACTTAGCGAGAGCCTGGGAGATGTCCAATCGATCGGTCAGGGAATCGGGTAGCGTTGTGGTTGTCAGAATTTCCCGCAGAGTTCTGGGACATGTGAGTCCAAGAGGTGTTCGGAAGACCAGGGTGAAGAGGATGTTTGGCACGGCCTCGGAGGTGTCACGCTCGGTAACGAATCCTTTGCAGCTCAGGAGGCCGAAGGTGTTAGGCTCGTTATGCTGAAGCTTTCGCGCCAAATCACGCGTGTCTTTCTTGATTATCCGGTACTTCGACACTGGTTCGCACTGGATATTGTTGAGAATATAAACGGTGATATCTCCGTTCGAGTGTTTCCTCTTGGCTAAAAAGATGGAATCGCAGTGAGAAACAGGAGTCAAACTCATCTTCCGCAGCTCTTCAGCTTTCAGACTCACCCCCCTGCCGTTCTCAGCACTAGTGAGGGACAACTCTTCCAGCCCAGCTCGAATGGTCACGGCTGAGGGAATAGAGATAGCCGTGCTGGTTATAGGCTCATTATCGTCTGCTGTATCAAGCGCTAAATCGACTTGAGGATCTGCGATCTTCATAAGAAGGAACCATGATTGGTCAGCGGTTCGTTGCCAGACCTCCAGATCCTCAATGGCCTTGTCGAGATTGCCCTTCTGCAAGGCGAACTTAAGTTTCTTCGGCGCGTATTCAAGTTCTCCGCCGGTCACGCCAAAAGTGTCGGAATGGGGCTTGACGAGGCGTCTGAGGATCAGCGTCACGACCTGGAGTTTCCCAAGAAACACTCGAAGGGTCTGCTCATACACCTCGCGGTGTTCTTCCTCCATCATATGCTGGACACGACGCAAGAAGTTGAGCTGGTGAGTAAGCCGAAGCCAACCATTGTCGAGCCGGAGAACACGCTCCGCGATTTCAGTGTCGGCATTTCTCAGAGATAAGCAGACCGTTTTCAACTCTTTCCCATATCTTGGTTGAGTGTCAGCGCTTATTTGGGTATTGATCAGGCTCCGCACCTACTTGAAACAGAGGTCAACCGTTGCGAAGAGGCCGAGGGCGAGTTCAACGGACATAATACCGGGGATCCACAGTATTCCGATTCCTAGATTTGGCTGAAAATGGTGCTTCAGAACTTCGACACAAAGATGTGAGGTGAGCCGCTCTTGTTGTCAAGCACTGTTGGCAGCATCCGCTTGGAGCGCCTCACGTGAGAAATGCAGATACATGCACGCTGGATGACACAGCCACTGGGACTGTGGGGCATCTGCAGCGTGGGCGGCGGTTCATCCATGCGGGCAGGATCTATTGCAAGCCACACGTGGCGGTGGCTTGAATTGGCCGCAAGTAAGCGATTGGTGGGCCAAGAAAGCGGAGATTTTGGTCTGCTTTTTCAGGGTCAATCCGGCACCCCAGAGAGGGGCATCTTCGCCACACACACACACACACACACACAACACACACAAAATAATACCACTGTTTTAACCCCACTGATATTAACGTGATTTGCAACAGGATCTTCGGGAGGAGCCTACTGGCTAAGTCTCCAACAGCCATCCTCTTGCGTGCCGAACTGGGGAAGGGAGGGGGCGCGGAGGCGGCGACGCCCCACCAAACTTCAAGCAACCGATTTATCTTCATTGCAAAGTCGCTCCACCGCCGCGATTGACGCCAGAAGGCTGGTCGTCAGGCCGCTACCGCAGCTGTGTTTAGGGAGCCTTATAGCTTCAGCGATCAACCATGGCAGGCCAAGCAGCTCTCCCTGAACTCGTTCGCGACTCCAGGCTCCAGGCCTCTCTGCAGGGCAACGTTACGGTCCACACACGGCCACCAGGCCGACGAGGGATCTCTAGGCATGAGAGCTGGGTTCGTGAAAGGATCCTAGGCAATGGTGGATATGGTGTCGTCTGGCTGGAACGAAAGGTTGAGACCGCGGATAAGAACGACGGGTCTGCGACCAGGTTGCGAGCGGTCAAATGCGTCAGAATTCCGCCATCCCGCTCACAACTGGAGGGCGGAAAATATGTTCGAGAGCTTGAGGCTCTGGCAAAATTCTCGCAGGACAAGGTTGGTTAACTTACTTTGTGGAACAATGAGGCTTGATCTAAGCTGACTCGTAGAGTAGTATAGTGAGCACTTTGTCAGATTCTATGGGTGGTATGAGGCTATGGGGTCTCTTCACATCACTATGGAGTATTGCGAGTACGGTGACCTGAAGGGCTATCTCTCCGACTACAAAACAATGCCGGAAACCCAGGTCCAGGATATTGCGCTTCAAGTTTCTGGGGCGATCTCACTGATGCACAGCGAGAGGTTCGCCCATCGCGATTTAAAACCGGCAGTAAGAATACCAAGCCAACCGTGAACGCGAACTTGAGCTCACACCCAGCACAGAATATCCTGATCAAATGCAAACCTCCAGACAATTGGTGGGTCAAGGTGGCAGATCTCGGGCTCAGCAAACGAGCAGAAAGTGATATTGCCTCGACAACAGTCCGAGGAACGGAAAGCTTCATGGCCCCCGAAACCAGAGGCTTCCCGTTCATTGGAAACCCGGTGCTTGCGAATCCGTTTGCCGCAGATATGTGGTCTCTTGGCGAGGTGATCTTCCAGGCGCTCTCTGGCCGTCCCACTTTTGACGATCCCAGACAGCTCCTGGCCTTTCAAAAGATGCAAGTAGGATTCCCCACGAGCGTTCTCCGAGAGGTGAATGCAAGCTCGACAGCAGAGTCCTTAGTACTTTCCTTGATGGCGTCGAATCCGTACGCGAGAATAACCGCTTCAGAGGGACTTCAACATCTGTGGTTTGCCGCACATACAGAATCCACCCCGGAAACCCCGTTGCAGCCCGTGGCGGATCCCTTTCCATCAGCTTCCCCTTTCCTTGGCGAAATCACGGAGCCATCTGGCCAGTGGACTGCGACGTTATCTCATCGCGGCGCAGCTCCCGGACCCAAGACTGCGAAACGCGCGAGCAGTGCATCGGCATCCCGAACGATGAGACCGAGCCCATCCCCTGTGGGTGATGACCGCACGTCTGTCACTATCACACGACGTGACCACTCGGAATCTACTGATGATGAAAAACCCGCGGTCCGCCGGCGCCACCGTGCCTCGTCGTCATTCAACTCTAACGACATAGCTGGATTGGCGGCGTTGAAAGACCAATTAGCTGCTCAGGAGGAGAAGGAGAAGGCTAACAAGCAAATACCTACCATTGAAGAACCTTCTCCAGAACGAAAATCCACTGTTCTCGAACCTCCTGAAGCTGACGATGACTCTGCCGTGTCTGCATCGTCCCGTGAAGGTAAAGTGGCCACCGGGCTTGGTATTGCAGCTGCCTCTATCGGTATTGCCGCGGGTGGCAAGGACAGGGGTAGGGACGTAAGGGATGAGAGAGATGTTTCCCCATCACCTACCAAGGGCCGCAACGATGACGATGGTCGCTACTCGCTTAAAGACGGCCCTCGCCTGAGAACCAGCCGCAGGGAACCCCTTTTCGACGATGAGGATTTCGAGATAATAGAGCATCCTAAGGACCGCGAACATCCTCGAAAAGGCATTTCGGGCGAGCCTTCAGTTAATACCCGAGATCGCAACGAATCCACTGTTGACCATTCGGAGTCTACTGATGATGGCAAACCCACGATCTGCCGGCGCCACCGCGCCTTTTCAGCTTTTAACCCTAACGACATAGCTGGGTTGGCGGCGTTAAAAGCCCAATTAGCTGCCCAGGAGGAGAAGGAGAAGGCTGAGAAACAAATATCAACTATTAGAAAGCCTTCTCTGGAACGAAAACCCACTGTTCTTAAATTCCCTAAAGTTGACAATGCCTCTACCATGTCTGTATCGTCCTTACAGGACGAGTCGAGAGGTCGGGAGCTGGTGCTCCTAGGAAGGGATGAGAAGCAGGTCCGTGTTATATCCCCGCTAAGGGATAAGGATGACAAAAAGCCTATTAAAGGCATTCTTAAGCAACCAAAGCCGCAATTTCCTAAGGAACCCAACCCTATCCGAGAGGGTGTTACGCCCTATAAGGATAACAAGACAAAGACCGACGTTCCTTCCGGTGCTAGGTGGACGAAGATCAGCCGAAAGATGGTTAACCCCGAGGCCCTGACGATCGGGAAGGAGCGGTTCGAGGTTCGCGATAACTTCGTGATTGTGCTCCGGGTCCTGAGCAAGGAGGAGATACAGGCGTATGCTGCTGTTACAGTAACTCTCAGAGGTGGGTTGCGTATTTTCTTATCTCTGTATTGATTCGTCCTCTTTTTTATCTGCGCAGTGTCGCTTACATGGTTTCGATTCCGATCTCGCACACGGCCAGGCCCGTGTTTGCCAGCTCTTCTGTTTCCTTCCGTTTGTTTTTTACGTACTTTAGCGAGTCAGGGGGATATGGAAATGCTGACGACGCCCCAGAACGCCGCCTGAAAGAGTATAGGCGAGAGCTAAAGGAGCCGAGAAAGCATAAGTCTGAAGAGAAAGAAGGTGATAACTAACGTTAGACACGTCACCAGCACCTTATAGAGAATGATGATAACCGGAGAGACCACAACCGTGATAGGGGTAGGGATAGGGACTAGGAGAGGGATTATAACTGTGACTAAGGTGACTAAGGTGACCGGGATAGGGAAAATGAGAAGGAGAAAGAGCAGCAAGGGCAGCATCGGCGTCATAAACGCAAATCTGATAACGAGGGTGACTACCGGCCAAAATCCAAATATCATCATAACAGTCGCAAGTCGCACCGTGACAGGGACTGAGAGACGGCTTATACAGAGGCAGATTAAGCGGCGATGTTACGTCTAGGTTTAATAAGGGATGCATTTTAATACGCAAAAGGTTAGGACGGGATTACGATTTCAAGTTTGTAACGTATGTAAGATCGTCTACTATATATGTCACTAAGGTCTAGAAGGGAGCCACGGGCGTTGGAGTTTGAGCAATTTAATACTCGTACGGCCGGAACTTCAGCATCAGTTTCCATGTGTTCTTCTTTTTCGAGTGCATGGTGACCATGTTGCGGAGGTGGTTGTTTAACGACTTTAACGGTTTCCTAGTAGCTACTCGTTGTGAGAGCCAGCAGACGCCCCGCGAGGCTATGTTCGGAAGGCAACGCCGGGTCCCTCTGAACCGCAGGGTAACTACTTCGACTATCATCAACCACCACCTCACTATGTGCCGTTCCAGAGCTAAGAATACATTCCTTCCCCTTCCTGGCAACCATTTCATGATCCATAAGCCGCCCCTTATGCTTCCGGGACAATGCCAGTGAGGCCTGCAGCTAGGGGACAATTACGATCAGGTAGCGCTAAAGCTCTAGGTTATGTGCCCCAGGAGAGGAAGCTAAGGCGGCCGACAGAACAAGCAAGCCGACGTCTTGATATCTTAGCAGTGTTACTACAGTCAACACCCCTGTTTCCGCAAGGATTCCAGACCGGCAAACCGCTTGCATTTTGTGGGTGGCTTGCAGAAAAGGGGGTCCTAGAGGGCCCACTTTTCTTAATTTTCCAACAATTGGTTCCAGGCTAGAAAAGCCACTATAATCACACCAAACACAGACTTCAAGGCTATTTACAGGGCCAGCCAGTTATCTAGAGTCTTCTGCTTACGTGAATCCACCACCACTGCTTCCAATTTTCGCTTGATTCGCTGCAGGGCCCTCACATCCTCAAAATCCATCAAAATCCCTTACGTGGTAAATTGCTTCTTTGAGCGAAATGATAGGGCGTAATAGAGCTCTTCCTCATCCTCACCTTCAGGCTCTGTGAGGCTATCCACACTGTGGCGTTGGCCAGAGGAAGACTTAGGGGTAGACTTAGGGGTTCTAACGACTTCTTCAATAACAATAGCTAGAATCTCCTCCGGAACAGGAGGCTTTACAGCCTCTTCTCCCTCCTCAGGGTTCAAGAACATGTTGATGGCTATAGTGCTACGGTTCACCACTTTAAGGGCCTCCGCGGCTTTTGTAAACAAGCTGTAGATTTCTACAACGCCGTTAGCAGTATTAGAGGAGTTCTGAACAGTGGGGTAAAGCTTAATAACAGTAGACTTCTTCTAACAGGCTCTTATAATCGAGTCTTTCACTTGAATAAACCAGGCCTATGTAGCCTAAGGTAGTGCTAGCTGGAGATTTATATCGTTGACTAGATGGAAGTCTATTAACCCTCCTTCTATTAACTTAACAATCTAGGTAAGGAAGGCTTTGCGATAGAGTCGTTTCTAGCTGGAGATAATACCCTGATTAAGTGGTTGCTAACGAGAGGTGTTATTAGGAGGAATAAATAAGACAGTAATACTTTTGAAGAGGGGGTGAGCCTTAAGGGCTTTCTCATAAGCCGAGAAGTTATCTAGTAGAAGAAGAACTTTCTGCCCTGGTTTAATGTGTTGAATGTAAGTAAAGAAAGACTTATATTACTGTTCTATTAAAACTGACGTAAATTAAGGCTTTTGGTTGCTTTTCCAGACTATTTTATAAGCCTGAAAGTTAAACTTCTTTAACGCTTGAGGTTCTTTAGCCTTGCTAACAGCCTATAGTTTAAAGAAGTCTGTTCTTGTAACGTTAGTGGTAAAAGCGAGTAAAATCCGGGCCTTATCTTTCTTTAAACCAGGGTAAGTGGCAGTAACAAGGCCTAACGATGGGAATACACGCTAAAAGAGACTAGTCTAGTTTATATTATTACAGTTACTAATAAGGATGTTGGTAACAGCGTTCCAAATAACCTCTATCTACGCCTTAACGCCAGCATCTTATTAAATAAATCTAACCTCTCTGTAGAAGATCTTCCTCTTAATGTTATGCTTCTCCTTAAATAAAGCTAGCCATTTAAGGCTGAAGGTAGGGGGGGGGTTAATAAAGGTACCCTTACGTGCAGCCTTAACTGTATTCCAGATCTTAATGGCGTAAGCTTGTAATACCTCCCCTGTTATAGGTACCTTACAGCTCTTTATCTCCACTTACTAGCGGTACAGTATCTCTTTAGGCGTAAAATACTGGCTAACGTGGAGCTTACAGCCTTTGCTGGAGAGATAGGTAGCCTTAAGGGTATTTAAGGCTTCGAATTTATTACTTAATAAGTGTAAGATTTGCGAATTGTAAACCTTAACGTTTAACTTGCGGAGGGTGTATGTAGTAGTTTACTTTAACAAAGGCTTAGTTAACTGCTTCTTGTGCCACGCACGGAGGTCTTTCTTTTAAACGAGGGTAAGCTTGGCTATAGTGATGTTGGCAGGTGTTGACGGCTTGAGGGAAGGTGTTGACGGTTGGTGACAGTTGATTTTGATCCGAATAATTAATCTGAACGATGGAAATAACACTAGTTCGAACAGGGTCTTTTGAGGGCGAAAAAAAAGGAGTGATGGCTATTCTCTAGCTGATTAGGAGGCTCTCTGGAATACTGAAAAATAGAGGCCATTCTACTACTGGAATAGCTTAAATTACTAGAATGCCCCCCTCCCTTTGCGCAAGAATCTGGCGCTTAATTGCAGCTTGCGGACTTGCGTTTTCCTATAGTAATTAATTCGAACCGGAATGTAGCTTGCGCTTTGTGGGTAATTTGTAAAAAGAGGAGGTTACGGAAATAAGGGTGTTAACTGTATGATTAAGCTAACGCCCCGCTGAGAAAGTACCTATTAAACATCCTTACACCTCGATTACGACAGCCCCTCACTAAGCAAAACCTCGACAGGCATACCGCCTCTATGAAACGGTTTTAGTGTAGAATGTCACTGTGACGACCCTGCAGGCCGTCACTTGGGCCGGGGCGGCCCGACGAATCCCCCGCGTAAGGAACAGTGTGGGAGACGGTGCACACCGTCCGGGCGCACTAAGCCAGGGGTGTAAAGACCCAAAGCCCCTACAACTAATAAGGTGCTGCTTACGGCATGCTAAGTGCTCACATCGCAAGTAGGAGAAACCTTACGAGCAAAACGCTCGCGCAGTGTAAAGTGCTTATATAACAAGCACTTACGACACTATAAGTAAGGTACAAAGTACCTTTTAATTAGTTAGTATAAATAGTTATAGTTATGCCTATAACTACTATAAGGGACTTTAGTTCCTCACACTAATATTTAATTATTCATTTATATCTTACTGTTTAGACTTACCTCTGTGTATTATAGTAATAACGACTTACAGTGATATTAAACCCCCTGTTTAGGAGTATTAGTTTAATAAGCCGTCTTTAGAACGCCCTTTATCTGTTAACGTCTTATTATACGTTCTGTCTTAACCTGCGTTAGTCCTTTTAAGGCCTATATTAGGTGTAGGTTATAATATGATATTAATGTGACAGTTTTAAATACTGTTTATTAAATTCCCAGATATTCCCTCCCTTTTACTAATATGTTAACCTTTAAAAAAGGTAAGGAGATTGAGAAGGCGTAAGCTTAGCTTTAACTCCTTATTATTAATAAGTTAGCTGTATGCTTTAAAGACTTAAACCTTAACTAGTAGGGACTAGTTAAGGAATTTAATAAAGCTTTCCCTAGAGATATTAAGAGCTGTATTGGTTTTATTAAGAAACTTTAAACCTAACTTAATATTATTAAGCTGGAAAATAATAACTTTAAAGGTTTATAAAAGAAATAAGTAAAGCTCCCCTTATTATTACGTTTTAAGGGAGACTTTACGTAATTAAAGTCTTAAATAACTTAGCTTTAGAGTTATATTATTTATTATAATAAGTAATTCTTTAAGGAAGAAGGAAAGGTTAGGTTTGTTAGAGCCTTACTAGATAAAGTAGTTACTTATTAATATAAACCTTATGTGAAGATAATTAATAACCTTTCTGTAAATAAAGTATAAAAGGAAGCCCCTAAGACTTAGGCCCTTTTTAATAACTTTAACGTTTTTATTAACTAACTTTAAACTAAGTTTAGAGAATTAGACACTTTAAAGTAGGTTAAGTAACGTTTTATAACCCTAAGATAGACGTCCTTAGTCTTTAAATTCTTTACACGCTTTAAGTTAAAGGTAGTAAAGATTAAACTTAATTAAAAAGCTCTAATAATGCTGTTCTGGAGTGGCTTAAAAGAGCACGTTATTAGAGATCTTTACTGAGAAGACTACTTAAATCGCTTTTAAGAGCTAATCGAGATAGCTATTAAGGCTGATAACTGGTATTATAATCACTATTATTAGAAGGACTACTGGAAGGAACAGACCCTTTACCAGCTAAGTAAATTAAAAAAGGGGAATTAATTAACTGTAACAGGTTACTACTTTAGGCTAATAGATATTAATATAATAAACTGTTAAAATTAACTTAACTGTAATAAGCCTTAATAACAGTAGTAATAAAAATAATTTAAGGACCTGTCTTAGGTTTAGTGCTTTAATTATAATAAGAAAGGTTATATAATATAATAATGCTTATTACTAAAATAAGTTAGTTAGAAGCTAGTTTTAAAAGGAGGAAAGCACATTAGGTTTAATTTAAAAGACGTCTACGTTAAGATAGTAAATAACGAAGAAGATTACACTTAAATAGACAAATATAACTTAAGGGACGAGGAAGAAGAGGAAGAACCCTAGGACGTAGTGTACCTAATCCTTAAGGGTGTCTTAAGAGAATTAGCTATAAAGGTGCAGGTTATAAAAGACTGACTTTAAAGTAGAAACTTAAAACTATTAAAGGTGTAGGTTATAAAAGACTGACTTTAAGAAGAGATGTTTTAGTTAGCTGTTACAGGTTTTAAAAACCTTACCCTGTAAGCCTAAGAATTAAGGAAGTTTAAAAAGGACCTTAACTTAGAAATTATTAAAATAGTAAAGGGAGTTAAAGAACTAGCCCTTTAAGCCACTTAAACGGTAAAGTAAACCTTAAAAGGTGAAAGAGAATAAATTAAGAGAGTTAAACTAAAGAAATAAAGGTTCTTCTTAACAGTACCTTTTAAGACTTTTAAGCACTTTAAGTACGTTAAGTGGATTAACACCCTTATCTCCCTGGAAGAAGGATAGCTTAAATAACTACCTTATATTAAAGCTGGTGTACTTTAGACTGGTATTTTAAAAGTCCCCTGAGAAGATATAAAGTAAACATATTAACGAAGAGTTTAAAAACTAAAGGAAAAACATTAAAAGTTAGTAAATAAAGTGGAAAACTTATAAGTTAAGGGTCTTACTGTAACGTTTAAAGATAGAGTAGTAAAGATTAGGTTGTAATTTTATAATAAAGTTTACTTTACTAATTAGCTTAAATACCGACTTGTTAAAGAAGGACACTTTATAAAAGAATAAGTTAGGTTACTATTACTTAAGTTTTAAGAAGAGGTTTAGGAGAAATAACGCATATAGAGGTAAATAGAAGAAGAGAAAAAATAAGGTGTTACTTCCCCTATTTTATACTTTATAACTATAGTACCTACAGTTAATATTAACTATCCTAGTTATAAGGATATATTATAGATTGATTATATATACGATAATTACACTTTTAACTAGCATTATAAACCTAAAGCCTTTTATAACCACTTCCTAAGCATATAAAGATAGGACTACACTATTATAAAGGTAAAGTTAAAACTAATTTACTACTAGGTCTCCTACTCTCTAATAAAAGAGTTTAGTAATAAGTGAAGGGTTATTATAATTAACTAAACCCTTACTACATATTAGTAAGGAGGGGTACTTAATAACTACCTAATTGTAACGTGTTTACTACACTTTAACGGAAAAGTTAAAAAGTAGTAGAAGTAAGAAGATTATTAACAGATCTAAGAGTAAAAAGATATTACTGTAATCTAGTCCCGTAAAGCGTATTATTAACTTATTAAAGACTTTAGGAATATTATGCTATTTAAAGTTGATTAGACACTAAGGTATAAAAACCCAGGAAAAGTTAATCGCTAGGTTTATTAAAGCTGCTTATTTTTCTAAAAGGAATTAAGAAAAGGTTACAGGCCTTTTAGAAGGGCTGGAAACTAATAGTTCGCTAGTTAGTAAAAACCTTAAGAAGAAGGAGAGGTACTTAAAGGTTAGGCTGTATAAGACCTTAAGGATAGATAGTTATTATAACTTAGATAACGAAAGAGTATAAGTATTACTCTGTTAGTATTAACATAACAGACGGAAAAGGGAGGTTATTTAAGGTAAGAGTAATGATTAATAACAGGAGTACTTTTAACTTAATACACCCCTTATTAGTTAATTAAAGGAAACTCCTTAATAAAAAGTATAAAGAGGTTATTCCCATTTAGAATAGAGAAGGAGGCCTGTATTAATATAATAACGGTAAAGTTACTTATTACTTACCACTTTTAATTAAAGTAGATAGGGATAAATAATAAGTGGACTTTAACGTTACATTAGTTATAAGATATAATATAATCCTAAGTCTACCCTAGCTAGAAAAATATAACCCTGTAATTAACTAAAGGAGTAATTACTTTACCTTTAGTAAATCCCCTAACTGTAATTACTGTTTAAAGAAAGTTAAAAAGGTAATAAACCGCTTTAAAGATGTATAAAGCACTTAAAAGCACGCTAAACTTATAAAACTAAGTATAATTTAGGTTAGGTTTACTAAGACGGTTAAAAGACTAAAAGGTTTATTATATTACCTAAATAATAATTTAAAGGGTGGAAAGAAGTTAAAGGCTAATCCACAGATAAGTGAAAAGGTTAACTTATTTAAAGTACCTGTAGTATATAAGAAGTTTACACTGTTCTGAAAAAAGATACTATAATTACCAGATTATAGATTATAAGACCACGAAATTAAGTTAAAGCTAGGAGTGAAGCTTTACAGCTTCTAGCTTTATTACTTAAACCCTTAGTAAGCTGAAGCTTTAAGGGAGTACGTTAATAAGAATCTGAAGAACAGATTTATCATAAAGTCCCAGTCCTTAACAGGGTACCTAATACTGTTTATCTTAAGGAAGGAAGATAATAAGTTACATATAATTATTAATTACTAAACATTAAATAAGGATATAATTAAAAATCATTACTTATTACTACTTATTATAGAAATGCAAGAACGGATTATTAAGGTAAATTAGTTCTTTAGCTTTGATTTCCCTATAGGATTTAATTACGTTAGAGTAAAGGAAGAGGATAAGCATAAGACGGCTTTCCAGACCCGTAACGGGCATTACTAATACTATATTATGCTAATAAGATTAATAAACACCCCTGTGACTTTCTAAAGCCTTATTAATAATGTTCTTTACCCCTTTTTTAATAAGTTTATCTTTATGTATTTAGATAACGTTTTAATCTATTCTGAAATTTTAAAAGAATACTGAAAACATATATAACAGGTTTTAATAGCTTTTAAGAGAGTGAAGCTGATAGTAAACTTAGAAAAGAGCTATTTCTACGTTTAGGAACTAAACTATTTAAGGTTTAGAGTAACCTTTAAAAAGCTTAAAATGTAACTGGAGAAGATAAAGGCAATTAGGGATTAACTTACTTTAAAGAACTAAAAAGAGTTATAAACCTTTATCGGCTTTATAAACTTTTATTAGTACTTTATTAGGTATTTTACGAAGATTGTAAAACCACTATATAAGCTTATAGGAGAGGGTAAACTGTTTAAGTGGATTAATAAACAGTAAAAGGTATTTAAGGACCTTAAGTACACCTTTATTACAGCATTAGTCCTAACTCTCCCTGATTTCTTAAAGCCTTTTTAAATCGAGACGGACTCTTTAGAATTTATAATTAGCAGAGAACTTAGTTAAGTTTAGGATAATAAAAAACGTTACTTAATTACCTTCTTATTAAAAGGAATTTACAGCTTAGCCTTATAATATTTAATTTATAATAAGGAACTGATAGCGATTATTTAATACTTTACTAAGTGGGTATTATATTTAAGTGGTATAGAGGAACTAGTTTAAGTCTTTTTAAACTATAATAACTTTTAATACTTCCTAATAAAGGAACTTAATCTACGGCAGGCACAGTAGGCAGAGTTAATAGCCCCGTTTTACTTCTAGGTTTACCACGTTAAAGGAAAAGATAATAGGTAAGCTGATACTTTTAGTTAGAGATAGGATTATAAGGATATTAATCCAGTTTTAGTCCCTATTACTATATTTAATAAAGTTAAAAACAGTATATTAAAACATACGCTGTAAGTGTTAAATAACTAAATATTAGAATAAATTATTAACATTTACATAAACTTATAAATAAAGTATAATATTTATTAGTAATAATAAGACTTTTAAGTAAGAAGGTTAATAGAAGGTACCTGTAAGTATAAATATCCCTTAAGAGACTTCTTAAGGTATGTGTAAGATTGTGGAAAAGAGTGTTTAAAGCACTTAAATTATAACGAAACTAGTTATTAGTTAAAACAGCTGTTAGAAGGTGTAAACGGTATATTTAAATTAAGAGTAAAGCTTTAGTATTAACAGAAACTGTATATTTACGATTTAAATAAACGAAAAAAGTACGTTTAATAAATCTATAAGTCTTAACTTAAAAGATATATAGGCTGGGTTAAAACCCTTATATAAGTTTAGTAAGCGTACGCCTTCCTAGGAATAAAAAAGTTAGTTAAGGAAGTGGTTAATAACTGTAATGTCTGTTACTAAAAGCAGAATTAGCGCTATAAGCCTTATAAGCTCCTTAAATTACTCCTTATACCACAGGTGTTATAAAGTTCCATCTTACTTAACTTTATTACCGGGATTTTAAAGTTTAAGGACCTTATTACAGGAGTTACTTATAATTAAGTCTTTATAATAGTTAACAGATTAATAAAATAAGCTTACTTTTTACTAATTTTAAAAGATATAATAGTAGAGTAACTTACTTATATCTTTAAGAAAGAGGTAATTTTATAACACCTTTAGTTAGATAATATCGTCACTAATTAAGATAAGCTGATTATATTAAAGTTCTGGTAAGGACTAATATAAAGAATAAGGGTAAAAAGTAAGCTTTTAATAACCTTTTACTTACAGATAGATAGTTAAATAAAGTAAGTTAATTAGATATTTATAACGTACTTTTAAGCTTATATTAACTTTAAATAAGATAATTAACTTAAGCTGTTATTAATAATACAGATAACCTATAATATAACACTAGTTAAGTTAATAAGTATATTACCGTTTTTTACTAATTATAGTAAGGAGCCTGAGCTTTATTAAGGCCCGTTTACTAATGCCCCCTAAGCTGTAATCTGTACAGATTAAATGTAAGAATTACATAACCACTTATAAGCCGAATTTAAGTTTATATATAAATAAATAAAGAAGTTTGCTAATAAATATTAAATTAAGTAGTTAGTGCTTAAGAAAGGATTTTATTATAATAGTAAATAAGTTAAAGGACTAACTTTTTAAAAGGGGGATTATATTTACCTTTTTTCACGAAACTTATATTTAAAACGGCTTAATAAGAAGCTTAACTTTAAAAGGTATAAACTATTTTAAATTAAGAAAAAGGTCGCTACCTTTAATTACAAACTAGACTTACCTACTAGTATAAAGATGTAGATTAAGGTTTTTCACATCTTACTTTTAAAACCTGTATTAAAGGGAGTTCCACTGGAAAAGAAGATTAAGATTAACGTTAATAAGGATAAATATAATGTTAAAGAAGTTATAAATTCACAAAAGGGAAAGAACACGTTTAAATATCTTATTAAGTAGTTAAATTACAGCCTTAGAAGTAACTTATAAAAGCCTGTTAAAAACCTTAAGTGCCTAAACCTAATTACAGAGTTTTACTAAAAGAATCTAAACTGATTAAAACTAATAATAAGAATTAGAAATAAGATAAGATCTGATATTTAAATTACCATACTGAAGAGTAAGACCACTGTGGGATTTAAAGCCTAAAAAGTAGCAAGAAACTCCTTAATAAGTATAGGAGGATATTTATTAAAACCCTTAACTAAGGTTACAAGGACCTTAAACCTAGTAAAGAGGTAAAGCCTTTAAAGCTTTTAATAAACTTTACATAAAATAAGTGCTGTTAAGGAAGAAAGTTAGTAAAAAGAAAAATAAAAAAAAGGGGGAAGTTATAAACTAAGTTATAAAGTAACTGCTTATTACAGAGACCCTATTAAGAAGTTCCCCTAATTAAAAGACTTTATATCTTTAAGAGGGGCGTCTAACCTAGCCTCCTTACTCTCTTAGAACTTTAATAACTCTGCCTTATAACTAAACGCCTTAACGGCCTAGTTCTTAAGACGAGACCGTTACTTATAAAGGCGCGTTAAATACGCTAACACCTTTTAAAGCTTAATAATAGCCTTATAGAGCTGTTAAGCAGCAGACTTAACTTATAAGTTAAGGTCCTGCTTTTTAATAAGAAGAGCCTTTAACTTCGCTTTATTAATATTAAAAGCGTTATATTAAGAGGGCTAATACCTCTCTAAACAGTAATTATAACTGTTAGACTAGTTTAAAACCTGACAGATAAGTAGAGGGTTAGCAGACTTATAAAAAGAATAAGGGGACATTTTACTATTAAACGCGTGTGTATAAGTTATAAGGTTTAAATAATAGTTAATACTTTTACCCTATTCCCGTTTTAAGACTTAAAAGCCAGACATTTATTATATGGTGAAATAATGAAAAGGGAAGCTTACCTTTTAAGTTCTTTATAAGAAAAGAACGTTAAAGAGGGGGAATTATGTGACGACCTTACAGGCCGTTACTTAAGCCAGGGTAACCTGACAAATCCCCCGTGTAAGGAACAGTGTAGAGGACAGTACACACTATCCAAGCGTATTAAGCCAGGGGTGTAAAGACTTAAAGCCCTTATAACTAATAAGGTGCTACTTACGGCATATTAAGTACTTATATTGCAAATAGGAGAAACCTTATAAGCAAAACATTTACGTAATGTAAAGTACTTATATAATAAACACTTACAACATTATAAGTAAAGTATAAAGTACTTCTTAGTTAATTAATATAAATAGTTATAGTTATGCTTATAATTACTGTAAGGGACTCTAGTTCCTTACGTTAATATTTAATTATTCATTTATATCTTACTATTTAGACTTACCTTTGTGTATTATAGTAATAACGACCTACAGTGATATTAAACCCCCTATTTAGGAGTGCTAGCTTAATAAGCCGTCTTCGGAACGCCCCTTACCTGTTAGCGTCCTGTTATACGTTCTGTCTTAACCCGCACTAGTCCTCTCGAGGCCTATATTAGGTACAGGTTGTAATAGTTACGTAGCCCTATGGGCAGCACTTAAATAATTTAATTTAACAATAATTGTTTATAGCTTTAAAGGTCCTTTTCTTCTTACATTCTAGTTGTGTTGTGGGGCGCTAAGGCCCTATAAAGCTTAGCATTTCCAGGCTAACAGTTGTTAGAAAGAAGGGGGTTCTAGCTAGAGGCCAGAACTGTTATAATCCCTATCTAAAAGTCTGTGTGCACAGGCCACCCTATAAACAAATCTTACGACGCGTCGTAACTACCCTTTTTTTTCTACCACCCACAATTATCTGCCATGGCACTTAATTCCAGAGCTTTTAGCACTGAAATAACCAGAAATCGCGGCCTTAACTAGGAATTATTAAAGGAAGCTCGTTCGTCTATTATCTTAGCTATATTAGCCGGCACATTAAAGGCTGAAATCGCATACAATTATCACGTCCACTGTAACATTATTACTAAGACCTTAGAACGCGTGTAACACTACCACACCTTAGATTCTCTGCCTAAAAGTGGCTACCTTACAAAATTCAGCGTTACAGATAAGTGTAAGGTCATTTATTATATCCGTCAGGATCTGAAAATTAAGTGGAAATCACTTCGCCATCTTATACCTTAAGATGGTGTTAATATCTCTTTCAGCACTCTTTAACATGTTATTTAGGTTTTTAAGTTAGGTTATTAACGTTTTATAAAACGGCTAAAACTCTTTAAGTATCATGCATGCTATTAATATACCTATTATCGTGCCTAAAGGCCATAAGAGTAGGAGTTTGTTAATATAATTTATACCAACAAATGCTCTATTCAGAATAATCCAAATAAAGGCTTTAGATAGGTTTTTCAATTTAATTATGAGAAGTTTAATCGCTAATTTATTAACCAGACTTAATAAACTGTTACTTTTTCATTTATAGTGTAGGTAACTATCTGGAAAGGTGGCAAATCTGAGCTTATCTTTATAAAGAGGGATAAGGACTCCCTAAAACAGGGATATAGCTTTTTTAATTATATTTAAGTATTAAAAGAAGGTTTACTCCTTATATTAAACTTTAACGGAGCTAAAGGGAGGTTATTTTAATAAAATAGTGTATCTATTTATCGTTTTAAGGACTTTTTAAGATATCTGGAGAGTTACAGGATTAAGTTTATTAACTAGCTACCTTATAACCCAGACCTGAACCTAATAAAGTATATTTAGAAGTGTTTAAAAGAGTTAGTGTATTAAATACATCTTGAATTTTAAGATCTAAAGGAGAATAAGGCAGATAAAGAGCTTATAAAAGCGTGGATTGAGGAGGCGTGGGATGTTATAGATCTAGACTTTATTAGGGATCTTTTAAACTTAATTCCTTATTAGCGGCTTGCGGTCCGTAGGGTTAAAGGCTGGTATATTAAATATTGAATAATATCTTGTTAGCTTTATTTTAATAGTACTTTTACTTAGATTACTAGAATAATGGCTGAGAAATAGATGTTTAAAGAATGGGTGTTGGGATGGGGGAGATTGGTGGGGTGGCCTATACACACAGACTTTTAAAGAGGCACTGTAAAAGAGCCTAGAAACTACCAGAACTATAGATTTATAACTATTACTATAGACAGCCGCGTAATAAAGCCACGCGGCTTACCACTATTCATAACTATAAGGAAATCTCTTTAGTAGAGCTAGATAACTATAATAAGTAATAGGATTACGCAGTTGCAACCCCTTTAATTCCACAAAATCCAGAGTGCCGTGCATCTGATAACAGTTAGTAAATAGTTAGCTCCAGGGTGGAAGATTCCTTCCTCCATTACAGAATTCATTACCACTTTCCGTGCCTTTTTACCAGCATTTAGGTGCCTTAACAGGTTGTAATATTTGCTAATTTAAATAGCTGGAGGTCTGAAGGACCGGGGGTTCTATAAGATTCTATTTTATGGTCTATTCTTCTAAAAACAGCCGTCTTAATAGTCTGTTAGTGACAAGTGGTGACGGCTAGGTCTAATGGCCACGATAGGGGCCGTTAACTGGTCGCACTGTTTTCACAATACACGTGGAGCTGAACGGAGCCGAACTGGCACAGCCACTTCAGCCAGGTACGCGGTACGACTATAATAGAAGACCTCTGGCAAAGGCCAGAGGGTGAGAGAATAAGTAAGATAATTACATCTTTTACAACCCCGTCAAATTATCCAGAACCTACAGAATACAGAAAGTGCAGCGCTTCTGACACCTATACGTAATAAGTACTTAAAATATTATAAATTATAAAATTGCTAAGTGCGCTACGGGGCGCTCCATTCCTCATTTCGCTCCTGTTAGTTTTAACGTAGGGTTTAAATTATTTTAAATCCGTTTTTCCTTATTATTTAAATAAATAAGTATTTAAATTTTAATTTTAAAAAAAATCTATAATAGTTTATAAAATAAAGAAAGCAAAAAAATTGACAGAGACTTGTCCAGAGGCCACTAATCTGTCAAAAAAGAAGGAGAAATAATTAAAGATTAAAATCTTTTAAAAAAGGATTTTAATTTTAAAATTTTAATCATTTTTATATAATTTTCTTTATTTATAAGCTTAATTTCTTACAGGCTTTTTATAAGCCTTATTTTAATGTTTACAGGTTTTATTTTACAGGTTTTAATTTACAATTTATGAGTTTTTTTCACTTTCACAAATGCAAATTGAACTTACAGCCTTTTAAATTTTCATTACTCTATCTACCACTATATTATTTATATTTCTATTTGTGAAAAACCAAGCTTGTTTTCAACATAACTAGCCTAGAGAGAGGAAGAGTTTAATATTTCTTTAGAATAATCTAATATAATAAAAGGATACGCTTTTATATATGCTATGTAATACAGAATCTGATTTCGAACCTATTTTCTTGGTTAGGATTATATTAAAGGAGATATTCAGGTTTAAAGTGAAAAATTTACGACTGTCACACTTCTTATTTTACGTTATTAAAGTATTTATATAGATTTATATACGCCTTTTTATACACTGTTTAAATCTAAAATCTTATTGTAGATATCTATTATAAGAATAAAGATAATTTATATTCAATAATTTTTATAATTTTAATTTATATTTAAATAATTATATCTTTTTTATGTTATCCCTTATCATAATATAACTTTAGTTCTAAATTCAACGTTATAATTAGTATAATAAAGTGTATTATATCATATTATTATTTTACTAATTAAATATTTGGTATTATTATTATTATTATTTTACTTTAACTTTAAACTGTAATATTCTTTTATTTTAACTTTTATTATAAAACGGCCTTCAGCTCTAAGTTTTAAATTATAACTTATATAATATGATATATTATAATATGTTATTATTTTACTACCTAATTACTAATTATTATTATTTTTCATTTACTTTATCTTTAAACTGTAATATGTTTCTTAGTATATTAAAATTGCTGGCGTCGCTTCGTTCGTCATTACGCGACGGCCCTTCGCGTGGGGTATTAAGCTTATTTAAATAAGTGCAGCGAACAAAGTGACATAAACCTATCCAGAGGCCAATACATCTATTTAAAGAGATAAAAAAATAATTAAAAGTAAATCTTAATTTTAAAAGCCTTTTTTTTAAGATTTTATTTTACAGAGTCTATAAGCTTTCTTCTATGAAGTTTACAGGCTTTCTTCTACAAAGTTTACAGGCTTTATTCTACAGGGTTTTTTCTATCTCACTTTTAAAACTTGCTATAAAGGGAGTTCCTTTAGAAAAGAAGATTAAGATCAATACTGATAAAGATAAGTATAATATTTAGAAATTTATAGATTTATAGAAATAGAAAGATACGTTCAAATATCTCGTTAAGTAGCTACATTACAGCTCTGAAAGTAACTCTTAAGAGCTTGTTAAAAACCTTGAATTCCTTAACCTGATTGCGGAATTTTACTGAAAGAATCCAGACTAACTAAAACTAATAATAAGAACTAGAAATAAGATAAGATTTAACATTTAAACTGTTAAACTGAAGAGTAAGACCACTATAGGACGGAAAGCTTAAGAATAGAAAGACATTTGTTAGAACCCTTAGCTATAGGTTATAAGAACCTTAGACCTAACGAGGTAAAGCCTTTAGAGCTAGCAAGCTCCACAAATCGCATATACAGTAATACAGAGACTGGAATTGTATAGTGACGGCTTACGGGATAACTTACCCCTTGTAGCTAGAGGACTTGTAGTTTTCGCAGGCTTAGGAAAGGAGTTAAAGGGCAAAAAGCAAGTTGGTATGCCTTAAAGTCTCCTAAACCAGTTATATAGCAGTGCGTGTTAGAAAAGCGTATTTACGCGACGAGCATCTACCGAGAAAGGGGATCAGCATATAATAAAAACACAGTTGGTGTTAGTAAAATAAATAAAAAGAGAAAACAGGACCCTGGGGGGCACCGGGCAGCTGAAAGCTACTAGATGAACTCTGGAATCCCGTAACGAGCTCTTATAAGAGTTAAACCCACAACCTCTTATTAACGAAATCGCTATATAACGCACTTAGGTATTGTTGAAATGCAAAAGGAGTTAAGGCATTGGAAAGCAGTGTGTGTTGAAGGTGATTGATTATTTCTATCTTCGAGAGTGGAAGCCGTGTTATTATAGCCGTGAGGGTGGCCAGTGCACGGAGTGCATTGGCCACACTCGCTTCTGCGAAGCGAGGTT
>Ga0247770_1000896_pt1 | contig 26883 bp, 29 predicted proteins | sample UWRJL136409B6_FD_179943 | JGI IMG/M metagenome (GOLD analysis project Ga0247770, IMG submission 179943) | Plant litter microbial communities from Arlington Agricultural Research Station in Wisconsin, United States - UWRJ-L136-409B-6 | ecosystem: Environmental > Terrestrial > Plant litter >... | reverse complement strand
CAGCTCCCTCACCACCTGCCCAGCCCACTCCGTTGCATCACTCCCCTCCTCCACAACCGTGTTATCCATCACTTTCTGCGCCTCCTCCCTTGCAAGTCCATAGATCGACCCCGCTGACAGCGTCGCTTCCACCGCGCGATTCGGGCCGAAGTTTGTCTTCACCGCCCCGGTGACAAGGTTAATTGTCCTGATACCGAATACGGCGAGCTCGATACGGAGTGTCTCGGTAATAGCTGCCGCCGCGGCCTTGGACGCGTTGTATACCCCTGCGAAGGGCGCCATTCCTGCTGTTTGAGATGACAGGGAGGTGTTCACCACGAGGAGAGCGCCGGGTGCGGCGTTGCGCAGGAGGGGGAGGAAGGCTTGGGTGACGGTCAGGAGGGACCAGACGTTCAGGTCGAAGAGAGATTTAGCTTCGGACAACAGGGCGGGGTCGATGTCCATGAGGGGCATGGTGAAGCCTGCGCCGGCGTTGTGGAGGAGGCAGTCGAGGGAGGGGTTGGTGGTGAGTGAGGAGATGTAGGCGACGGCGGAGGCGATGGAGGAGGGGGAGAGGACGTCGAGGGGGACGGTTTCGATGCCGAAGGGTGCGAGGGCCGTGAGCTTGGAGGGGTTGCGCGCGGAGGCGAACACGCGCCAGTTGCCGGTTTTGTGGAAGGCGATGGCGAGGGCGGAACCGAGGCCGCCGTCGGAGCAGCCTGTGATGAGGACGGTTCGCTTGGGGGAAGCCATGTTTGGGATGTTGGGATGTTGGGATGTTGTCGTGGGGATTGTGAGCTGTGAGTTGCGCTGCTGGGCACCGTTTGCTTATGTATTCTGCAGGATTGGCTCCTTGTCTTGCCTCGCACTTTTGTTCTTTTACCCGAACCGAAGGATTATGCGGTGAAACGTGATTGCTGGGCTGACCGGGGATTATTGTGCCGTGCTACTGATGATATACACTGTAGATAACTCCTCCCAAGCCAGGGGTGGGTAGTAAGCGCTGCAGGAATCGGTAAACGGCCCGATCCGGAATCCATTGCTGACAGATGTCACCACCTCCATGACAGCGGCGACCCAACAAGAAAGCTGTCCCCAGATAGCAGAAATAAGGACAGGAACTTGACCACTCAACTCAATGGGAGGCGATCTTGTTAGGGGTGGCCGTCCGATTTCGAAAATAAAATTGAAACAACCATTCTCCGCCGTCTACTGGAATTCTAAAAATATTAATTGCGAGTCTCTTCATCGCACAGCTTCTCAAGTGGTGTTCAACTGCGCTCAATCCGTGTCCTGCGGGGCGGCCTTCATCGAACTGCGCGTTCTCCTCTTCGTCGGACCACCATTTATGCCGTCTGAGGCTCTCTTCTTGTTCAGCCTCTTCGGCGAGGCCTCCGCCAGGACTGCCGCGTCTGCTGCCTTAGCTTCAGCTTCTTCGCCAGCCGACAGGATTCCCTCGTCTGCTGCGTCAGCTTCATCCTCCTCACTGACCGAGGAGTCCCTTATATTCTTCCCCAACCTCCTCGCTTCAGCCACCCGCAGCCTAAGAGCTCTCATCTCCTTCGCTTGGGCCGCCTCCAGGGCGGCAAACCTCTCGTCGTGAGCCTCTAACATGGCTTTCGTCCGCTTCTCGTGCGCCTCGTCCAGAGATTTCTTTTTTGCCAGAAGGGCCTTCATCATATTAAGTTTTGCCTCCTTGTGGGATTCGTTCAGTTCCCGCTGTTCCGTCGTGATTTGCAAGCGCTCCTTGAGAGTTTCAAGATCGTCCCGAAAGTCCACTTCAACGATCGAAAGACCCAACTGTTCGCGCCGGTTGAAGAATTCCCAGCTCAGCAGATATGCCGCGGACTTTAGCTGGTGAGCATCAGTTCCGCGTTTCTTGAGAAAGGCGGTAAGTCTCTCCCTCGTCACGGTCGATCCCAGTGCTTCCCGGAACGTCTCCGCAGACCAGTCGCTGAAGCCGGCACAAAGTATGTTGATCATGGCGCGCACTTGGTCGCAATCCCGGTCCACTTCCATGTCCGTAGCAAGTTCCGTCTCATAGTGAAGAGGCGCCCAGTGCGGCGTGACCACGGAGCCTTCGATCTGCTTTGGCCCGCGCCCATAGTCCCGGAAGATACCCATGGGTTTCGGCGTCTCGTAATCGATGGAGGAGTCGATCTCACGAACCGCCTCATTCATCAACACGATCTTCATCGCTTGACCGCGCGTTTGGACGACCCTAGCGTCCAGCATTCGTTGAACCTGCTCTTCGCGCGTCAGGGGCGGGGGAGGGCGCGCCGCCTCTTCGTCCATCCTTACGCGGTCTTCGGCAATGAGACGTGCGTACTCGGCGAGTTCGGTGTCGGTCAGGTCAGGGCAGATGGCCTTGCGCGCAACTGAGCGCTGGTCTTCGTCTTTGATACTTTCTGCAATCCAGTCCATCAGCCGATCGCGAAAGTAATTGATCGGCACGTCGATAATGGTATGGTTGCGACCGAGGCGGCCGCCCGAGACGTCCCAGCTGCCGCCGCTGAGCGAGCAGCCGACCGAGCCGTCGCCCATGGCGTCCCACCATGTGATTTGACCGCCGATGGCCTTTGCAGTTTCTTCGTCAAGACCGGCAGCGGAAACGAGAGCATCGAGGAGCTCCTTGTTGGAGACGCTGGCGTCGCGGGGTTGCGAGAAGGGCGTCATTGGCTTCACAAAGGCGCTGGGAATTTTGGTGTCCCATTCTGGAATCTCTTTGTGGCCTGGCATCCCGCTAAGGACCTTGTGGTAGACATCGGTGCGGTTGGCGGTGGGAACGCGGCACCCGATAACTACTTCAATTGCTGGAACAACTTCTTTGGCTAGTGGCACGTCCTTGAAGGCGATCTCTTTTCCGTCGGCGAGGAAGTAGCGCTCGCCTGGGCCGATGGGCGAAGCGAAGTTGCTGTTGGGGAGGGAGCGGTAATAGCGCACAGTGATGGAATCCTTGAGGACCTCAATCTCACGGTCGGAGATCCAGACACCCGCATGCTCCCGGAGCAGCGAGAAGACCGATTCTCCATCATTAGGTTTGGCGACCTCCGCAGGCTTTGTAACCTCTGGGGCCTTCACGGTCTTCGCAGCCTTCGCAGCCTTCGCGGCGGTTGCGGCTTTTGAGTGTCTTGTAGTCTTTGCTCGAGGCATTATCTTTCTCGTGTGTTGGCGTGTTGGCGAAGGTGTGAGCTGTCGTGGTTGTGGCGCGTCTCGTCGCGTTAATTTGCTGCTGGAAAACATGACGTAAAGATTACAGGGAGGTGCCCCTGTAAAATTGGGCCCCCAGGGCGCCGGGAATTCCCTGGTGCAAGTTCGCCCCACATCGCTCATAAGGATTTCATTGGCTTGCTTTGTTTTGGTCGTCGAGGCGTGAACCCCTGAGCGGGCTTTGACGGTACCTGCTCAGAGCATCGTGCTCCTACGAGGGGAGTGAGCGGGCCTCTTGTAAACTGATCGGCGCTGTTCTATTAACCAGATATTCACAGTACGTGGGACTTCTGCCTCTAATCTAGTACCTATTATATCCTACAAGGCTTCTATGCGCCTCTCCCCCCTCATATGAAAACCCATCCCGCCTATCTCCGCTCTTCCTCGCCCAAAACAATCATATATAGCGTGAGCCTACACTCAATCTCCAACCAACATCTAATCCCAACTTTCCAGTATAGTACACAATCCCGGCCCCACAGCAGATTCAGCTTCGGGCCTTCTTCTTGCGACCTCCACCTCTGCCGCTCGAGGCCCTCTTGTTGACCTTCACAGGCGGGGCATCTTCTAGAGCCCATATCTCTTTCTTCTGGGTGTCTTCCAGATCAGACATATCCCTCATCTGGGAGTACCTCAGCTCCATATACTCCTTTTCTTGAGCCTCCTCCAGGATCGCCAACGCCCTCTCTTGGTCTTCAAGAACTGCCTGCATCTCCCTCCGATGCCTCTTAAACAATGCTGTCTTCCGCCTCTCATTCGCTATAACCTGCTTGCAAATACTTTCCGCGTTCTCTGTAACAGTCTTTTCATCCTCACGAAAAGCAACGTCAGCAACCTCCAGTCCGAGTTTCTGGCGGCGCTCGAAGAATTCCCAGCCCATCAAGTACGCTGCTGACTGTTGCTGGTGGAAGTCGTCCCCCCGCTTGCTGAGAAAGGTGGCCAACTTCTCTCTCGTTATTGCCGGCGGCCCAAGTGCTTCCCGGAAGTAGTCTAGCGTCCAGTCTCCCGAGGAGCAGAAGGTCTTGATCATGGCGCGCACCTGGTCGCAATCCTTGTCGACCACAGCCCTTGGAACAGCCACCTTCTCGACTTCGAGAGGTGCAGAGCGTGGCAAAACCACCGATCGCGAAATCGTCTTCGGCGCGCCCTCGAACTGTCGCTCCACCGTGTGCCCCCCCTTCTTCGACGTCTTGTAGTCAACCGTCCCATCAACCCCATCAAACGCCTCATTCAGCATCACCACTTCCATCGCCTGTTTGTACGACCTAACCGACTTATTCCCCTTATTCGCAGCCAAAACTCGCTTCGCCTCCTCATCCCGCGCGCGCGAGAAGCCAGGCTGGAAGGTCCGTACCCTATCCTTGTCAATAACACGCGCATACTCAGCAATTTCATCATCCGTCAGGTCCGAACACAACGCCTTGCGCCAGGCCTGTTTCCTGCCCTCACTCGCACTGATCATGAACCGCCCGATCTGGTCCATCAGACAGTCACGGACGAAATGGACAGGGACATCTTCGAGAGTGTGGTCGCGGCCGAGCCGGCCGCCAGAGACTTCCCACTTCCCGCCGGGTTTTAGGGTGCAGGCGTGTTTGCCGTCGCACTGGCCGTCCCTGATGATGATGGCGGACGCGTGGTACGGGATTTCGGAGCGAGCGATGCCGCCTGCCGAAGCGAGGGCGTCGAAGAGCTGCTTGGATGTTTTGCCATCGCGGGGGGCTGAGAAGGGTGTTAAAGGCTTTGCGTTGACGCTGGCTGTGCCGCTGTCCTCGTCTGATTCTGGAGCTGACGGTGCCTCGCTTTGTGGGGCGGGATTCTTGTCCCATTCTGGGACCTTTCTGTAGCCGGTCATTCCGACGAGGACGCTGTGGTACACATCGTTACGGCGGTCGGCAGGAACGTGCTTCCCGATCTGGGACGCGATGTCCCTCACGATCCGGATAAGTGGTACATCCTTGAAGGTGATCTCCTCTCCGGTGTCGAGATAATAGCGTTGGGAAGATGGACCGATGGCTGCGCCGCAGTAATTGGGAAGGGACAGGTAATAGGACGCGACGATGGAATCCTTGATGCACTCTATGTCGGGAATCCATGCTCCAGCGTGTTTCTGGAGCTTGGTTAGGAGTTTTTCTCGGCCATCGGCCCGTTTTGGAGGCATTGTTTCTTCGTCTCTGGGCTGCGCTGGGCGTACTGGTGAAGCTTTGGAGATGTCAGATTTGTCGTTCGCGACAGGTCCTAGTCGCGACACCGCGTTTTGGGCGTGTCAACAAAAATGACGTAAGGGCTACAGGGCCGTGATGCCTGCCGGACGAACCCTGAAGACCGTCCCGGCGCGCTGGCAGCTGGGATTCCTGGGGTGTGGGGTTGCCCCACATGGTTTCTGCGCAGGATATCATTGGCTTGGTTTGTTTGGGCACCCCGAGGTGAGCCCCTGAACGGTGAGGCTGGCCAAATCTGGGGAGGAAATTGTTTTCGAGGATGTTTAGATTTGCAGCACGGCGGGATCTAACCGGAATCAAAAAATAGGCCACGGACTACTTCCCAATTCCGCATCACCTCTGCCGCTCAATAGCCCATGAACTTAGCATCACCCTTGCGCCTCCGTGGCACTGCTTGTAAGTGGCTGCGACAGCACAACTTCCGAATCTCATCACGTCGACATCTTTGTCAATATTTGGGCAAACCTCGCCCCAAATCTGCGAGCTCGTATTCAGCTCCTTCCCAGTCGCTATGACAGCCGGCGCCATCTGTTCGACGGCAGCAATCTCCACTCCAAGCTCCTTTGCTGATGATGGCCAGATGGCTACTCCAACCTCGTTCAGGAATAGGCAGAAGACATCTTGGGAATCTGTAATGCACGGCAGGGCGTAGGCAGTGTAGACGTATTTGCCCTCCCACTCGTGTCTACCCTTCCGCGCCGCGAGCCAGGCTATCGTGATCTGCTCTGGACCATCGTTTCCATGTTCTTGATCGCCTTGCGACTGCAAGTAAGCTGTCCTCCATGTGGAACAGTGCTCAAGCTCCTTCACGTCCAGAGATATGAGACAGGTATCATTGTCGGTACTGAAACTCCGAAGGCGAGGGGCGCGGCTCACCGGAGCGTCCTGGATTGGTTTTAGAAACTGAAAGAAGAGGCGCGTCATGCTGAACTGGGAGATGTCTTGACGGTCAACAAGCCAGTACATGTAAAAACCGCCTGTGAGCCGACTTTCTGCGCAGGTCCGTCTAGCGCCCGCGTCGCGACCGATGCATAGAAGTTTCCCACCAATTGTGCAGCCTGTGAACACGAGACAGTGTTCCAGATTGTGGATGATTGCTTGTTTCGTTGGGAGGCAGGCCTCAACCCCTTGCCCCGTTGCCAAGACCCTGACATTGAGCGAGTTTCGGTTTTGGACACTGACAAGCAGTTTCGAATCAGATTTGACATTAGAATATGTCAATCCAGCCACTTTGTCGTTCCGGAACTGTCTTGGGGAGTTGGCAAGAGGGTGACACGGTGAGTGGATCCACCCCCTGCGCTTTTCGCTTTTGTTGGCGTGCAGTCCATGGATGCTCTGCGGTGGCTGCCACAAGTCATATGCAAACAGAGAGAAGTCCACGGATGAGGTGCTCAATATCTCAGATTGGAGACGTAAGAAGGCCTTCTTGCCCCCCTCACCGTAGATGAGCGGCATGTGGATGTCAAATATCCCCATCAGAGAGTATGCTGCGTCTTCGGGCCTCGTCGTGTTTCTCGTTGCCGCCCACGACATGCGCTCGGCGGCGCTGCATTCAGAGAGATACTTGGTGCCGGAAAGGATCTTGTCGGGGATACTTGTGATGGACGAGATCTGAGAGAGGAAGGTAACCTTGGTGCCGAGATGGTGCCAATCTGCCGAGAAGAAGTCAAGCACAGGTGGGGCGATCAGCTCCTGGAGGGTCCAGCCGCGGGTAAACCACCTGCTGTTTCTGAAACATCCATTTGGGTCGAACACATTGTCTGACCGAGAGATGACGTCCCATTTGGTGGGAATATCTTCCAGGTAGGCGTAGCAGATCTCGGCGTTCCTGTACCACTTGTACATGGAGTTGATAGCCTCAGACAACTCTGCGCTGCTGGTTTTGTCGATGCTGTCGGACAGATGTCAGAAGACGACGGCCTTGAACGGAACGGAACATTGCAGCCACTTACCAACACGTGTCGATCCAAACATATCCATAACCGTCCCTATTTGCTTGCCGGACAGAAGACACCAACTTTGCGAAGCCTTTTTTCTCCTTCGCATCGTCGTAGCGCGTTGCAAGGTCAGAGAGGGACACTTCTTCTGAGCCCCAACAGTGGGAAAGTATCACATATGGGGGAATGTCAGCCTCAAGAAACTCGACGACACGGAGTGGATCGCTCTGGGTGTCAACCAGCCGCATGTCGAAAGGACGGTATTTGACAAATTGACGAGGAAGGAACCTGTGGTTGGAAAGCGGGGTAAGAGACCCGTCTGCCTGAATTGATCTCTTGGACCCACAGGTCTCATGGTGTACCATGGGCTTCACTGGTGTCCAATCAAAAACACCACAGAGACTTGGAAGGAGCTATCAGGGCCAGGGACGTGCATTGGTCATCTTTCTTCTCCTAAAGTGGACATTCTTTCTTTAACGGCCGCCCAAGGATGATTGTTGTGCAAATGCTTGTGGCGCCCAGTGTCCCAAGACAAACAGCAACAATAGCATTGTTTTCAATTCAGCGCGCGCCAAATGGGATATGACGAATGACGGGCCACGGATGACTCCATTGGCGAGGCAAACGCGGTTGCTTTCACTGGTCTCTCCAGGATAAAACCTAGAGTAGGCCTGTTCTGCTTGAAAGTGTGCTCACAAATAGTTATAAGATTTTGTGTGTCGGGACTGGAGGGCTGATAATGGCAGTGTCTATACGGCAGATAACACCGCACGTCAAATCTAGAAACTGAATCGGAATTCATCATGAATGACCCTCGAATCAGCCCCGAGCGACAAATGCTGAGCTATACATGAGACCCGATGCCTAAACTACTCATCTAGAATATCTCTAGTCTCTATTGCGCATAATGCCACCGCGGCCTTTTTTGCTCTTTTTCTGCAAAGAAGACGGGAAACCCGGTCTGGAGCCTGGTGAAAACAAAGACAATAAAAACCAGCCCCCCGTGTCTCTAGGTAGGTAGTTGACACCCGTTCGCCCCTGTGGTTTTCCAGAGGGTTTCCCCCATCCGCCGCGGGGAGGCCGGTATTGTGAGATGGGGTAATGATATCCTGGTGATACGGTCAGCTGAGGACGGGCCGGTCCGTAGGACCGTGGCTTCTTGCTCCCCCTCTCCATTTTGAAGTGAGGGTTGTTAGTACTAACATCCCATGGAGTTCAATCTGCCGGCGTCTTTGGCACCCGCTCGCCTAGCCCTCTTTTAGGTGGAATTATCAGGCCTGAGCTGTAAATTGCTCACAAATGATTTTATTCCCAGAAGTGTGGCAATGTCTCGTGTGTTCCTCCCGCAAAAGAAACATTGCCCTGGTCGCTCACCAGCGAGTGTTGACCCCACTTCTCAACCACCTGCAGCTGGAGCAACAACCGCCTCCACTGAGAAACAACACAGCAGAAAATTTCTACACACACCACCGCAAAAATGGCCGCAAATGATGACACCTTCCCCCGCAAACGTTCTTTGTGGAAGAAAACCCACGGCTCGGACTTGATCGAACACTCGATGAGACTCTCCGCCAACACGGACGCGAGGGCTCGATCTGCTCGCGACGCCATCGCAGGTGGGAAGCCCTCCGCCACCGATTCTCCTACAAAGGCGCTCGCTAGCGCCCCGATCAATTCCCCTCAGGTATGTGCACATCAAGGCTCGAGCATACGGCTGTACTAATCTCGAGTTCCTTCTCCAGTTCCTGACCGACGACCTCAGCCTCCCCAACAGTCGGGCCCGATCGACGGCTGGGATGGCCAAGCCAATCCGGTCCCTCCCTTCGTGCGCTCCGGCTACTGGAAGAAGCTCTACAACCGCGCAAACAGCCGTGTCTACACGGTGGTGCTCTAGGAAGTCAAACAGCAGACTGGCCTGAAGAACCGTGACCTGAAGGGAAAACTCAAGAATCACGCCGGAAGCGACATGGTCATGGACCGGTACAGAGGCTATCGACGGGACAGAACGACTTGGGCTCTGGCTATTGAGTATCTTATTTATGACCTGGTGGAAGTGGCAGAGGGGGATTTCTCCCGCTATGTTTTGAAACAACAATGGTTCAAAACACACAAGGCCAAGAAGGAGGCTCTACAGTAAACGAGGAAGAGGTATGAGCTCCGCATCCCCCTGCTCCGTGTGTATTGGTCTGAGGTCGTCGAAGGGTACTGACGATTTCTATTTTCCCCCAGCCTTCCAAAAGAGTTCTTCGAATTTTTACCCAATGAGACGTTGGAGGTTGTGTGCCCACGGGCGCTTGCTGACTCCAAGGAGAGAAGGTGGTATGGACAGGGAGACTGGGTAACAACCATGTCCCTTGACTAGCAACGACGAGATGTAGGGTTGGTGTTGCGTTACAGAATAAAACAGATGCACTTGATACTCTGGGCACCCGGAGGGCTCCCTCAGTACCAATGCCAACTATTGGTGATCAAGTGCAGGCAACTCAGAAGCATAGAAATTGTGTTCTGCCTTCGGTGGCTGCCAGCTAACCCACCATCTCTGCTTTTTCCATTGTAGCCAGTTCATCCCCACTCGGCACCTACCTAGCTTTCCCCGAATCAATTGTCTTTATCAGTCATCCATAAGGACGTTCTGCTTTATAACAGTCAGCTGGGACGTATTCAACTGGATGAGAGTCCAATCGAATGAAGTGGGCATCTATAGAAGTCAGCTCAAAAGCAAAAAAAGATTTCAGCATATTTGTCTATTGCAGCAGGACTTTTGGCAGTGGGTTTATCTACGGCTGGGAGTAGTCCTTTCGGAGGAAAGAAATCCAAAAAAAGAGAGGCTCGAGTGTGGCTCCAAGTGGGGAACTAGTACCGCAAGACGGGACAGACTGTCGACCGAATCTTAGATTGAACCGCCACTAGGCCAAAGTGCCTTTGTTGTTGAAAGGACCTGGCCAAGTCATCTCAATATACCCTTGGTAGCCCCCAGATCTGGACTCTCTTGCTGCCGAATGACAGCAGTATCCATCTCTCTTGCCGTCAACACCAGAATCATCTCCGGCATCTGTTCAGAGTACATAATGGACAAGCCTCTACAGCCGTGCGGACGTCTAGACACATATTAAAGCGTGTCCGTCGATAGGTCGAGCTGGAGACTGGCCCCCCCAGCGGCGACCTCAAGGGAAAGGCGAAAGAGATCATCTCCTTGGCTACTGTCCACGACCACTATAGGGGTTACCGCGAGGACTGAACAACTTGGTGCTTCGCGGTGGAGTTGGTGATCGACCGCGTGATATTTACAGAGGGTGGATTCTCGTCCAGCCCTCCCTCAAACAAGCTCAAGAAGATGGCCCAAAAGGCTGAGGCATTAGGCGTTACACAGGAGGCGTCTAGGTTTCAAAGCACCCACTGTCCTATATATAATTGTTTTTTTAGCACAGCAATTCTGACATTTACGTCCTCCCCCCTTCCTGCAAGCACAAGAACCCTGCGGCGAGTCCAGGAGACCACACAGGATGAAGAGTCCGCTAAGAAAGAGGTTGATGGTCATGGCAACGACAACTACAGATCGAGGAGGATATTGGCCGAGAGAGCAACAAGCTGAGGGTCCTCTGCGAGACTTGCGGCACATTTCTCCACCCCACAAGCCTCCCGCAACACAGGCTGTGCGCACGATACACGTGGAACCCTGATAAGCCATTCCCGCTTTAAGCTGGACGCAGGGGCTCATGACGCGGGACTCAAGACTCTGGTTGAACGCGTTGCCAATTCCAGGGGCACCTAGGGCTTCGGAAACGCGCACGCAATGCCGCTCGGCATGTGTGCAACCTGGCCACATTCACAACCCAGAGAAAGTCTGCAATCAAGCCTGCCTTGACTAACACACCGTGGTGGATCACAAACGAACGTATCACCATGTTTTTGTGTAGCTACAAACCGAACAACAACCACTGGGGCAAGGGCTCAGCAACTCGGGCGGCTCCCAGTACACATACCTCGACAGTGCGTCCAGCAGCGGCATCGCCTAGCACAACACGTGGGACCGGCAGGGCAACCCGAACAACGCCAGGAGCTGGGAGATGGCGATAGGACGGTGCAAGAGATGTCGGAAAGGCCGGACAAATTGGGTCTGGTTGTGACCTCCTGCGCAGAGAGACCTCCGAGGTGATCTCGCACACGCCCTTTTGTGGACCAAACAGGATTGGACTCCGATGCTGGAGAATGGAATGTGGTAGACGACTGGGTTATAATTGCACTGCTGGATTGACGAATCAGCGCAGAAGGGAGAAATTCCCAGGGCTCTGGATGTGTTCTGCTTGTATGATAGGTAGACAACTGGGTGCTCGTCATGTTGTGGTTTAAACCACTAGCGCCGTATTAGTTAGCCGTAGCCCCACAGTTGCTCGGGCTCACAAATACTTCGTGAGCCCTCGCGCCTGCGGCGCTCCTCTAGACTAGATCATCTATCTTACTACTAATTGCTGGATCATCTACTCGTCAGTGACCTGACTCCCTATAATCCACGGTACGCTTATACACCGTAACACGTCAGCTGAGCTGCGCTTCTGGCGAAGCGTCTGACATCGACCCCTGATCAAAGAGGCCCCCGTCTTCTCCGCTCACAACATCATGGCGTGCTTCTTCTCCAATTTTGAGCCCTATGCGGCCGTCGTGGCGCCCAGTCGTTCGGTTGCGGTCGTCGTCGAGGTGCAGATCAGTGCGGAGCGTAGGCCCATGATTGTATATTTTGCTTTGCGAGTCCCGAATCGCTGTCGCCGCATCATCACCAGCCGGACTGGCGGCTGCTGCGTGAAGAGGCTCTCCTAATAGGTCGATGAGCTCACGCTCATCCAGCATGTAGATGCCCTGAGCGATGTAGTTCCGCTTAGCGAACGGGTTTTCGGCCACGAATGCTCTGTTGACGTCATCAATATCGCTGACGCTTCCGGCGACCAGGGCGACAATGGATGGAAGCATCTTGCTATGAAGTGGGCAGGAAGTTAGTTTTCTCTCTTCTTCATTGCGTTCTCCGAACCATAGAATATTACTTACGCTCGATTATGCGCTTGGTTCAAATTTATTAATGGTTGGCTCCTTGGAGTCCAATATGGCGTCGTGGTCTTCAATATGTAGATTGCCCGTCTTTAGCGGAGACTGTCACGGGGATTTCCTACTCGCTCGTTCTTCGTTCGTTTGAAGAATGCGATTCGTCATGGTCGCTGACGGGAAGGCCAACCGATGGATAGCCCGTAGCTTGATCTTGGCGGCCTGCCTGAGATATACAACATATTCCTCCTAACGCATCCTGCTCGTATTGTTGAATGCTTCAGCTCGATCTTCCCTGAAGCCGACGAGATTGAGTGTGTAGGTCATAGTTGGCATAGTCGTCGAGCGTCTTCAGTGAGATACGGATGGGATCATCATTGCCGCTTCGGATACGCAGCCTTGGGATGCGACGGACACGTTGATAAGGCGCGGTGCCTGCGAGGTAGTATCCACGCGGGACGTACAGAGCGTTTCTCGGTCTTGGTGTTTCACCGAAGACATTGTCGCTTGGGTTTGGAACCGCGAAGCGGGTAGCGCCATTTCTAACGTTGGTGTTGATGGCCATGGCCATGGTTGAACCCTCTTCATGCCCCCAATTCAATGCGCTGCCGATAGTACAGCTCTCGTCTGTCTGCTGGTCGCTCATCTCGATGGAGGGAATCGTCTGGTCTGCGAACGACGAGTTGGACTTTTGGTCACCGTGTTGGTCATCCGAGGACCTGTTCAATTGTTAGCTCAGACCCTTCAAGAATGGAGCGAGTGGCAGGGGTCAAAGAATTTGATAGGAGCGCTGGGCCTGCAGAGAGATGAAGAGGACGGGATCGGAGGTGAAGTGAAAGATGTCGGCGATCTATCCGAGCAGAAGGGCGTTGGGGAGGACTGGGCCGAAGGCAGAAAGACGAGGAAGCGACGGAAAAACAGGAGAAACTCACCAAATATCCGATCCAGGGTTATTGAGCTGCGGCTGCAGCTCCCGAAGTCGGTTGAAATATGGTGCTTCATACGCGGCCGAGTGACCAACAACTTGCTGCGCGGGACAGGTCGGATCCAACTTCTCCACGTGGCCATTGCTTCGACGGCGCTTGTTGTCCTCGAGGGGTGCCTCAAGCAGGCGCTTCCGAGCCATGCTCGGTAGCAGGATCGGCGAACTCATTTTGTCGTCCGTCGAGCTCTTGATCGCAAAGGTATGTGCGCTTGCTCTTGGTGCTAGTCGTGATCTAGTCGCGATCACTAGGGAAAGCTAGGAGGCTGCTGGTAGAAGGCAAGAGTAGCAAGGCGGGAGATTGAAAGCGAAAAGCTGTGGGCGAAAAGATCGCAAGCAGCACCGCAACGAGACTGCGGCGCGGGGTGCCAGTGCCGGTGCGCGAAAGATGGAAAGACGAAGAAAAAGGTGAAGATTTCAAATCCTCTGGATGGTATCATGAAGAGACCTGCTCTAGAAGAAGGGGATCTTGGTATTGCAAAAGGAAGAAATCGCGGTTGTGTTGCGATGTTCGTGTCAGAGAAGGAAGCTGAGGGGAGGAAGGTGGGGGTGTCAAGAGTTGAAGTGTAGCAACATACAGTGCTAGCTACGGCGGCGGACCCACTTCGCGACAACGACGCGTTTGACGGCTTCCGCAACGCGATGAGTTGATCTGGCTCGTGTTGCTATGGGAGCAACGCCCTCTGCATTTAGGTCACTCTCGTCCCACAGCAGAACAGATCGCGCGTTCCCTCTCTACCCGCAACGATGCCCGGCCGCGGCCATGATCCAAGGAAAAGCGGTTTTCAGCTCAAATACAGGATTCTCAATGCAATGGTGCCCAGTTGATTCTCCATCACCATTTGCTCTTCTTCAGCCGTGCTGCGTGTGTTCCGAGTCAAGGTTGGCAAACTGGCTGTACCAATCTGCTGCCTTTTGTTTTTGTTCCTGTGCATCCCCGTCATTGCATGTGCCAGGGCTGGGGGACAGACTTACTCACTGGCAAGTTTGGGCATCTGACTGTGGCGGTCGCCATTCATCCACTTCCAATCGCATCTGGTATTTATCACCTTAGTGATTCCTCTTTTCCGCTCCAAGTTCGCATTCCGAGCTCATCGGCTTTGCATCTATCACGCATTTCCTTCCTAAAGAAGTAGAGGGCTAGAATATTTCGCTAAGAACCTCTTGCTTAGGATATTTAGAGTAGAGACTGAAGTTATCCTCTTCGCAGCGAACCACCAATTTCCTTTCTCACCCGTTGAGTGGGGTGTCTTGGCAAGGCTGTGGGACAATCCTCATTCTTGTGCTCAACACCCCGATAGTGCCCCCCCGATAAGGGTGATTAGAGCTCCCCGCGATGGCTGTTTTCAGGAGGACGCGGTGTGTCTACCATATTTCTACCCTGTTCCCTGCTTTCATGGAGCGCTTCGTTCGCGACCGGCGGTGCAAGGCGGACCCAGGTGGAGTCAAAACGCGACGACATCGACAGCTCTGGAGGTAGCCACGATAACAGCGAGGAGGTTGGGCCCCAATTGCCCAGATTCAGGATGTTCTTTTTTTCACAACTACCTGACCTTTAATTCATTGTTGTGGGTCCAGACGCTCAAGAGCGGAAAGTGGGGCACAGCCGGATTCTCTCGCAGCCTTCTTCCCCCCGCCATCCTGCCCACTGCGCCAAATCAATCACTCACCACCAACCACTGCGACGACGACTACTTCCGCGAGAATTTCAGGTCTCTCTCAATGTGAGAATCGCTGATTGCTTTGATTACGAGGATATCTTGCTGACTACGAGCAGAGCCGAAATCCATACCTCGCGTGGTGGTTTCGATCGCGAGTCGCTACTCACCGGAGGAAGGCGCACCTTCAAATATCGTACTTCTGCTAGCCAGCAAGCCGAACCCTGCAATTCCACGATCAATCCGCCCACCCAAGGAGAGAAATCACACCTTGAGTTGTGTCTTTGAGAAATTGACCCCTCTTTCACCATAATCGACCCTTCACAATGGCGAAGGAGTTTCATCTGTTCCCGCGACTGCCGCTCAAACTCAGAGAGATGATCTGGAAGAACGCCATCCGTTCCAATCAGCCGGGCGTCCATGTCTTCACCATATACGACCATGTGGTCGAAGTTGACACCGAGTCGCTACATAGCGAAATCACCCGATTGGCATTTCGAACTGCCGCCCTCCTCCGCCGATCCCTGCAGGCCGGACGGTAGAATATGCAGCGGGGGCTTTGCTGGCCGACTCTTTCAAGATAAAGAGTCCCTCATTGACTCGGAACTGGACTGACGAAGGTCTCATGACTGCCTGTAGGGAGTCACACGTCATCATCAAAAGGCATGGAGGGGAATATCGACCGACAAGGGCATACCAATATCCCTGCGTTATAGCACGACCGATGCCACAAGCTGCCCCGACATCACCATATTTCCCCGCGAGGATCTCATCGTCTTCCAACCAACAGGCCTCAGTGCGTTGCCGTATGGCTTCCCGACTAACGCTTTTACTCAGCGGACGGGCGAAGAGCTGTGGAACATTGACGTCGACTTCAACACTGAATGGGTGCATCAGTTGGAACATCCGCATGGTTTAGAGGAGCTCTGGCGCCAGACTCATAGATTCTTCGACTATATATATAGAAGTTATCATGGCCGCGAACTATACATCATCGACTATACCATCAAGAAGCCTCAGAACTCGACAAGCTCTCTCAAATCCCGCAGGGTGTTCCTTGGAAATGACGGTTCTCGATTTGTGGAAGTGATGGATGATGAGATTGTTGAGGAATTTAGTCAGCATGGTGAGTATATTGTGCCCGAGCACGGAACGCTTATCAATCTTCGTCGATTCCTGCACGCCTTGAGCAAGTTCGAAGTGTGGAACGGATGGGGTCTAGAGCATTTCCTTGAGCACTGCGCGCTCCGCACTCTTCGTTTTGAGGAGGGTGGATCTGAAAACTGAAAGCGGTTTTGACTGAGTGATGGGTGATAATACGCGATGACATCTGGAAACACCGGCAAGATCAGGCGAAAGCGATGAAGGAATATATTGTAGCTAAATGTACATCACAGTTACAGAGCTGATTGATGGAGAGGGCATCTGCGGAAAAGGGAGGCAAGGTTGGAATCCACCACGGGGATCGCCGCCATCATGTTACGGACTACAGAAGTATTTAGCAATCCTCGATCACAGTCTCAGACCTCGCAGATAGCTTTGATCAACTAGTACCATAGAACCTCGTGGCTCGACCCCATATCGGGTACCCTGATCTGCATCAGCAGTTGGTAGGGGTGAAACACAATACCCCTGGTGTCTCCATGTTCCATGTTATTTCTCTACGAGCAGGGAGGCGGCGTCAAATCTTCCCACAATTCCTCCCCCCTTCGTGCGTGTCTCCTCCTTATCAGCGCCATCGCCTGATGTGATGACTTTGATCTCACGCTCGTACATGGCAGATACCATAACTTTGATCTCAAGCTCGTACATGGTAGATCCCAGAAACTCCACCTCCCGAATCTCTGCCACGACAAAATAATCAACCCCGCTGTGACTCTTGTGCAGTAGAGAATCGAAATCCTGAAAGTCCCAGGTTCCGGAGGGGGGGGGTTCCAGCTCCCATAGCTTTTCTAACTCTGCTCTACCTTTCACAAACTCGAAACACCCAGCTAGCTCGCTGGTTGCCCACGACCGGAGATCCGCTAGAGTTCTTATGTCGCTGGGAATCCTGCCACCAGCGTCTCGTGGTTGCAGAATTCTGCACCACGGCCTCGTGAACTCGTCATCCTCAGGAGGGTCCCCGGGACGACGGGAAAATGCACCGTACATAGTGCCCCAAACGACCCAGAGAGGTATCTGCTGCGCTTGTAGAAAGAAGCAGAGGATCGCATTCCTCCCGATAGGATCTTTGTCGGAATTATCATCCGAGCATAAGCTGGGGCTTTTGGTCGACGGAAAGTACCGACAATCGCGAGTTATGGTGGAATTCTGGCCAGAACCCTGAGATATCACGGCGTTTTTACGGCGAGAACCATTGTTCGGGCATGCGAGAACCCATTTTACTTGCGGAGGATAGATAACTCGCAGTGCTGACGTCGTTTCCCCGGTTTCTTCTGACGCGTCTGATCTCTCATTGTCGGGCTTTGTTAAAAGAAGATGGATGTTTGCGGAAGTAGCATCTTGCAGGTCATAGGTGCAATTTATGCTCTCTGAGTTCGACACCGTGTCAGTGGTTGACGCTGAATCCATGAGAATACATAGAAGACGTACCGAGTGGCTCAAAGTCTATGCCAGTTGTGTCCTTGAGAGATAGTGGTCGTATTGTCAATAATACGTGGTTATTGATTCTGCGAAAGGTCTTTTCGTTATTTTTTACTGCACTAAGTAGAATCGCCGGACGAGTAAGCAGATCCGACTTTGTACCACAGGAGAGAATCCCCAGATAGCAGCTCTGCACTACGCCCGTTGACATCTTTACGTTAGATCCATCAGAGTCAGACGGCTCGGGATCCCACGAGCTCGTCCGCACTGTACATGGGCAAATCGTCATCTTGGTCTGGATATACTTTGATGTCAAAATCATCGTGGATGACTCTTCTTGCCTATTTTGAGACTTCGGCAGGAAGGTCACACATGACTTGTCAAAAGCGTCCGGCGACCGTGCTAAGAGGGTATCATCGCCGTGTTCGTATTGATTGGCGAAGGCGAAGATAGACTGGTCGTCGGATATCTTGATGATTTCTTCCTGAAGCCGAATGAAAGCGCGAGATTCCTCCCCGTACAGGAGCGGCATGTGAACACCGAAGAGACCCAGAAGGCAATACGATTGGTCTTCTATCCGCGTAGTCTGGCGGGAAGCAGCCCAAGACATACGCTCTGCGATGCTGTGATGGTTGAGGATATCTAGAGAATTAACCGCTTTATGGCAGCCCGGGCACTTTTGCGTTGATCGATGCGCAGTGCCGCGAAGATGTTGTCCTACGTAGCAACACGAATCCCTCTTCAGAACCGATAGTGGAATTCCAGTCCGTTTCTCTATGGCACGTGCGAAGACCTCGTCATCCTGCCTCGATGCGATGAGCATCCAGGACCGAGAGTAGAACCGGACATCCTGGGGGGCGATGAGTTCTTGCAGCGTCCATCCCCGGGTGAACCACCGGCTTGCCGAAAGCAGCCACGGGAAAGCAGATCGGGGGGTGGGAGTGCTGAGATCGATGTTGATATCGACGTCTTCAAGGTACGCGTAGCAGATACCAGCGTCTTGATACCACTTGAACATGGAATTGATGGCCTCGGAAAGCTCAGCGCTGCTCGACTTGTCGATACAGCACGTGTCGATCCAGACATATCCGTATCCATCTGAAGCCGCCTGCGCGCAGCTGTAGCGCACCTTGGCCCAACCCAGCCTTTGGGTTGTTCCGGGCTTCAGTCCGCCGTTGACATGCTCGAAGAGGACTTCTTCTTGACCCCATGTGTGCGAGAGGATGGCGTACGGGGGTGTGTTGTTGCCGAAGAACACCTCAAGCGCAAACGATTTCGTGTGCAAAAGCCTCATGGCCACGGGGCGTCCGAGATGATGGCTGTTCGGGATGAGTACGGCCGTTCCGAGACGCAAGGATGATCAGAAGCGGCGAGCGAAATGGGAAATGAGATGCTGCCTGGCGGGGTTGGGCGACCAGGGAACCCCGCTTGCGAGGGCTGAAGACAGGCCCTTGGGAAGGCAGCTTTCGTCCTTGGCGCCAAAACTCACCGCCAATTCAGCCCCCGCCACTGCCGTCCGTGACAGCGCTAACCGTCCCCGGTAGTTGGCCTCCCGCCTCACCGGGAGACGACTGCGCAAACGCGTCAAGGCAACAGCAGCTTATCAACCGACGATCTCGCCTCCTGGAGACGTCTCTCTCCCAACTCAACACTACGCACCCTCAGTCTTCGACATCACCATGGCAGCCACAAACACCAGCGCTCCGATTCAGCGGCGGCAGCTGCTCCTCGACCGCCTCACAGGGCTGCTCCGCGCCAACCCCATAATCCGCCGGTGGTGGGATGCCCGCCCCGCAAATGCCATTACGAACTCAACCCCGCAACCTCCGCCCGCGCCGCCATCACCACCACAACCACAACAGCAGCCAGAAAAACAGCCTCAAACCACCCACAATGAATCGGAACAAGCAGACGCCGACGCGCCCGTCGCCCTTCTGCTCCCAGGCATGGCCGAGCTCACCATCAGCGCCGGCCGTGACCCCATACCAGAGCACACAACCCAACCACAACCACAACCCTTCGACCCCGAAAAACACGCCTTCGACCTTCTCCCCAAGAAACCCCTTTTCACCCACAAACCCCCCTCCCAGCCAGACCTCTTCCTTACCATGCTCCCCTTCGAAATCCACTCCGCCATCTTCGAGACCTCCCAGCTGTCCCTCCACGACCTGGTCTCCCTGCGCAACACGTGCCGCACCCTCCGGCGGAACTTGCCGATTGGCGTCATGGAGCGGAAGCTGCGCGTGCAGAACTTCGCGGGGTGGGATGTCGTGTTTGAGATGCATGGGCATCGGTACCCTGGTACGACGTACGGGAATCGAAGGCTTTGTGGGAGGTGCGTGATTCCCAAGATAAGGGGGCATCTGATTGAGGGGGCGGCGGTCAGGGGGTACCTTGCACGGCGGAAGGGGGAGAGAGTGTTGCGGTTGGCGGAGGAGGATGTGGAGTGGCCGGACGAGAGGGCGATGTGTTTTCCGTGTTTGTGGAATATTTTGGTGTCGGCGGCGGGGCAGGAGGTAACCGTGGGAATGGAGATTTTCAAGGTGGCGGCGATATCGACGAAGGAGAGGTTTCGGATGATTGATGGGACGGATAGGAAGATGTGTGAGCGGTGTGCGAGGGATATTCATGAGAATGCGGTGCCGTGTCCGCATTGTACGGACTTTTCGGAGTGGTGTAAGACGAGATGGCAGAGAACATGACTGCGATGGTATTGCTAGAGATGGTTAGGCCGGAAGGGCGATGCAAGGCGGCGCTGTTGAGGTACAGTGTAGAAACAACTATAGAATGAGTGAGGTCAGATAAATATGGCGCACCAATATATCCAACTCTTATATCAAATAAAAAGAACTTGTATCGTCTTCCTCTGAGCCGTCGCATGCGAAAGCTTTCCGAACTTTATCCCCGGAATGGATGGCTATCAAATGCGGTACACGACTAGGAGTTTTAGCGATTTGGTCAAGGAGAAAGCAGAGCCGGATGCTGTGGTCCGATTCTGGTATGGATTTGTCGAACGCTACTCTTCTAGAGCCTTAACTCGGAAATCCGATCGGCTACCGGCTGCTTTCGGCATGGCCACAGAGCTGCGGCGTCTCATGCCTCGAAATTGCTTCCTTGCGGGCTTGTGGGAAAGCCACTTGGCCGAGAGTTTACTCTGGAGGGTGAGCGACTTGGAGACTGCGGAGAGAGGCGCCGAACCTACAACGACAACCGTTCTCGTCGACTTCCACGTCCCTTCTTGGTCATGGGCCTCACTGGACTGCGCCGTTGTTTGTGATACACATACCATATTTGGCGAAATTGGCGTCGTTGCAACTGTTGTTCAGTATGGCATTGTACTTCTCTCAAGGCAAGCAATGCTTCCCAACTCTTTCGTGAGCTGCAACCGACTGCGGATCACTGGTTATCTGTTGAAGCTTGTGGAGACGTTTCAAAAGGCAGCGAGCTCTGACGAGACCCATTCGTTTGAGCTTTATCCCGATATCCCAGACCCAACCACCACCGATTCTGAAACCATTCTCAACCTACCAACACTTCTGGAGACCCGGCCTGATGTTAGAGTTCAGCAGAGGAAGTTGAGCAACGCCACTCTCCTACTCCCCATTATGGTTACGGTACACATCGATATCGTGAAAGGCCTCCTAGTCAACCCATCCAACCACGGAGCCAACACATTTTCCCGTGTTGGCACATTCGAAGCATGGTTTACAGACGAAACACATCTTCGCACCATATTTCCAAATGCGACGGGGGAAAATGATGGGCGGGACGAGAACTTCGCCACACTTCCAGTAGAGCTGACGCTGCCCAAAGGTAAGGGTGCATGGCGAGAGCTCCCGCTCTTGAGACACCCATCCCCGTTGATTTAGTGGCGCTTTGCTCACATTGGTGGACCAATTCTAAGTATCCTGGAGAGTATAGAAGCCTCGAATGAAGATTGGTTCGCCGTCATGATCCACGCCAACATTGGCCTAATCAATTAGAAGGTGAGGCGAGAAATGGACAAACGGATCGCGGTTCACAAACAGGGCTTCGTTGTCGTTGCTTCCGGCGGCGATGTTGCAGACAGCATTCATTTAAATGCCGCCCATGTTGCGTGACTGTATCTCCCAATCAGATGGAGAGTCCTGAATGATACAAAGTGAATCGATCCAGAGATAAGCAATATCAAGACTCCAGGTCATCGCCATGGCTTCTTGGAACACCTGTTCAAGACTAGGAACTGGAATTTCTTCGAAAAGCTCTGTAGCATTCGAACTCAGTTGCCGAAGTGTTGGATTCGGGCCCCATCGATGACTGAGGGTCGCGTACCTCACGGGCATCGAAAAATTGCGGCAGAGGCGAGCCTTGAACGTGTCCGTTTTTCCAGATGTGGACGAGTATCTGGGGCAACTTCTCCGCGCCCGTGACCGGAAAACGGCAAACGGAGTGTTGCTCGAAGTTTTGCAACCAGTACTTTGCCAACTGCAAACTTCGCAGTGACCCTGTCGTTGTGCTCTCCAAAGCTTCGGACGACCTCTGGTCATCCAGGAGAGAGATGGACGAGTCGACAGGGTCAAACTTGAGCAGCAATAATGGCGACCAGGGTTTTTATTCATCGAGACCGGTGGAATAGAAGATCAGGGAGATGTCTGGCGAAGACACGGATGCCTCCGCTTTGTAGCACAGGCCATCGGCGAGTGAAGTTTTGTTTTCTCTATTTGCATCGTGGATTGTCATGGCACAGAATCTGTCCAGCAGCAACTGACAGACGACACATCCTCCAGTTGCAGCATCCTCGAGAGCGGCCTCTGTCGCGTGATGGGCGTATATTGCCGATATATGGTTTTCAGAACCGCGCAAAGGCCTGGAAAACGCTGGTCAAGTGCTGAAGAGAGCCCGACATTGCGAGCAGAGCTCACAAAGAGGAACCCGGGGTAGTTTTTCACTTCAACACAGCGTCTTTGTCTGAGAGCCAATGCGCAAGGTGATGGCCGCGCCGTATACTTGCCACGCTAAATCAGCAACAGCTCGCCTCGAGCCGAGTGTGGCGGACTTACCGAGCGTTGGAAGTCTGTCAACGTATAATCGCCAATTCTCAATTTATCGTTTGGGTCGGTTCCGTCGGCGGCAACAATCGCTTTGATCGTGGCTAAAACGGAGCCACTTGGAGCTTGACGCAGATTTCAATGAGAGACGTCATGGCCTTGAAGAACCGAACGAGGTCGTTTATTTGTTGCTTGAGGTTGATGAGAAGCTTGATACACTCAATGAGGATCCTCTTGATCTCGGCCTTTTGGCCGCACGTTGTTAGCGAAAGGTATGCCATCACGAGTGCAGAATTTTGATCATACGTACAAGACTAATTGTGGTGGCCGTTAGCTTCGTCAAAGTCGTCTGGATATCTCCCAGTTTATTCTGCTGCTCTACCAAAAGAGCCGATGACTTGGTGTAGTTCTCCTGGGTTGTGACCAACAGTGACTGTGTCGTGGCAAGCCGGTTCTTGGCTGCCTCCAACACCGCCTGGGCTTGGGCTGACTTGGAGCTAACCGGGGATCGTGAACCAGGAGCACCCGGAGGCATGGTGGGCACCTTCACTTGTCAAGATCGATACATTCGTCAGCAACATTCAAATCAATCACGGCGGCCTTGGGAGAGAACTCACGCCACACCCCGGGTTTCCAGGCATAGACCTCGCCGTTGCCGCGAGCGTGTTTGCCTTCCTGTACGCCGTTTCGAACTGAGACTGCCAGCCCGTGACCAGCTTGGAGTCCTTCTCCGGCCAGCTGGACGAGACTTGCTTGGACTTTTCAACGACGTCGGCAATGCCCCCGGCAATTTGCACAAGTGCCTCGAGAATCTCAGTCAAAGTCTGGCTGTGTGGAACGTTTTGACTGAGGAACGAGGGGCTTAGGAGTAGCGGAAGTGCAGTTGCAAAAAGTGACTTGATTTGGTAGAAAAGGGGAGTGCGAAGCACTCCCCAGTTATATACAAATGGAAGCTCCCTGTGTGTGGGGAGAGCACATGATCCAAGGCCCCTGCGCTCCAGGCAAGCCTGGAGCGGTAAGGCGCCTGCGCGCCTGAGCGCCAAGAACTGCCGCTGCAGTTCGACAGGTTCGCCACCCGCCCAGGCCCGGATGTGGCTTTGGAGGGCCGGGCTGTTGAGGATGTACTTCATGATCGTCGATTTCCCCGAGCCTGGCTTCCCTGTGATCCAGTAAGTCGTCTCTGAGGGGTTCTCCAGCCAACCCGGGAAGCTGGCCCACTTGAGAACACCGGGGGTAGAATGTGCCAGCGGCTCTTTGGCTGGGTTGCGCTGATAGATCCAGGCATATGTCTGCATGATGGCGTCTGTGACGGCGGCCTCGCGCTGGTGGAAGGCGTCAAATCTGAGACCCTCTGTGATCCCACGCATAGCGTCCTGGAGGCCGACACCCGTTGAGACGCCAATCGGGGTGCCAGAAGACGGTTATAAGTTGATTATAGAAGTAATTTGGAGGGGCCGACGGAGCCCCGAATGGGTCGGCGTCAATGAAGTGGTCCGACATCGACTGAAGCGTTTCTGGGAGCCTTGCATGCATGAACGCTGCTACGCTGCATCGCGAGCTGTCGGACTGATTCGGGATGCCCTGTTCCGCGAAATTGGCGCTTTTGTTCGATTGACCGTCGATGGCACCAATGTTTGTCAGCATTGTGGTGAGACCAGTGAACGGACTCCTGTTGGTGGTGATGTTTCTCTCCAAGTCTCGGCGCCGTAGGATATCAAGGACCTCTGCGAGTTGACCACTGAAGTGCAGCTCTCTTTGCTTGCTGTTTTTTGATTCTTCCCTAAATGCAGATGAGTTACACCGTGCGTGGGAGAGAGGCTATTCTTGCCAGGATGTTGGGGGGGATGCTTACCATATGCAGAGCAGGACGGTCTGCATGATCAACGTCCTGACCGAGTCCAACTCGGCTTTGATCTTGTGCATCATGCTCCTGTTCCACTACTGACCAAAGACCACCACCGGTTCATTAACATGACCAGACGTACTTGGCGGCAACCCACACTGAAGCTCATTCTTCAAGTCGTCGCATCGCTTCCGAATCGTGACGAACTGGTTATCCGACAACCCAGTCGTCCCTGGGTTCAAGCATTGAGATGCTTCGTGGAGAATGCGCGTTGCAGCGGAGAGCTGAGCAATAAGCTCGGTGACAGTTGCTGGGTCACGGTCCTCGTCGAAAATAGAGCCAGGATCAACAAAGCGACTGGTCCGAGAGTCGGGCAAACCCCGTGTCCGGGCCTTTTTCCGGGCCTTGGCGAGGAGCCTCATCCCGATGTCGGCAAACTGGATGACGGCGGCCGCGATGGCCAATGCGCTCATCGGGTCCATATTGACGTGGATGCGCTATCGCAGCTGGTAATGGTTGTCGCCGCAAGCTGAGACCCGATGGTCGTCGAAAATTGGCCGAAATGTCGAGAGCCTGGTCATGTGATCTGGAGCCTGCCGCGAAGATAGCAAAGGGTGTGGGTTGTGGTCGTGGCGTTCTCTGAGTGGGCGCCAAAGCTGCAGACTGCGAGCTGATCGGGGATGTGCCATCTTTGATTGCCGTGGAGGTAGACTGCGGGGGGAGCCAGCCTCCAATGGCAACGGTCGCTTCTGATAAACCCCCCGTCGCTGGCAAATTTTGGCGCCGGTGTCCCATTTTGGCACTTTAGTAGCAAGTTTGAAAGCTCGTGAAAAAAGAAAAACGCCGGCCAGGGTATCGCCCTCAGGGGGGACCGTCTTGTAGTGGCCGAAATTAACGGGCGGGCGCATGCGGAAGCCTTCCCAGACGACAGAGTTCAAGTAGGGCAGTTTTTGGGCCTGCTCGAGCGTAGCGGGACGGGACGGTCTGTGGCCACTTTTCCACTGGCGATGGCGTCGCGGATTTCGTGCTTCAGACGGCGGTAGGCGTGGGCTGTCGTCACCAAATGCATCAGAGTTGCAGACAGTGCGGTAGCCGTCGTCTCGGCACCAGCTAGAATTTGGAGGTTGGCCTCGCCTTCAGTCTCGTGCTGGGTTAGACCGCCGTTGCGAATCCAGCCGCTTACCATGTCGTTCCAAGTGCAGGATTTGTCTTGGGTTTGGAGGCGCTCAGTGACGATATCGTGTATGATTCCCATGACACGTCCCGAGCCTTTGGCGTCTGACTCGTGTGGTCCGAACATGGTGAGGCCGTAGGGGGAGTACATGATGCTGCGGAGCAGTGGGATTTCCATGAACATGTTGATGTACTTCATATTGTCGTATAGAAAGGTGCACTATCCTGTGACGTCGGTGCCTTCGTTGAGATGCCCCCATGATTTGCCATATGCCAGCCGCGTGATGGTGTCCAGGGGCAAGTAGTGGATCAGAGATGACAGTTCGGCTGGGCGCGTCTCATCCGCGGTAGAGAGGTATTTGGGGCGGATCAAGTCTGCGAGAGTATCGACCTGGGAATCGATGGCCAGCTTAAAGTTGGCGTCGTTCTCCCGGCCGCTGTAACCGCTGGCGAACTTGGCCTTGAGCCGATCGTGCTCTTCGTTCTCGGGAATACTGGCGACATTGGCATACTTGCGGTAGAAGCGAGTGCCTTTGAACTAACCATCTCGATCATAACGGGTTCGTGCCGAGGCAATACAGTGCAGCACTTCTGGGTGGGTTGTTGGTCACGACGTGGTTAGGGGCGATGCTTACGAAAGCCCCACCGTTAGCGTAGTTGTTATGGATGGTGGCAAGTCGCTCAGCTCACCTAGTGCACACGTAGTTAGGCATCCCATCGCGGTTTGGGGCCGATATTGGCACGGCACCGACCGAAACGAGCAGCCTGCATGCAGCACTGTGAATAGGAGTCAAACCCAGACCCCCAGGTCTTAAGCGTCATATCAGTGATATCGTGAGGGTTAAGCACAATCGTATCCGTGCCTCACTCTGGCTGAATCGCTGTCCGTTGACTTGTTGTTGGCTATGCGCTTTCGGTTTGCGGGGCCCAGGCCAAGCCTGCATTGTGTTATCTGTCAGGACACGGGGATACGCCCTGCAAGTGGGATGCGCCGTCAGCGATGGAGTTGCAATGGAATTTCGGGTCTTGTCGAGATGCGTGGGGCAAGTTGAGCCTCATGCTGGCTGAGAGGGAGCGTTGCGCAGTGCTAGGAAAGAACGATTGGCGGAGGAAGATAGCCAGCCCCGTCTTTGACTTGTCGAGGTTTGCCTTAAGCACCGCTCCTTCGCACCCCGCAGGAGTGACTCAGTTCCAAGGTCAGCATGAAATAAAAAGACCACAAGAGGAACCCCCCCCCC
>Ga0247770_1000895_pt1 | contig 26945 bp, 30 predicted proteins | sample UWRJL136409B6_FD_179943 | JGI IMG/M metagenome (GOLD analysis project Ga0247770, IMG submission 179943) | Plant litter microbial communities from Arlington Agricultural Research Station in Wisconsin, United States - UWRJ-L136-409B-6 | ecosystem: Environmental > Terrestrial > Plant litter >... | reverse complement strand
TCGGCGCGATTGCCGGGCGCGGCGGTGGCCCGGCGCCGTTGGCAACAGTCGTATCGTTGCCTACGGCGCGCGCAGCCCGGGCCGGAGCGCAGCGGAGGGACACGCCCACGCCCCGCCGTTCGCCGTTTCCGGCGGTGCATCCACTCAGGGGTTCGCGTAGCTCGCGCGGCGGACGCGGAGGATGGCGCCGGTGGCGGGGGAGGGGGCGCGTAAGGTGGAGCCGAGGCCGAGGAAGAAGTCGCCGCCGCTTTCCTCGAACGAGCGGGCGAAGGTGGGCGCGTTGAAGCGGAAGAGCTCGCGCCAGCGCTCCAGGTCGCCGGTGGCGTACACGTAGATCAGAGAGCCGCCGGACGGCGAGGGCGCGGCCGCGAGAACGTAGAGCGTATCGCCTCGCACCAGGAGGTCGTACGGGACCGCCTCCGCGGAGGGGAGCGCGACGGTGCGCGGGGCGTCGAGGCGCTGCGCGGCGGCGAGCGAGGCGGGCCGCCAGTCGAAGGTTCCGCCGGCGACCACGTAGACCAGCGCACCGCGGAACTCCAGGGGGCGGATGATGCGGCCGGCGGTGTCGGCCAGCTGCGGGAGGAGGACCGCGCCGCCGAGGCCGGTGGAGACGAAGCGCGCGCCGTCGAAGCGCAGGAGCTCGCGGCCGTCCGGCGGGCCGCGCGACTCGAGCTTCGGCGCGGCGTAGAGGGTGTCGCGCAGCTCGAAGAGGGTGTACATGCGCTGGACTTCGTCGGTCACGGGCGTCCAGGTGCGGCCGCGGTTCGCGGAAGCCAGGAGGGTGGGGTGGCCGGGGCTGCCGCCGCTTCCGATCGCCGCGAACAGACGGCTGCCGTGGGAGGCGAGGTCGAAGGCGTGCACCGCGTGCGGGATGGTACGGTGGAGCGTCCACCCTCCCGCTTCGAGGCGATAGAAGTTGCCGTCAGGGTGGCGGCCCCGCGGGTCGTGGCCGGGGACGTGGAGCTCGCCGTCCACGACGCGGAACAGTTCGACCTGCTCCTCGCGGGTCTCGAAGCCGCGCGCCAGCCGCCCGGTGGCGGGATCGAGCGACCAGAGGGCGATGGGGCCCCGGTTCTCGCCGCTGTCGCCGTGGCCCAGGTAGATGCGCCCGCGGAAGCGCTGCATGTCCCACACGTTGCGGGCGTAGCGCGGCGCTTCGATGAATGGAGTGCCCACCAGCTCGGCCGGCGCGCCGACCCGCGGCGGCGGGTCTGGGTCGCGGCATCCGACCAGGGCGATGGCGAGGGCCAGGAGCACGCGGGAGCGCTGGACCATGGGGGCGGAGCGGAGGGCGGGGGCGGAGGCTCCCCGGCGGGTGTCCCGCGGGAGCCGGAGGTCAGGCGAAGCGGTCGGGGCGGTACGGGGAGAGGTCGGCCGGGGGGGTGGAGCCGAGGAGGAGGGCGCCGATCAGCTCGCCGGTCAGCGGGGCCAGGAGGATTCCGTTGCGGAAGTGGCCCGCGGCGTAGAAGAGGTTGGAGATCTCGGGGTCGGGGCCCAGGACGGGGAGGCCGTCCGGGGTGCCGGGGCGGAGGCCGGACCAGATCTCGGCGACGGGCGCGTCGCGGAGGACGGGGGCGATCTCGGCGGCGCCGTCGATCAGGCGGCGGAGGCCGGCGGGGGTGACGGCCTTGCGGAAGCCGGCGGCGGGCTCGACGGTGGCGCCGGCGACCAGGCGCCCCTCGGCGCGGGGGACCAGGTAGCAGCGCGGCGAGTCGACCACGTGCCGGAAGAGCGGCGGGACGGCCTCGAGCGCCATGAGCTGGCCGCGGACGGGGGCGACCGGGAGGGGGCGGGGAAAGCCGCCGAGGCGCCCGGCCCAGCATCCCCCGGCCACCACCACCTCGCTGGCCAGGACGCGCTCGCCGCCGGCCAGCTCGACGCCGATGGCGCGGTCGCCCTTCCGCAGGACGGCGACGGCCTCGGCGCCCAGGTGGAAGCGGGCGCCGGCGCGGGCGGCGGCGGCCCAGAGGGCGGTGGAGAGGGCGCGGTTGTCGACGTGGTGGTCGTCGCGGAAGCGGAGCGCCAGGCGGACGGCGGGGTTGACCCGCGGCTCCAGCCGGCGCGCGTCCTCGCCGTCGATCCGCTCGATGGGGAGCCCCACGGCGGACTGCCAGGCCCAGCGCCGCTCCAGCTCGTCGTCGTCGCGCTCGCGGAGGGAGAGGAAGAGGGTGCCGGCGTCGCCGTAGCCCACGTCGACGCCGGTCTCGGCGCGGAGGGCGTCGGCGTAGAGGGGATAGATCTCCCGGGCCTGGAGGAGGAGGTCCAGGAAGGGGCCGGGGCCCGACGCCTCGGCCAGGGGCGAGAGCATCCCGGCGGCGGCGGACGAGGCCTCGGCGCCGGGCGTGCCGCGCTCCAGCACGGTGACGGAGAGCCCCGCGAGCGCCGCCTTCCGCGCGACGGCGCACCCGATGGCGCCGCCGCCGATCACCACGACGTCCGTGGCGCTCACGCCGGGCCCGCGGAGAGGTACGCCTCCAGGAGGCGCGCGGTGGCCTCCACGTCGCGGACGTCGACGGCCTCGAAGGGTGAGTGCGAGTAGCGGATGGGCGGGGCGATCAGGAGCGTCTCCATCCCCTGCCGGGCCAGGTGCGCGCCGTCGGACGAGTAGTGGAAGAGCACCAGGTCCTGCACGGGGATGGCGTGCCTGGCGGCCGTGGCGCGCAGCTCGGCGATGAGGCGGCGCGAGTAGTGGACCGAGGAGTCGCGGTGCACCAGCGCGGGGCCGGCGCCCAGCTTCACCGGGACGTGCGCCTCGGAGACGGTGGGGATGTCGCCGGCCAGCCCGTTGTCGATCACGAACCCGACGTCGAAGCTCCGCCCGTCGCGCGCCAGGGAGGAGGCGCCCACCATCCCGATCTCCTCCTGCACCGTGAGCGCGAGGGTGACGTCGAAGCGCGGCTTGGAGAGCCGGCGCGCGAGGTCCACCAGGACGGCGCACCCCAGGCGGTTGTCCATCGCCTTCCCCACCAGGAGCCGGCCGACGCGGCGCAGCTGCGGGTCCCACACCATCCGGGTGCCCACGCGGATCCCCCGCTCGGCGCACTCCTCGGCGGTGAGGCCCACGTCCACGAAGAGGTCGTCCCAGCCCAGCTTGGTGCGCTCGCGCTGCTCGGGGGTGAGCGCGTGCCCCGTGGTGGTCGCCACCACGCCGGGAAGGGGGCCGGAGTCGGCCAGCACCTTCAGCGGCGCGCCCAGGAAGTAGGGGAAGGCGAAGGTGTCGCGCTCGCCGGGGAGGACGCGGAGAAAGCCGTCCGCGGTGACCGAGCGGACGATCAGCGAGAGCTCGTCGGCGTGCGCGGCCAGGAGGACGCGGGGGCCGGGGCCGGGGATGTGGAGGTAGAGGTTGCCGACGGGGCTCTGCGTGACCTCGCCGCGCCCCTCCCACTCCCGGCGCACCCAGGCGAGGACCTCGTCCTCCTGGCCGGTGGGGCCGGGGAGGAGGGAGAGGGTGCGGAGGAGCTCCTCCATCGCCGCCGCCGGATCGCCCGCGTTCGTGGGATCGGTCGCGGCGGGTTTCCCGGGCGCGTCGGACGGCGCGGGGCGCGGCGACGGGCGCGGGCCGGGGCGATGGGCGGCGTCGGCGCCGGAGCGGCCTTCGGCTCCGGCGCGCAGGGCGTCCGGGGAGCCCGGCTCCCGTTCTCTGAAGTCGGTCATCCTCGCTCCTCCGGTTCTCCGCCCCGCGGGCGGCCGATCCCCTGCGCCAGGTACTCGCGCGACAGCTCCACGTAGTGCTCCGCGCTGGTGCTGACCCAGCGCAGCGACTCCCCCTCCAGCGCCTTGCGGACCCGCGCCGGCGTCCCTGCCGCCATGGTCCGCGGCGGGATCTCGGCGCCGTCCCCCACCACGGCGCCGGCGGCGACCAGCGCCTGCTCGCCCACCGTGGCGCCCTGCAGGACCACGGCCCCCATCCCGATCAGCGCGCCGTCGCCCACCACGCAGCTCTCCAGGATGGCGCCGTGGCCGATGGTGACGCCGCGGCCGATGAGGGTGGCCCCCCGCTTGGAGACGTGCAGCACCACGTTGTCCTGCACGCTGGTGCGCGCGCCCACGCGGATCTCGTGGTCCGGCTCGTCGCCGCGGAGGACGGCGCCGAACCAGACGCTGGCCTCCTCCTCGACCGTGACGTTGCCGATGACCACGGCGGTGGGCGCCAGGAACGCGCTGGGGTGGATGCGCGGATGGATTCCGCCGAACGGGAGGATGGTGGCCATCAGCCTTCGTGGGATTCGGAGAGGATGGCCGCGAGCCGGCCGGCGTCCAGGTTGCTTCCGGTCAACACGGCCGCGATCGGACCCGCGAGGTCCCCGACGGCGCCCTCCAGGAGCGCCGCGGCGGCCACGGCGGCCGAGCCCTCCGCGACGATCCCCTCCTCCACGTACAGCCAGCGGATGGCCCGCCGCACCGCGTCCTCGGAGACCAGGACGACCTCGTCCAGCACCTGGCGGGCCAGGTCCAGGCTGGGCTGGTCGGTGTCCCCCGACAGCCCCTCGCAGAGCGTGGGCATCGGCGGCGCGGAGACCAAGCGGCCGGCGGCGAGGGAGGCGTGCATGGCCGACGTCTCTTCGCTCTGCACGCCCACGACGCGGATCCCGCCCCCCAGCGCGCGGGCCACCACGCCGATCCCGTTGGCCACCCCGCCCCCGCCCACGGGGACGACGATCGTCCGCACCTCCGGCAGCTCCTCCACGATCTCCAGCCCCACGGTCCCCTGTCCCGCGACCGTCCGCGGGTCGCTCCAGGCGTGCACGTAGACGGCGCCGGACGATTCCGCGAACGCCTCGGCCTCCGCGTGCGCGTCGTCGTAGCTCCCGGCGACCAGGCGAAGCTCGGCGCCCAGGCGGGCGATCCGCGTCCGCTTGACCTCCGGCGCGCCGGCGGGGACGAAGATGACGGCCTTCGCTCCGAATTCGCGCGCGGCGAGGGCGACACCCTGCCCGTGGTTTCCCGCGGAGGCGGTGACGAGCCCCCGGGCGCGCTCCTCCGCCGAGAGCGTCGCGACGACGTTGGAGGCGCCGCGCACCTTGAAGGAGCCGGTGCGCTGCAGCGTCTCCAGCTTCCAGTGCACGTCGGCCCCCAGCCGCTCCGACAGCGCGTCCGAGCGCTGCAGCGGGGTGCGGCGGACGATCCCGCGCAGGCGCCGGGCGGCGGCCAGGACGTCGACCATGCGCACGGTGGCGCCGGCCGGGGCCTCGGAAACGGGCGGGGGAGGTGCGGCGGCGGTGGTCATCGCGCGGAACGGTTCGTGCACGCGCCCGCGCGCTTCACGGAACGTGGACGGGCGAGCGCCGCTCCACGCGGTGGCTCGACGAGGTGAGGATGCCGACGGCGGTCACCTGGCGGCTGCGGAGCGCGGGAGCGGGGCGCCACGCCTCGGTCCAGGTGCGCGTCTGGCCCGGCGCCAGCGTCTCGGTCCCCAGCGCCTGCGCGAAGCCGCGCTCCGCCGACCACCGCCACAGCTCGCGCGCGCCGTCCAGCACCGCGAAGTCGTAGCGCTGCGCCGTGGGGAACTCCAGGGTGACCGGCGCGGCGCCGCCGTTGGTGACGGCCAGCGAGAAGCGCAGGGAGTCGGCCGAGGTCTCCACCTGCAGCGTGGTGACGAGCGGCTCCGCCCCGCCCGCCGGGGCGCCGGCGGGCGGCGGCGCGGCGGCCGGCGCGGGGCAGGCGGCCAGGAACGCCGCGGCGGCGAGGGCGAGGAGCGGACGGGGGGTTCTCATCCGGGGCGCGGTCAGGGAAAGTGGACGGCCGGGAGCGGCGAAGTGCAAGCGATTCCGCGCACTTCCGCGCCCGTGCGACAGCAAGATAGAGGCCCGGAATCGGACGCGTCAAGCAACACCCGTTACACGCCGGAGATGTGCTTGCGAAAAATTTCACAAGCTCGTATATTAGGCCCGCAAGACTCCCCCGACCGCTGGAGAAAGGCGCCAGAATGCCATCGGATCCGCGGTTCCGCCCACGCTCCGGGACGACCCCGCAGGCGGGAGACATGATGGGGGTGGGGCTGCAGTTCGCGGCCTCCATCCTCCTCTTCCTGTTCCTGGGGATGTGGCTGGACAAGCGGCTGGGGACCGCGCCGTGGCTCCTGATCGCCGGGGTGTTCGTCGGCGGCTCGGCGGGGTTCTGGTCGATGTACCGCCGGCTGGTGATCGCGCCGCGGGAGAAGAAGAAGGAAGAGGAGGCGGGCAGGTGACCACGCAGGGACTTCGCTACACGCTGGTGGCGCTGGCCCTGGCCGCCCTGGTGGCGGGCGCCGGGGTCGCGTTCCTGGATGCCGGCTACCGCGACGCGGTGCTGGCGGGCGCCGGGATCGGCGTGGCGGTGCAGGTGGCCGCCTTCTGGATCTTCGCCGTCTGGCTCTTCCCCGGCCGCGCGTGGCACGGCTACGGGATGGGGATGCTGGCGCGCCTGGCCGCCTTCGGCGTCGCCGCCTTCGTGGTGGCGCCGGCCGCGGGGCTCCCGCTGGCCGCCACGCTCTTCTCGCTGGTCGGCGTATTCTGGCTCACCACGATGGTGGAGCCGGTGTTCCTCAAGACTCGCACGTCGAACCCGACGCAAGCATGAAGCTGAACGCGCTGCTCGTCGCGCTCCTCCTGGCCGCCGCCCCGGCGGCGGCGCAGGACCACGGAACCGCCGCCCCGGCGGGGCAGGACCACGGCACCACGCCGGGGAGCCTCCCCTCCGCCGCGCCCACCGAGGGCGCGGCCAACGCGCACGCCGACCCGGCCGAGGCCGGCCACGGCGCGGCCGCGGGCGAGCACGAGGGGGAGTTCGACCCCATGCACCACGTGCAGGACGGGCGCACGCTGGAGTTTCCGCCCTTCGGCGAGCTCCACCTTCCCGCGGAGCACAGCTGGCAGGTGGGGCCCATCGACATGACCCCCACGCGCCACGTGGTCTTCCTGGCGCTCACGGGGGCCCTTCTCCTCCTCCTCTTCATCCCCGCCGGGCTGGCGGCGAAGCGGCGCGAGCAGGGTCGCTCGCCGGGGGGGAAGCGCCACAACGCCATCGAGGCGGCGGCGCTCTACATCCGCGAGCAGGTGGTGATCCCGAACATCGGGCACGGCGGCGAGAAGTACGCCGGGTACCTGATCACCCTCTTCTTCTTCATCCTGATCGCCAACCTGCTGGGGCTGATCCCCTGGGGGGCCACGGCCACCGCGAACATCTCGGTGACGGCCGCCCTGGCGCTGATCACCTTCGTGGTGGTGGAGATCTCGGGGATGGTGGCGCTGGGGCCCAAGGGCTACCTGAAGACCATCGTCTACATCCCCCACGGGCTCCCGGGGTGGCTGGTGCCGATCATGGCGCTGATCATGACCCCGGTGGAGCTGCTGGGGAAGGCGGCCAAGCCCTTCGCCCTGGCGGTCCGCCTCATGGCGAACATGATGGCCGGCCACATCGTGCTCCTGTCGCTCTTCTCGGTGGGCTTCATCATGTTCGGCGGCGTCGTCATGGGCGGCCCGTTCGTGATGGCGATCCTGCTGACGTTCCTGGAGCTGTTCGTGGCGTTCCTGCAGGCGTACGTGTTCGTGGTGCTGAGCAGCGTGTTCATCGGGCTGATCCGCCACGCGCACTGATCGAAAAGAAAGTCCTTAGTCCTTAGTGCTGATAAGCTCTGGAGCGCGGGATGGAGGGTCGTGAGTCGCCGATCTTCCACCAAGGACCAAGGACCAAGGACCAAGGACCAAGGACCAAGGACCAAGGACCAAGGACTTCTGTTTCCGTTCGATGGCCCGCGGCGAGGCCGAAAGACATCGCCGCCGGCGGGGAAGGGCTCGATCCCCGTCGTACTGTACCCGGGGAGGTGGGCGCCCCGGGGAGGCGCGGGCGGAGCGATCCGCCACTCCAGCGCCGCGGCTCTCCCCGACCGGAGAGGCCGCCCGAGCAGAGGCCCGAGACGCGGGACCGCACCTACTTTCGACGGAGAAACACCATGCAGGGGACTGAAGCCGCCCTTAGCTTCCTGACCAACGGCCTCCTGGGCGCCGGCCTGGGCGCGGGCCTGGCCATCATCGGCGCCGGGATCGGCATCGGCATGATCGGCCGCGGCGCCACCGAGGGAATGGCGCGCCAGCCGGAGATCGCCGGCAACATCCAGACGGCCGGGATCATCCTGGCGGCGCTGATCGAGGGCGCCACCTTCTTCGCGCTGATCGTGTGCCTGCTGATCAACAACTCGGTCAGCGGCGCCATCGCCCGCGCGGTCGGCGGCTGAGCCGTAATTCGCGGCGCGGACGGGGAGGGCCACGGCCCTCCCCGCCCCGCCTTTTTCCGATGAGGATCGACCGAACGCCTTGCTGACGCCATGACTCCCAAGTCCTGGGCCCTCGCGGCCCTCGCCCTTCTCCAGGCCACCCCCGCCTTCGCCGCCGAGGGCGAGGCCGGCCCGCTGAGCATCAACGCGGGGCTGATGATCTGGACGGTCCTGATCTTCGTGATCGTCCTGGCGGCCCTGTACAAGTTCGCGTGGCCCAACATCCTGGGCGCCGTGGAGCGGCGCGAGGAGCACATCCGCCAGCTCCTCTCGCAGGCCGAGGAGGACCGCGCCGCGGCCGCCGCCGCCGCCGAGGAGAACCGCCGCATCCTGGAGGAGACGCGCGGCCGGGTGCAGGAGGCGCTCGCCGAGAGCCGCACGCAGGGCGAGCGCATGCGCGCCGACCTGCTGGCCGAGGCGCGCCGCGAGCAGCAGGAGATGCTGGAGCGCGCCCGCCGCGACATCGCCGCCGAGCGCGAGGTGGCGCTGGACTCGGTGCGCCGCGACGCGGTGGAGCTGGCCATGCGCGCCGCCGAGAAGCTGGTGAGCCGCACCCTGGACGCCGAGGACAACCGCCGCCTGGTGCGCGAGTTCCTGGGCCAGGTGGAGCCCGCCGCTCCCGCGGGGGTCTGACCCGTGCGCGCCGAAGTGATCGCCCGCAACTACGCGGAGACGCTGATGGACCTCGCCGAGCGCGCGGGCGGCCCGGAGGCGGTGGAGGAGTACGGCGCGGCCATGGACGAGGTGGCGGAGCTGCTGGCCGACGGCCGGGTGCGCGAGTTCCTGGCCACGCCGCGGGTGACCGCCCAGGCCAAGAAGGACGCCCTGGTCGCCGCGCTGGGCGGCCGCGTCCCCGCGCCTTTCCTGCGCTTCCTGCAGGTGGTGGTGGACAAGCGCCGCCAGGGGCAGCTGGCCGAGATCGCCGCGCAGTTCCGGGCCCTGGTGGACGAGCGCGCCGGCCGGGTGCGGGTGGCGGTGGAGATCAGCCACGCCCCCGACGCCGCGCTCCAGGCCGAGATCGGGCAGTCGCTGGCCAACCGGCTGGGGAAGGTGGTGATCCCCTCCTTCACCGTGAACCCCGACCTGCTGGGCGGGGTGGTGGTGCGCATCGGCGACGAGATCCTGGACGGCTCCGTGCGGAGCCGCGCGCAGGGCCTCCGGCGCCGGCTGCTGGCGGCCGAGCTGCCGCCGGCGGGGAGCGGGGCGGCCGCCCCGGCGTGACGCCGGGCGAACCGGCGCCAGGCGCCGGGTTACAGGGGGCACGAACAGACTCATGACGGGGCGAGAGCCCACCTCCGGCGGGACTCGCCGGACCGGGACTTCAGGATAGAGGGCGACCATGGCGACGGACACGATGCTCCGCGCGAGCGAGATCAGGAACGTGCTCCTCGGCGAGATCGAGCGGTACGACGGGGGGATGCACTCCGAGCAGGTGGGCTCGGTGCTCGAGGTGAAGGACGGGATCGCTCGCGTCTACGGCCTGGGCGGCACCATGTCCAGCGAGATGCTGGAGTTCACGGCCGGCGAGACGGGGCAGATCGTCACCGGGCTGGCGCTGAACCTGGAAGAGGACAACATCGGCGCCGTGGTGCTGGGCGACTGGACCGTCCTCCACGAGGGCGACCAGGTGCGCCGCACCGGCCGCGTGCTGGACATCCCGGTGGGCCCGGCCTACCTGGGCCGCGTGGTGAACCCGCTGGGCGACCCCATCGACGGCAAGGGCCCCATCGCGGGCGTGGCGCGCCGCCAGGTGGACATCGTCGCTCCCGGCATCGTGCTGCGGAAGCCGGTGGGCGAGCCCATGCAGACGGGGCTGAAGGCCATCGACTCGCTGATCCCCATCGGCCGCGGCCAGCGCGAGCTGATCATCGGCGACCGCGGGACGGGGAAGACGGCCATCGCCATCGACACCATCATCAACCAGAAGGGCCAGGGCGTCGTCTGCGTGTACGTCGCCATCGGCCAGAAGGCGTCGACGGTGGCGGGGGTGGTGCAGCGGCTGACCGACGCGGGCGCCATGGACTACACCATCGTGGTGGCGGCCACCGCCTCGGACCCGGCGCCCATGCAGTACATCGCCCCGTACGCGGGGACGGCGCTGGCCGAGTACTTCATGTACACCAAGGACGAGAACGGCAAGGGGAAGGCGACGCTCTGCGTCTACGACGACCTCTCCAAGCAGGCCGTGGCGTACCGGCAGATGTCGCTGGTTCTCCGCCGCCCGCCGGGGCGCGAGGCGTACCCGGGCGACGTGTTCTACCTGCACAGCCGGCTGCTGGAGCGCGCGGCCAAGCTCTCGGACGCCGAGGGCGGCGGATCGCTGACCGCGCTCCCCATCATCGAGACGCAGGCCGGCGACGTGTCGGCGTACATCCCGACCAACGTGATCTCCATCACCGACGGGCAGATCTTCCTGGAGTCGAACCTCTTCTACTCCGGCGTGCGCCCGGCGGTGAACGTCGGGATCAGCGTGAGCCGCGTGGGCGGCTCGGCGCAGATCAAGGCCATGAAGAAGGTGGCCGGCAAGCTCAAGGGCGAGCTGGCGCAGTACCGCGAGCTGGAGGCGTTCGCCGCCTTCGGGAGCGAGCTGGACGCGGTGACGCAGCGCCAGCTGGCGCGCGGCGCCCGCTCGGTGGAGATCCTGAAGCAGGGCCAGTACGCGCCGGCGGCGGTGGAGAACCAGGTGGCGATCATCTACGCGCTCACCAACGGCTACCTGGACGGCGTGGACCTGCCGATGGTGCGGGCCTGGGAGCGCGACTTCCACGTGTACCTGCGCACGCAGCACCCGCAGGTGCTGGACGCCATCCGCACCAGCGGCGACCTGAAGCCGGAGACGGAGCAGGCGCTGAAGGCGGCGATCGAGCGGTACGCCGAGCTCTTCGCCGACCCCAAGTCGCCGGTGGGGACGGACGACTACCACCAGAGCGCCATCCTGAACGAGACGGACACCGACCGCCGGATGTCGGAGGAGCAGCTCCGGATGTCGTCGCGCCCCGAGGCCAACGCGGCCGGCGCCCGGCAGAGCTACTGACAAGGGAACAGGGAACAGGGGACAGGGGACAGCGGGCATTTCTTCGCTTGCTGTACCCTGTACCCTGTAACCTGTAACCTTCTTCTAATCGGACAATGGCCAAAGCCAGAGAACTGAAGGGCCGGATCCGCTCGGTCCAGAACACGCGCAAGATCACCCGGACGATGGAGATGGTGTCCACGTCCAAGCTGAAGCGCGCGCAGGACCGCGTGGCGGCGGCGCGGCCGTACGCCGAGCGGCTGGCCGGGGTGATCCAGCGGCTGCTGACCCCCGAGCTGGCGGCGCGCTACCCGCTCCTCCGCCAGCCGGCGCAGGTGCGGAAGGCGGCGGTGGTCCTGATCACCTCCAACCGCGGGCTGGCGGGCGCCTTCAACGCCAACCTGATCCGCGAGGCGCGCAACCTCCTGCAGCGCCTGCGCGCGCAGGGGACGCAGGCCGAGCTGCACGCGGCGGGGAAGAAGGGGATCCAGTTCTTCCGCTTCGCCGGCGAGGACCTGCGCACGGCGGTGAGCGACATCAGCGACCGCCCCGGCGCGGCCGACGCGGAGCGGCTGGTGGACGCGCTGACGCAGCGCTTCATCGACGGCGACCTGGACGCGGTGTACGTGGTGTACGCCAAGTTCAACTCGGCGCTCAGCACGCCGCCGGCGGTGATCGACCTCCTCCCGGTGGTCCCGCCCGAGGGCGGGGACGCGGGGGACGTCGACTACATCCTGGAGCCGGGCGCCGACGAGATCCTGGGGCAGATCCTTCCGCTGTACGTGCGCAACAGCGTGTACCGGGCGCTGGTGGAGACCAGCGCGGCGGAGCACGGGGCGCGGCGCACGGCCATGAAGAACGCCACGGACAACGCGGGCGACCTGCTGGAGGACCTGACCCGCACCTACAACCGCATCCGCCAGGCGGCGATCACGCAGGAGATCGCGGAGATCGTCGGCGGCGCCGCGGCGCTGGAATAACACGCAGCTCACGAACAGGAGAACTTACATGGCAGCCATTGCCCCGGAGCGGGCCACCGTGCCCGCCTCCACGCCCAACGTGGGCCGCGTGGTGCAGGTCATCGGACCGGTCATCGACGCCGAGTTCAGCGGGATGCTTCCCGAGATCTACAACGCGCTGGTCATCGACCAGCCCGCCACCGAGGGGCGCCCGGCGCTCAAGGTGACGCTGGAGGTGCAGCAGCACATCGGCCGCAACCAGGTGCGCGCGGTCTCCATGCAGCCCACCGACGGCGTGGTGCGCGGGATGGAGATCGTGGACTCGGGCGCGGCCATCAAGATCCCGGTGGGGACGGCGGCGCTGGGCCGCATCCTCAACGTGCTGGGCGACCCGGTGGACGAGCGCGGCGACATCCCGATGTCGTCGGAGCGCTGGTCCATCCACCGCAACGCCCCCGAGTTCGTCAACCTCGAGTCGACCACCGAGGTGCTGGAGACGGGGATCAAGGTCATCGACCTGCTCACGCCGTACGTGAAGGGCGGGAAGATCGGCCTCTTCGGCGGCGCGGGCGTGGGGAAGACGGTGGTCATCCAGGAGCTCATCCACAACATCGCCATGGGGCACGGCGGGCGCTCGGTGTTCGCCGGCGTGGGCGAGCGGACCCGCGAGGGCACCGACCTGTGGCTGGAGTTCCGCGAGGCCAACCTGATCAAGGACGACAACCTGGCGGAGTCGTCGGTGGCGCTGGTGTACGGGCAGATGAACGAGCCGCCGGGCGCGCGCCTGCGCGTGGCGCTGGCCGGGCTGACGGTGGCGGAGTACTTCCGCGACATCGAGAAGCAGGACGTGCTGTTCTTCGTGGACAACATCTTCCGCTTCACCCAGGCGGGGTCCGAGGTGTCGGCGCTCCTGGGCCGCATGCCCAGCGCGGTGGGCTACCAGCCCACGCTGGCCACCGAGATGGGCGGGCTGCAGGAGCGGATCACCTCCACCCGCGACGGCTCGATCACCTCGGTGCAGGCCATCTACGTGCCGGCCGACGACCTCACCGACCCGGCGCCGGCGACGGCGTTCGCGCACCTGGACGCCACCACGGTGCTCAGCCGCGCGCTCACGGAGATCGGCATCTACCCGGCGGTGGACCCGCTCGACTCCACGTCGCGCATCGTGGACCCGCAGTTCATCGGCGAGCGCCACTACAACGTGACCACGGCCGTGCAGCGCATCCTGCAGCGCTACAAGGAGCTGCAGGAGATCATCGCCATCCTGGGGATGGACGAGCTGTCGGAGGAGGACAAGGTGACGGTGGGCCGCGCCCGCCGCATCCAGCGCTTCCTGTCGCAGCCCTTCCACGTGGCCGAGCAGTTCACCGGCACGCCGGGGGCGTACGTGAAGCTGCAGGACACCATCGAGTCGTTCGAGCGGGTGGTGGCGGGCGAGTTCGACCACCTGCCGGAGCAGGCGTTCTACATGGTGGGCGGGATCGAGGGCGCCATCGAGAAGGGCCGCAAGCTCGAGGCGGGCGGCTGATGGCGGCCGCGGCGGGGAACGCCGGGGCCGGCGCGGGCGCGCTGCACGTGGTGGTGCTCTCTCCCGAGCGCACCGTCTACGAGGGCGAGGCCGACCAGGTGGTGGCGCCGGCGTTCAACGGGCAGCTCGGCATCCTGCGCGGGCACGCGCCGATGATGGCGCTGCTGGGCGAGGGCGTGCTGCGGGTGACGCGCGGCGGCCAGGAGCAGCGCTTCCAGGTCTCCGGCGGCTTCCTGCAGGTGGCCGACAACGTGGTGACGGTCCTCAGCGAGCGCGCCGGCGAAGCCGCCTGATCGCACGCTGAACGGCTGGATGGACGGACGAAGCCCCGGCTCCTCTCGCAGGAGCCGGGGCTTCGTCGTTGGTCGCCGCCGCTGGGAGTGAAGATTGGCGTCAGGATGACGGCGCCGGCGATGTGCAGAGCCAGTTCAGCCGGCAGCGAGTTTTCTTTTTATCCTGGTCATTGCTGCGTTTCGGTCGTCGAAATCCAAGATTCTTGACTGCATGGAGGGAGCGACGTAGAGTATAACTGAAGGATTTATATTGGCTGTAAACATCTATACAGGAGAGAGTCCCATGATGAACCTCAAGATTGACCCGGAACTCACGCTTTACGTCACCGGTCGCCAAGGCGATGTCACCCTGCGGTGGGCGAAAGACAAGCCTCTCCCGGTGGGCGAGTGGATCGAGGTCGCCTCCTTGCAGGACACCGGCGGGAAGAACTGGGGATGGGTCTATCTCGGCAGCGAGCCGGGGCGCTTCGAGTACCAGATCTATCATGAGACGCAGTCCTTCGGCAGCGACTACGCCTTCTTCGGGTGGTACGATCCCAACTCCACCGAGGCGAACTCCGACCCAAGCCCCTTCCCATCGGGGGTCGCAACCGCGGACGCAGTAAAACGCGGCCCCGCGAATTACGTGCTGCTCGCGAAGCCCTGACGAACGCACAGCCAGAGCTGACGGCAGGCACGATGCAGCGAGCCAGGTGACTGCAACGCGCCTCGGCTGGCACGGGAGAATCAGGGCGCGTCAACCTACGCGCGCGGCGAAGCCGCCCGAGCGAACGCTGAAAGCCGATTCGATCGAAACGAAGCCCCGGCTCCTCTCGAAGGAGCCGGGGCTTCGTTCATTCTGATCGTGACGTCCGGGCCGGTGATCAGCCGGCCACGCTCAGGCTCGTCGTCCTGGACGAGCCTGATCCCAGATGTCGTATCGGATCGTGCAATCGATCTCGCCCATGATCGGCATCCTGTTCGCCCACGTCGTGGCAACTACGTCATCGGGTGGACGTGGAGCGGGAGCCAGCTGCCGCGCCGACCCTCATGATGACGTAGTTTGCGATGCTTGCGGGCGCGGATGCGGATCGAGACGAGGAGAGGCCGAAAGGTGTCTCTCCCCGCAAATTTCGATACTCATCTCGGCCGAGGGTTCCACGGCGGAACGCGAGCTCACGCGCCGGTGATGTGCTTCTTCGCGCGGGCTTTCGCGGGCGCATCAGGTGCTCGATCTGCATGTGCTGGTCGAGCTCTGCCGACTCGCCCGCGAGAGGCCGTCCGTCTTCTCGCGGTGGATCAGGTCGGCCACTCGTTCGCGTGTCGCGTCCGAAAGGCGGAACGCGAGCACTTCGGCGGGCGTGGCGTCTTCGAGGAAGGCGGTGACCTGCTCGTACTCGGTCGTCTGGCTCATCAGTGCACTCCGTGTGCGTCGTCGTCGATGGCCTCCTTTCATGGTAATGTCGCCCGTCGCAGGTGTCACCGGTCGAGGCGGTGGTGCTGGATGCGGATTCGCGGAGGAGATGAACCAGCGCCGCGCGATGCGGACCTATCCGCCGCCCTTCATCTCGTCCAGCGCGCGGCCGAGGCGGGCGAGGGCTTCGGCGAAGGGCGCGGGGGGTGAGGCGAGGCCGATGCGGACATGGTCCGGCATCTCGAAGAAGCGGCCGGGGACCAGCGCGGTCTCGTACTTCTCGCGGAGGAGCGCGCACAGCGCGTCCGCGCCGCCCGAGCGGAGGCGGGGGAAGGAGACGGTGCCGTGGCGGTGCTCGGTCCAGTCGAGGTCCGCGCGCGACCGGTAGAAGGCGTTGAGCGCGGCCGCGTTCGCGTCGAGGATCGCCCGCGACCGGGCGGCGACCCGGTCGAGGTTTCGTAGCGCGATCACGGAGAGCCGCTCGGCGGCGTGCGCGTTGATGTTGCTGAAGAGCGAGCTGAGCCGCCAAAGCCGCTCGACCACGGCCGGCTCGGCGAACACCCAGCCGCAGCGCAGCCCGTTGAGCCCGTACACCTTCGTGAGGCTGCTGGTGACGACGAGCTCGGGGCCGAGATGGAGCGCGGTTCGCGGCGCCGTCTCGAAGAGCGCGTCGAGGTAGACTTCGTCCACCAGCACGCGCGCGCCCACGCGGCGCGCGATCTCCCCGATCCGCCGCATCGTCTCGTCGTCGGTGAAGGCGCTGGAGGGGTTGTGCAGGTTGGTGAGGACGATCAGCCGGGTGCGCGGGGTAGCGCGGCGCTCCACCTCGCCGGGATCGACGCGGAACCCGTCCTCGGCGCGGCGGGCGAAGCGCTCCACCCGCGCGCCCAGGTAGCGCGCCACCGCCAGCAGCGGCTCGTAGGTGGGGTGCTCGATCAGCACCTCGTCGCCCGGCTCCAGCAGCGCGGCCATCGCCAGGTGGTTGGCCATCGACGTCCCCGCCGCCGGGAACACGGATTCGGTCGGGACGCCGTACCGCCCGCCGATCGCCTCCAGGAGCGGCGGATACACGTCCGGCCCGTTCAGCTCCAGCTCCGCCAGCGCAACGGGGAGATCGCCGAGCGGGAGATGCGGGATCCCGCTGGACATCAGCGAGAAGCGCGGCGCCGGACGCGCGTCCGCCTGCGCCTTGACCCAGCGCAGGTACTCGGAGCCCATCGGCCGCGGCGAGCCGCTCACGCCGGCCTCCGGCGCCAGAGGAGGTAGACGGGAAGGCCCGCCAGCATGATGGCGATCCCCACCGCGCTGTTCGCGGGCGAGCGGGAGATGGTGGCGACCACGATCACCGCGCACGCGGCGGCGAAGAACGCCGTCGTCAGGGGATGTCCCGGGACGCGGGCGCCGCCGTCGTCCGCGTCTCCGATCGCCCTGCGGCGGAAGACGAAGAGGGTGCCGGCGGTGAGGCCGAAGAAGATGAAGTCCACCGAGACCACGTAGTTGAGGATCTGCTCGTAGGTCCCGGAGAGGGCGATGGCCAGCGCGAGCACGCCCTGGAGGACGATGGCGACCACGGGCGCGCGCGTGCGCGGGTCCACGTACGCCACGCTCCGGAAGAAGAGCCCGTCCGCCGCCATGGCGAAGTAGACGCGCGGCGCCGTGAGCATCCCCTGGCTCAGGAAGCCCAGGGTGGAGATGGCGATCCCCGCGGCGATCAGCGTGGCCCCGCGCTCGCCGAAGGCCAGCCGCATCACGCTGGACGCCGGGGCGGGGGAGGCCGCCAGCCCCGCCGCGCCCAGCGCCAGGACGCACGCCACGTTGACGGCCACGTACAGGACGATCACCCCCGTGACGCCGATCAGCAGCCCGCGCGGAAGGTCGCGGCGCGGGTCGCGCATCTCGGCGGCGACGAACGACGCCGTCTGCCATCCGCCGTACGCGAACATCACCGGCGTCAGCGCGGCGAAGAAGGCCAGCAGCGTCCCGCCCGCCGGCGCGGCGTTCGGAACGGCGCCGGCCGGCGGAGGGCCGGCGAGGAAGAGCCCGGCGGCGACCAGCGCGGCCACGGCCAGGATCTTCAGCACCATCAGCCCGTTCTGCACGCTGCTCCCGGCGCGCACGCCCCGGCAGTTGACCACCACCAGGAGCGCGAGCGCGGCGGCCGCCACCCCCGATTCCCGGAGCGGGACGTTGGCCGCCTCGCGGACGTAGCGCGCGCAGGTGACGGCGACCGCGGCCATCCCGCCCGTCTGGATCACCAGCAGGAGCGCCCACCCGTAGACGAAGGCGACCGCGGGGTGGTAGGCGTCGCGCAGGTACGCGTACTGGCCGCCCACCTGCGGGCGCCGGGCGGCCAGCTCGGCGTACACGAAGGCGCCCGCCAGCGCCACGGCCCCGCCCGCCAGCCACGCGCCCACGATCAGCGCCGGCGAGTGCACCTGGCGGGCGACGACGTGCGGGTTGACGAAGATCCCGGAGCCGATGATCCCGCCCATCACGATCATCGTGGCGTCGAAGAGCCCCAGCCGCCGCGCCAGCCCCGGCGTGGATGGGGCGGCATCGGCCGGTTCGATAGTGCTCAAGGTCGGAGGGCCTCCGGAAGAGGGGCGGGGAGGGGAATCGGCGGATCGGGTCGACGTCGGGGGATCGGGACGCCCGTCCGTCCTGTGCGGAGGTGGAATCTACGCGCCGATCCCTCGCCGGACGAGGAGGCTTCGCGCGAGGGCGAATCGGCGCTTCCGCCGGTGGATGGGTCATACTGCGATCGACGCCGTATCTCTTTGTCCCGCCGCGCCCTCGAAGCGTTGACCCCGCCGCGATCCGTCGGAGAGATTCGATCCGCGGCACCTCAACCCACCGCGCGGGGGCCCTGGCCGCTCACTCACCGAGAGGCCGCTCTCCGCCGCCGCGCATCCCGTTCGCACTCTCCCCGGAGGCAGGGATGATCGACGATCGCGAACACGAATCCAATTCGGGAGACGCCGGGATCAGCCGGCGCCGGTTCGCCGCGCTCTCCGGCGCGGCGCTGCTGAGCACGCTCCTGGGCGCGCCCGGCTCGCTGGCCGCCATGGGCGCCGCGCCGGGGAGGCGGTCCGCGCGCCCGGCGGCGGGCACCTTCGACCTGCGGATCACCATGGTGGGGCTGTGCTTCTGCGTACCCGACCCGCGGACCGGGCGGATGCACGTGCTGATGCCGGGCACGGCCGGCCACCAGCACGGCGGCGTGGCCCGCCACGTGGTGCGCCTCCTCCACGACGCGGCGCACCATCAGGCGGGCGCGGAGGGGCTCGCGGGAGAGACGGTCTCGGTGGCGCTGGAGGACGGGGCGCTGGACTTCGCGGGCCTCTCCGGCGGGCTGGATCTGGCGCTGCCGGAGTCGGTGGTCGACCTGAGCCCCATCGTGCGCGACGGCGTGGATCGGGACACGCTCTCGGACGACGCCGCCGGACGGGTGCGCAGCCGCCTGAGCTTCGCGGCGGGGCGGATGTCCGCGCCGCGCGGGCTGCGCTGGGACCTGGGCCCCTACCGCGCCCATCCCATGTCGAACGCGGTGGAGTGAACCGTTCCCGGTGTATCCGGGGACGGGATCGAGCTGGCCGTGAAGGGACTGCACGGGAAGCCCGGCCCTCGCTCCGTCCGCTCCATCCGGTGAACGGGAGGCTGGATCTCACCGTTCTCCACCTGCCGCCCGAGGAGGTCGTCCCCTTCGGGCGCGTCCACCAGCTTCCCGAGGCGGGCTTCCGCGCGGCGGATTTCGGGGCCTACTACGGGCTCTTCGGCAATCCGGCGGAGACGCCGCTCCCGCGCTTCACCGGCGACGGAGCGGAGCGCGGCGCGGTGCAGGTGGCCTTCGGCGGCGCGGCCGCCCGGGATCGCGCGGCGTTCGGGGGGACAGCGTACACATGCCTGACCGGGGCCGGAAAGCCGAAGGAAGGCGGCGGCTGAGGCCCTCGCGAGAAGCGATGCGAACGGGCCCCGGCTCTCCTCGTGAGAGCCGGGGCCCGTTCGTTCGGTCGTTCGACATCAACCGGACGCGTTGGCCGATCCGTCAGTGCGTCGCGTGCCCATCGTCGACGGCGGCCGCGTCCGCGCCGATCCCGCTCCTCTCCGATGTCGCGGATGCTGCCGCGGCGGTCGGGCCGGACGACGCGGCTTCGCGGAGGAGGCGGAGCCAGCGCCGCCAGGACTGGTCGTGGGCGGCGCGGTTGGCGGGGGTGGCGTCGGACATCTCGCCGGCGCGCATGAAGGCGTGGCCGGCGCCCTCGTAGATGACCGGATCGAAGCGCTTGCCGGCGGCGCGCATCAGCTCGGTGGAGGTGGGGATGGTGGCGTTCACGCGGGCGTCGTCGCCGCCGTAGAAGCCGTGCACGGGGGCGGTGATGCCGGAGACGCCGCGCGCGTCCGCCGGCCCGGTGCCGTAGAAGACGAACGCGGCGGCGATCCCGGCGCCCGCGTTGGCGATCTCCCACGCCCGCGCGCCGCCCCAGCAGAAGCCGGCGACGGAGACCGTTCCGCTCGCCGCGGGGATGGCGCGCGCGTAGTCGACCACGGCGCGCAGGTCCGCCGCCACCTGCTCGCGCGGAAGCGAGCCGATGGCCTGCCGCGCCGCGTCCTCCGAGGCGAAGCCGGAGGTGCGGCCGCCGCCCGGCGCCGCGCCCGAAAGGAGGTCGGGGGCGACGGCGATGTAGCCCTCCTCCGCCAGCCGGTCGGCGGTGGCGCGCACCCAGTCGGTGAGGCCGCGGTTCTCGTGGATCAGCACCACCGCCATGGCCTTGCGGCTGGCCTGCGGATAGACGACGTAGGTGTGGATGGTCCGATCGCCCTGCCGCACCTCCACCCACTCGTCGTGGCGCGGCGTGGAGTCCAGGCGCGACGCGGGCCCCGGGTGCCGGCAGGCGGCGGCCAGCGCCAGCGGGAGAACGATCCACGGCTTCGATCCCAGCTTCATTCGGCCCTCCGGGGTGCGGCGATCTCGTGCGGATGGACGCATGATACGCCGTGCCCCGTCCCGTCGGCAACGCGCCGGCGGCCCTCGCGAATCCCCGATCCTCCTTCTCCGCCGAAACCCGCCGTGGGGCACCACGCGTAGGGCGGGAGCGGGTGAGCCGGACTCATCGCTCTTGTCCCGGCTCCGCGGCGCGATGATCTTCCCTGGAAATCGTTTCGAATCCGCCGTTCCGTTCCATGCTCCCTCCTTGCTTCCCAGGATCCATCATGTCCATCGCCCCTTCCGTCCACGCGGAGTCCCGGCCGATCCGGACGCTGGTCAACCTGGAGCGGCTCCTGGCGCGGCTGCTGGTGGGAACCGGGCTGCTGCTGGCGGTCTCCACGCTCATCTTCATGGCCGGCCTGTCGCTGGACGAGCTGACCGCGCGGCAGAAGCTGCTGAACCTGGTCAACGAGAAGATCCAGAAGCAGCAGGGCGACCTGGCCGCGCTCCCCGCGTCCGCGATCGGCACCGACGCGGTGGTGGGGGCGATGCGGGGCCGGCTGGCGCTCTACGACAGCGTCCGCACCGCCACGCAGCTCCTCATCGCCTCCGGCGGCTCCACGCGCAGCGACGAGGTCATCGCGCTCCGCTCCATCCTCCAGGGCCGGGGGAAGCCGGCCCGGCTGGGGGCCCGGATCTGGATGATCCGCGAGGTGCGGCTCCTCTCCAACAGCACGCTCCTCATCATCCTGCTCACCGTCTGCGGGGCCATCGGGACGGCGCTGGCGTCGGCGCGGCGGAAGACGCACTTCACCATGTACAGCGTGGGGATGGGGATGGCGGCCGGGTTCATCACCTACCTGGCCATCAGCGGGGGCAAGGAGGTGCTGCTGGTGGGCGCCTCGTCGGACGACATCATCGTCAACCCCAACAGCAGCGCGTTCTTCGCCCTGATGGCGGGGATGTTCACGGAGCGGGCGTACGGGATGCTCACCTCGCTGATGGACACCTTCGCGGGCGCTCGCGACCGGGGACCCTCGAAGGCGGGGAGGGAGGGGTGATTCGCCGGATCGAGCGGCCCGCCGGCGCGACCCGGCCGTCGGGCGTTTCCAGGGGGTTGACTAAATCTCGGCAAAGCATATATTTACAGCGTTACGCACGGCGGAGGGCTTCATTTTGAGCCGACTCCTTTGAAGCTGGGAGGCCTTGACCCGCTCGGTGGATGTAGCGTCCGCGAGGATGCCGCAGAAGCAGACGGAAGGTCACCTGCCGATTAACCACCGGGCTTCAAAATCGCCTTTCGCCTTGCGTGCCACCCGTCGCGGGGTGGAGCAGCCTGGTAGCTCGTCGGGCTCATAACCCGAAGGTCGCGGGTTCGAATCCCGCCCCCGCTATGCAACATCGAAACGCCGCGCCTCTTCACCGAGGCGCGGCGTTTCGCGTTTCCGCATCCACCGTCGATTCAGTGCGAGACGAATCGCGGCGCCCGGCGGGTCAGGATCCAGCCGAGCGCGAGGAATCCCACGCCACCGACCAGCAGGAAGATCCAGTCGTACGCCGGGACGTGGGCCGGGAGGTCGCGGACGTGGTGGAGGGCGAGGAGATGATGATCGACCGTCCCCTCCACCAGGTTGAACGCGCCCCAGCCGGCGAACAGGAGGCCGACCAGGAAGCGCACCGGCGGAAGCGGCACCGTCGACCGCCCGGCGCGCCACAGGAGGAGCACGCCGGCGAGGGTGATGATCCACGTTCCCGCGTGGAACCAGCCGTCGGCCCGCATGTTGGTCTCCATCGCCGCCATGTCGCCGGGCGGGACGACGGCGGAGAGCATGTTGTGCCAGTGGGCGATCTGGTGCAGCGCGATCCCGTCCACGAAGCCCCCCAGCCCGATCCCCAGCAGCAGCCCCGCCGCCCGCGCGCGGCGGTCCACGCCCACGGCCTCCGCCGACCGCACGCGGTTGACCGGCCCGCCGTCGAGCGGCGACTCCACTAGCATCGGCGACTCCCGGCTCTCGCGATCACTCCGCGCCCAGCCCGCCGCAGCGTTCCCCATCCATGCTCATCCTCCGCTGTTGCAGTCTTTCGCACGACGATCGTACGTCCGGCGTCGCAAGAGCTTCGCCAGCGGGCGATGCACGTGCGAGGGATAGCGGTTCCGAACGCTGCCTGCTGGACGAGCGGACGCCGCGTAATCAGATTGTGCGCGATCTCGATCGATGACGCTTTGAACGCCCATATCCCATGGAACGAGCCCTGCTGATCCTTGTTCTCGCCTGCGTTCCGCTCGGCGGATGCGCGTCCATGCGCCAGGAGATGCAGGCGCGGATCGGCGCCTGCCGCGACGACATGAAGCGCTACCGCGAGGAGTTCGGCGCCCCCAGCGAGACCGCATCCGAGGAAGACGACAAGCGCGACGGTCCCACCCTCTACATCGTGGACTGGATCTACGACCGCGAGGACCTGAACGTCAGCTTCGCGTGGGAGGAAGGCGAAAGCGGCTGCCGCGTCCGGCGGACCACGCGGCTGCGCTGATCGTCGGAGCCGGCGCAACGGGATCGGACGGAAAGCCGATCCCGTCGCTATCGAGCCGAGTGCCCGGCAGGGTTGCCGGATTCCGGCGTGTTGTCTATCTTTACGGGCTTTGCATCTCCCGCCCCGCGCGTGACGCGCTCGGGGGCGGCGTTTTCGTTCCCGGACGGGGTTGGTGCCCGTGTTCGATCAGCTAAGCGACAAGCTCGAAGGCGTGCTCTCGGGGCTGCGGCAGCGCGGCGTCCTGACCGAGCCCATGATCCGCGAGGGGCTGCGGGAGGTTCGCCGCGTCCTGCTCGAGGCCGACGTCAACTACCAGGTCACGCGCGACTTCATGAAGCGCGTGGAGGAGAAGGCGCTCGGGGAGCGCGTCCTCAAGTCGGTGTCGCCGGGGCAGCAGCTGGTGAAGGTGGTGCACGAGGAGCTGACCAGCATGCTGGGCGAGAAGCGCTCGCCGCTGGCGCTGGCCGCCATCCCGCCCACCATCATCATGGTCGTGGGCCTTCAGGGCTCCGGCAAGACCACCACGGTCGGCAAGATCGCGCGCAAGATGAAGCGCGAGATGCGCCGCACCCGGCTGGTGGCGTGCGACGTCTACCGCCCCGCCGCCGTGGACCAGCTGCAGACGCTGGGCGAGCAGGTGGGCGTCCCCGTCTACGCCGAGCCGGGATCCAAGGACGTCGTCGGCATCGCGCAGCGCGCGCTGGAGCTGGCGCGGAGCGAGCGCGACCAGGTGGTGATCGTGGACACCGCCGGCCGGCTGCAGATCGACGAGGAGCTGATGGACGAGCTCCGCCGCCTCAAGACGGCGCTCTCGCCGCACGAGATCCTGTTCGTGGCCGACGGGATGATCGGCCAGGAGTCGGTGAACGTGGCGCAGGGCTTCGACCAGGCGCTGGACGTCAGCGGCGTGGTGCTCACCAAGATGGACGGCGACGCCCGCGGCGGCGCCGCGCTCTCCATCTACGGCGTCACGAAGAAGCCCATCAAGTTCCTGGGCGTCGGCGAAAAGCTGGACGGGCTGGAGGAGTTCCACCCGGAGCGGATGGCCGGCCGCATCCTGCAGCAGGGCGACGTCCTTTCGCTGGTGGAGAAGGCCCAGCGCAGCTTCGACGCCGACGAGGCGGCCAAGCTGGAGCGCAAGGTGATGGGCGCCGGCCGCTTCGACCTGGAGGACTTCCTCACGGCGCTGCGGCAGATGCAGAACCTGGGGCCGCTGGAGAACCTGCTGAAGCTGATCCCCGGCGTGAACAGCAAGATGCTGAAGAACGTCAAGGTGGATCCCCAGCGGATGAAGCACATCGAGGCGATCATCCTGTCGATGACGCCCCAGGAGCGGAAGCGCCCGGAGATGCTGAACGGCTCGCGCCGCGTCCGCATCTCGCGCGGCTGCGGCCGCCCGGTGGCCGAGATCAACCGGCTGCTGGAGCAGTTCAAGGAGATGCAGAAGTTCATGAAGCAGATGAAGGGGATGCAGGGCATGATGCCGAAGGGCGGCCCGCGTCTTCCGTTCGGGGGCGGGATGCCCCGGATGTGAAGGGAAGTGCCAAGTCCTTAGTGCTTCGTCCTCAGTGAGTTTTCTGTTAAGGACCAAGCACCGAGCACTAAGCACTTTCTGTTTTTCGATCGTCCGCCTGCTCGAGCGAGGGGGCCGGACGCCACCGCAGTCAACCTTGAGGAGAGATCCAAGATGGCGCTGAAGATTCGACTTCGCCGCATGGGCCGTAAGAAGGCCCCGCACTACCGCATCGTGGTCGCCGAGAGCACCTTCGCCCGCGACGGCCGCTTCGTGGCCACCATCGGGCACTACAACCCGACGACCAATCCGGAGACCCTCAAGGTCGACAAGGAGAAGGCCGCCGCGTGGATGGCCAAGGGCGCCATGCCCACCGACACCGTCCGCTCGCTGCTGCGCCGCGCCGGGACCAACGTTCCCGCCGAGGGCGTGGCCGCGGTCGTCGAGACGGTGAAGGGCGCCGCCGGCAAGGCCGGGAGCGCGGTGCGTGAGGCGGCCTCGAAGGTCGGCGGTGCCGCTTCGGGCGCGGCTTCGTCCGCCGCGAGCGCGGCTTCCGGTGCCGCCTCGTCGGTCGCCGGCGCGGCTTCGGGTGCCGCTTCGTCGGTCGCGGGCGCGGCTTCGGGTGCCGCTTCGTCGGCCGCCGGCGTGGCTTCGGACGCGGCTTCGTCGGTCTCCGACGCGGCTTCGAGCGCGGCTTCGACGGTTTCCGACGCGGCCTCGAGCGCCGTTTCGTCGGTCTCCGATGCGGCTTCGAGCGCCGCTTCGACGGTCTCGGATGCGGCTTCGAGCGCCGCTTCGACGGTCTCCGACGCGGCTTCGAGCGCCGCTTCGACCGTCGTGGACGCGGCGTCGAGCGCGGCTTCGACCGTGGCGGGCGCGGTCTCGTCCGCGGCCGGCGCGGTGGCGGGCGTGGCTTCGAGCGTGGTGGAGAGCGTGCGCGGCGCGGCGGAGTCGGTGGTCGATCGCGTGACCGGCGGCGGTGACGACGAGGCGGCCCCGGCCGCGGACGCCCCCGTGGCGCTGGAGGCCGAGGCCACCGAGCCGACGCCTGAGGCCACCGCTCCGGCGGGTGCCGACGCGGCCCCGGCCGACACCCCGGTGGCGGCGGATGCCGAGGCTACCGAGCCGGCGTCGGACGAGGAGCGCGCGTCCTGACGCGCGTCTCCCCGCGGAGATAGACCAACATGGCCGGGACGGAGCCCGAGCTCCTGATCGTGGGCGCCATCGCCAAGCCGCACGGGATCAAGGGCGAGATGTCCGTCCGGGTGGAGACCGACCACCCGGACGCGGTCTTCCGCCCCGGCCGCGTCCTCCTGCTGGGGGACGCGAACGGGAAGCCCACCGGCGGCGCGCTGACGGTGGAGCGGGCGCGCCCCTTCAAGGGCGGCCTGCTGCTGAAGGTGGCCGAGCACCCGGGGCGCACCGACGCGCTGGACGCGCTCCGCGGGGCCACGCTGCTGGCGGAGGTCTCCGCGCTGGCGGCGCTGGAGGAGGACGAGGTCTTCCTCCACCAGCTGATCGGTCTCACGGTGATCGCGGACGGGGCCGAGGTGGGCCGCGTGCGCGAGGTGTACGACGCCCCCTCCGGGCCGCTGCTGGGGGTGGAGCGGGCCGGCCGCCGCGAGCTGCTGGTCCCCTTCGTCCGCGACATGCTGAAGCGCATCGACGTGGGCGGGGGAGTGCTGGAGCTGGAGGCGCCGCCGGGGCTGCTGGAGCTGTGATGCGCATCAACGTGGTCACGCTCTTCCCGGACTTCTTCCGGGGCCCGCTCTCGCTGTCGATCCCCTCTCGGGCGGCGGCGGCGGGGCTGGTGGAGTACCACCTGGTGCAGCTGAGGGACTTCACGCACGACCGCCACCAGACCGTGGACGACCTGCCGTACGGCGGCGGAAGCGGGATGGTGATGAAGCCGGAGCCGTTCTTCGAGGCGGTGGAGTCGCTGGCGCCGGAAGGGGCGGACCGCCCCGAGGGGCCCATCGTGCTGATGTCGGCGCGGGGGCGGCGCTTCCGCCACGAGGACGCGGTGCGGCTGGCCGTGCAGCCGCAGCTGACGCTGCTGTGCGGGCACTACAAGGACGTGGACCACCGGGTGGCCGAGGGGCTGGCGACCGAGGAGCTTTCGCTGGGCGACTTCATCGTCTCCGGCGGCGAGATCCCGGCGCTGGCCGTCCTGGACGCGGTCGTCCGACTGCTGCCGGGGGCCATCTCGGACCACGAGAGCGCGTCCACGGACAGCTTCTACGACGGCGAGCTGAGCCCGCCGTCGTACACGCGCCCCGCGGAGTACCGCGGGCGGCGCGTCCCCGACGTCCTGCTGTCGGGGGACCACGCGAAGATCGCCGCGTGGCGCCGCGCCGAGGCCGAGAGGCTGACGCGCGAGCGGCGTCCGGAGCTCCTGGAGGAGCATCCGGAGCACGGTTGAATGACGTTGGGCGAGCCGCGCCGATGCCGGCCGGCCCCAACCTCTCACACCATACAACGAACGAAGGGAAGGACCGCCATGCATCCGTTCATCGAGACCCAGAAGGAATAT
>Ga0247770_1000894_pt1 | contig 26947 bp, 24 predicted proteins | sample UWRJL136409B6_FD_179943 | JGI IMG/M metagenome (GOLD analysis project Ga0247770, IMG submission 179943) | Plant litter microbial communities from Arlington Agricultural Research Station in Wisconsin, United States - UWRJ-L136-409B-6 | ecosystem: Environmental > Terrestrial > Plant litter >... | reverse complement strand
GGCGGGGAGGGAGAGCGCGTGGGTCTGCTCCGCGAAGGGCCCGCGTCGCGCGAGTCTATAGAGTGGCGGCGCTGGTGGTGCCGGGAGCTGGGTTCTGGTTGCCAGGCATCACGGCGGCGAGGAGAAGGGGAGCGAGCTTCGCGGTAAGGCGGGGGGCTTTGTTGGCGACGCCGGGGTTGGTCGCGGTCCCGGTCGTCGGGGTAGGCCCGTCTTGGGTACCCTTCGTCGTCTCGTCTGGATTTTGAGCGACGAGGAGGCTCGGGCTCGTAGTAATCCCGGTTGGTGCCGAACGGAGGAGAGTAGAACGGCGCGTTCCGGGAGTCGGGAGGTGGTGGTGGCATGTCGCGGACGTATTCGTAGCCGTCGTCCCAGCTGTGGATGCGCTGGAAGGGATCTTTTTTGCGAGTTTGTCTCGTGGGCATTGCTGGTGGGTTGTTGCGATGCGTGTAAGTCCAAAGTATTGTTGAACAGGGGAAAGGAGATAGCCGAGAGGGGTCCCTGTACTTGTAGTAGGGGGCGCGGATCAAGCGACTGATCGGGGAATAAATATCAGGCCACAACGGCACGAGAATCAAATGCGGTTACGTCAAAAAGGGGAGGCAGCTCCAATGCGGGCTGGACTGACGTTTTGGTGCAGCAATGTGCTGCGGGTACAACCTGTAGAGTGCCGCAAAAACGAGGTGGATCGAACTGGATGGACTGCTCGCGAATGAGCGGGACCTGGGGTGCAGGTTCTTAAAGGCCTCACCTGTTGCATCCCGCGATCTCCCGTGAGAGTCCAGCTGCACCTATCCCACTGGCCAGCGCAGCTGATCCGAATTGTCACCCCAAGCATCGCCCCAGTGGTCCAGGCCGCGGCATTTCTGTTGCCTCCCTCTGCGCGGCCAGAGGTACAATTACGACACACCGCGCCTGGCATGTGGAACCGCAGGAGGGCGTCCGACGAGTCCCAGCGTCTGCATGCGAGGGCTCCGGCGCGGGATGGCTGGGCGTCGGCCGATAAGCGCCACTTTGCGGTTCTGCGTCGGAGCGCGCGCAGAGACCTTGCATCCCGTGGGAGCTCCACCGTCCGTCTGTAGCCGAAGCCTGGGAGGGCGCCAGACCCGCTGAGGTGTGCGCTACAAGGGGTTCAGGCGGCCTCTCATGGGATGAAGTGACTCTTCGGTGACAATCATCAGCTCGAAGGTGAGGGCTTGGACAAACGGATGCAATCACGACAATTGAAGCACGAGCCATGAGATTTTCCTGTTGGTAACAATATTGAATGGCGTGACCACCTCAAGATTGTCAGTTGCTCCTTACTGCTCCTCCTTCCCAGCCTGTCCAATGGCACCTGCCTGCGCTGAAATTCGGAATAACGGCTGGTCACCCACTCTCAACGTGGGGTTGCCACCCCGCCTTCTGCTGAAGAAACGCGTCATCGGATCCACCAAATTATCTGAGCCACACTAAGCTGGTTGAAAAGGGTTAGGGTTAGACGGGATAAAATACAATCCGAATTGGGTTCTGATGCCTTTCAGCCCAACCTCTGGCTTGAATCGTCAATTCATCTCGGCCTCTTCAGATATACACTTTGATCGGCTTCCTCCTCTCGTCATTGCGCATCCCGCCAACCATCGCTGCATTGATGAGCCGAGTGCCAACACCAATTCCAGCCGTCCAGAGCGAGCTCACGAACCCCCAAAATGCCAGCGCCAAGTTCCAAATCCCGCCCCGCTCAATGACCCGCTCAAACGCTGCCTGCGATGGGCTGTACGGCAGCCATTCCTGCCCGCGCCCTGCATGCACGTGCCCGAACACATGTATTCGCGGGCGGAAGCGCCAGATCTCTAGTAAATGATCGTATCCAATATTCAGCAGGTCGAGGTACGCACGCGGTGGGCCATGTGTCACAAGCACATCGGTATCGTCTGGAATGGCGTTCCCCCACACGTTCTCCCCGCGCGGATACTGGAACGCCCAGTTCCCCATCTTGGGAGTCCTGGGACTGCCGTACACCTTTAGACACCTTTTGTTGGCGCAGACGACGGCGGTGGAGCTGTCCTACAGATACACGATGTCGCCCCAATTGAGTTGGGCTCTCTCGGCATTCTTCTCCCCCAGACCGCTTTGATCGGATTTGTTGCCGTACGCGCTATCAAGAAGGAGGTCATGGTTCCCGGCGATGACGATTTTGTGCCGATGAGGTTGCGAGTGCAGCCAGTCGAGCGTGGCCTGCAGCTCGGAAAGCGTCCCGCCCTCTGTCAGATCGCCAGCGTGGATCAAAATGTCTCCGTCGGGAAGCTCTGGCTGGCTGTTGTGCGTATCGGGAATGCAGACGATCGAAATGGCATCGTCATTGCCTGGCGGATACGCGCCGGGAGCAAAGCCGAGCTGCCAGCAAAAGAGTTTGCGGGTGAGGAAGATTACGGGTCGCTGCCGAAACTGCTGCCAAGCGCTTTCACGATGCCAAAAGAGCAGGGCGTCCAGCCCGTTTGTCCCAGGCCGCTGACTGAACATAGTTAAATGTGGGATTGAAAGATCGCGATTGTGGGCCGGAGATGATGGAAATCGTCAGACAAAAGAAAGTTGTTTTGTTGCGGGTTGCTGGACATCTGTCGTCTCGCATATGAGTGGCCATTGTGCTAGGTAGCAGGGGGACTGTTAATGGCGGATCTTGTTGACTTATATGCATCTAACCGGTATTCCTATTCCGGCTCTTCTTTGTGCTTATTCCCTCCCAGGTGCAGCACTTAAGGGATTTGATCTTCAGAATCTCGCGATGCTAAACTCAACAACCAATCGCCACTCTATTTGGTATTTCCCGAAGGTCACCAAGATGGCCCAGTCACCACGTTTTAATGTGAACAGCCTAACTCTACTGGACCGTCGCGATGTCAATGTTTTCCGGCGGGAGTCATCAGACGAATTCTTGCACTTTCGGGAATGCAATCCCTGGGACAGGCAAACTCGTGTCCCTGTGTTTTTGCACCCAACGTACACCCGCCCCCGACACGGCCAATGGCCGGGACTCCAGGAGGATGACCCGGCCCCGACCCCGAGACTGAGAGGACGTGCTTTTGCCAATCCCTATCCTCCATCTGTTAACAGTAACAATCGACAGGTAAGAGCTGTCCGTGCAGTCCGGCCCCTCGCCCTGAGCATACATCCATTCTCCGCGAACTTCGTTAGATTGTTGTCTTGGGCGGCGAAGGGGTCGTCGCCCTCTTCGACTCAAGGGACCAGTTTGGAAATAACGAGAGGTTCTTCGTCGTCAAGGGCATTGTGACCGAGGATCAGCCTATTGCCGACGCAAACGCTTTACGGAGGGCTTTTAGAAGAGAAAAACGCATGCTAGAGGTATTGACTCTCCAGACATTTCACACCTGCAGCCAGAGGCTAACTACACAACGGTCCTATCCAGAGTTACTATGTTCGCGCCACGCACATTGTTCAAACTCTCCGAAGAAGGACGGAAGCCCATGACAGAAGATCGACAAGACGCCCCCATCCACTCCGAGGCGCGCATCTATTGCGCGGAGTTTTGCTGCTGGAGTATCTGCCCCGGGGCGACATGAACACGCTTCTCGCCAACATCGCTGTAACACCGGGGAACAGCATACCTGAGCCAGTTCTGTGGCATATTTTTGGCTGCTGTGAGCATTATCATCCATTTAGACCTTGGGCGCCGTGACTAGATTAGCAGCTGACGGTGTACGGTTTCAGTGGCGAGGGGCGTCATCGGTTTGCAGAACCCGCCCTTCATGCAGCCGGAGAACGAGCCCATGATTAGAAGGTCAGGGGGTAGTGACGGGCCCCCAATCTCTGAAAAAACTCCCAGAGGTGCGATTGCCACTAGGGTTGACATGGATCTAGTACATTTCGATCTCGACCCGAAAAATGGTATGTCTGAGGTCTCAACATGCCCTCTGTCATATCTCAGGCGAGAGAGACGGCTAATGACCCGGCTACTTAGTGCTCGTTGGAGACTTTGACTGCGGCCCACGAGGAGACCCTCACAATGTGGCTCCAGTCTTCAAAATCACAGACTTCGGCAATGCAAGACAGATGAGTCAGGCACTTCGCGACGACCCGTAAGGATTGCGCTTGATATCAATGGCCCTTATTATTGTTGGCTGACAGTCTATGATTGCCTGCTCGCAGAATGTGGATGTGGCAATATTTCCGTTACGTTGGAAAGGGGTCCTTCCGTTCTCCTGCAAGTTAGCATGGTCTCATACAGACCCGTAACGACGCTGACAGGCGAACAGGAGCAATTCACCGAGGAGTGGGACTACGTAGGCCTCACCCCAAACCCTGCTGTCCACACTGTGGCCGGAAATTACTCAAACTTGACAAATCTCTACCAAGTCGGCCTGGTTCGTACCGCTTCTGTAGCTCCGTGTTCTGAAAGAGCTGATGACCGAATAGATAATGTTCTGCGCCATCACCTTGCGCCGACCCCCAAAGGGAGCGCCCCATCCTGAATATTTTCCCATCTGGAATAGGAACTCTGTCGGGGGCCATCCAGACTCGGAAGGATTCACCCACGGTGGCTACCTGGACGACCCCAATTTCGAACATCTCAGCCCACGTTTGATAGCCCTGGTTCAGCAGTGCCTGTGCCATGCGCCAGCGGACAGACCTGACCCTGGAGCTCTCATAGACGAGATCGATCATGCCATCAAGAGGCAATGGCCGCCTACAGAGAGGGCCCCCGCTATGCGTGCGTGGATGGAGGCACAGTCTGTCCGCCCTGCACGACCACTGGCGAGGAACATGGCGAGCCTTCGCAATGTGGATTTGAAATTCATATACGAGAGGTAAAATCAAATTCGGGGAATGCAAGCTGACTGGCAAATAGTGGCACGACAACAATGTACCGCTAAACCCGCCGATTATTTAGTGGTACCTCGGAGTTTCCGGAGTTGTTTCTATGCGCCCGGAACGATCTGACGCAGACCAATCCTAGAGGAGTTGAGCGCCCGGGTGCAAAGAGGTGACTCCTAGTTGCCTTATGGCCTTTTTTGAATATATGACATTCTTAGACATGATTGTTGTTTCCCAGACGGCTGACATCATCCATGCACTGAGGGTTTAGCAAAAATGCGTGATTGGGTGCTGCGGTTCTACTGACCCAATCACACAGGAATCAACAACCATTCAACTACCTCAGAACGCAGATGGCGGTGAGAGGACTGCCACGTGCGCCATCGAAAATCGGGGGGACGGTTGTCGTCACTTTCAACGATCGCTAGCGTCCGGAGCGGGCCGGAGTTGCGGAGCGTCAAGTCGGCGACACGGGTACGCCTCCCCAGAATTCCGGCAAGTCCGGCACTCGGCAAGCCCGGGGCATGCCCCGCCGATCAACGGTCGTACCGTTTTGCTATCTTGCAGGACATGCGTGGCTCCTGTTCGCTAACAATAACGCATAGGCGATTGCTCCGCTTCGCTGCAGACTTGTATCCAGTCTCGCCAGTCTCCCGGCAGCCGCAGATGCACATACAATCCCCCCGGGTCGGAGCTGCACGGGGTATCCCGGTCGTGCAACTTCGTGCCACTCGATACGCCACGTCGGCAGCGGCTAAACACCTAGTCTGGCCGACTGGTGCTGCTTCGATCCGAGTCGTCGAAACACATGCACAAACCCAGTGCCCACATCTCGCAACTGCACTGCACGCCGTTCTGCACTCACTATCTCGAGTCACGTCCGTCCATCGGGATAGATAGATAGGTAGGTATAAAACCCCCAGCAACCCCCTCCCACCCTCGCAGGTCGTTTCATCTTTTCCCCCTTCCTGTCACACCGTCCCCCTCCCCTGCCCTCCCCTTCCACCACATCCACATCCACATCCACAACTTTCACTTCCACCATGACCATCGCCCAATCACCCCCCACCTCCTCGGCACACACCAGCATCCTTCATGAGCTCCGTGCGCCATTCTGGGCTCTCCTCAGCAAGCTTCTCGTCCTGCTGCCAACTTGGATCTCCCCCCGCTCCTCTGGCCTGATCGCTCAACCCCGGCCCGAGACAGCCCCCCCTCGGCCCGACTCAGCCCACATCCTCGTCCAGTCCCGCATCCGCTCCCCCACGGAACTGCCCCCCACGACGTACAATGCCTGGTACAACGATGTGCATATCCCTGATATCCTTGCCCTGCCGGAGGTGGAGTCTGCCTTCCGGTATGTCATCGCCAATACCGACGCCGCCGACGACGACGCAAAGGATGGGGAAGGGTTCCCGTACCTGGCGGTGTATCCGAGGTTGAGCGGGGAGTGGTTGCGGTCGGAGACGTGTGGGTTTATGAGGGTCCCGTTGCATAGTGAGATGCTGCCGGGGCCGACGGGGTTTGTGTTGGACTCGATTGATTTTGGGATGGGGGGGTATGAGATTTTGGGGAGTAGGAGGGACGGGAGGGGGTTTGAGGGTATGTACATGTCTCTTTCTTTCTTCATGACAATGTGTGGGGAGGAGGGGGAAGGGGTAGTAGAGGGGGAAGGGAGGGAAGGGAGAAATGGGTGATGCTAACTTGATACTAGGCGCACCGAAGCATCTTGTTGTTGTCCCGCTGGAGGAGGAGACGGTCAAGGGGAAGGGGCACGAGGAGTTGCTGTCGGAGTCGTACCGATCGCTTGGGCTGAAGGGAGTGGATGGGGTCTCAACGCTGTTGAAGTGGGACTACTCACCAGCAGGGACGCGGCCGGGTAAGTCTGAGGGTGGCAATGGGGGGTTGTTTACGGGGGAGGAATATTTGGTTATTGTGAGTCTCTCTTTGCATTTTTCTCGTGCCAGAGGTGGGCTAATGACTTGTAGCATCAACTCGAGAACCCTCCCACGAACGTCTCCGAGCAGTGGGGAAAGAAACCGGTAGTGTATAATCTCATTGGGGGCTTCGGGGATGTGAGCAGAGTGGTGGAGTGATGGGTTGGCTGTGTCTATTACGATTCTTTGTGCTATTGCTATTTCTCCTCAAACGACGACATGAACCACATACGAAATGCTTAATTTCTTCAACCTCACGCCTTCCCCTCCTCGTGCTGCTTCACCTTCGCGACCCTCATCCTCCACCCGATCAAAAGTACCGCTGTCACTGTGATGGTCCCCGCAATCCTGGAGTGCAATGTTAGTGCGAGTCTAGGCGGGAAAGGGCTGCGTCGTCAATACCAGTTGTGCTTGTTCGGAACGGGTGATGGGGGTTCAGACCCTCCCGGCCCGCCCAAATCGCTGTGATCGGTGAAGTTGTTGCGAAGATTGCGACATTGCTGTACTTGGTATGTGACTGGCGGAAGACGGGTATTGATTTGCCGGATTGGTGCTCTTGCGAGGGGCGCAAGGGATGCGAGAGTTCTTGTTGGAGGCATGATGAGCAGTTGGTGTGTCTCGTTTGTTTGGAGATTTGCGAGATGGTGAAGCGCGCCGAAAAGGATTTTGGTCTGCTTTTTGGTGCTATAGAAGGGTCAGTTTTGTCGTCCGAAATAAAGGGTAAGCTGCCCAGAAGGTATGACGGCAAGATGACGTAAGGTGTTTCCTGTTCGGGTTCCAATTCAGGAACGGTGCGGAGTCCCATAGGCCCTGAAGATGCTCCCCACCACAGATGCCCCGCGTACCAGGTACCTAACCATGACCCCCTAACATTGGGAACAGTGTGTGGTGAGGCTGCAAGGACGCCTCAGGCACAGATTGGAAGGTGGTTCAGCTATTCACTATTCAAACCAGTATTTCAGGCAGCCACGCAGCTAGAGAGCTTCAGTTCAATCAAGCATCCTTTCGCCCAGTTTTTAGAGTATCGTCACTCGTGACAGTTGCCGTCCAAACCGTACGCGTCACACTAGTTCAGTGCAGCCATTCCTCCGGAGCACCCAGTCGTCAGTCCCAGTCAAGACAAGTTCAAACACTCGACCTCGAACATGGAGTGATCCACCGGTCCATCTCCAGTCGCTGGATTTCGGCATCGAGAAGAATCTGCAAGCACCGCTTAGAAGCCTAAACATGCGCTGCATTTCCTTCGATTTCAGTCGACTGAACTCACTTTAATTTAAGGTTCGTATTTGCACGTTCCACCTTGACGCCGGATATTAATACACAACAGGAGAGGATTCATGCTGTTGGACGCGTGGAAGGTTTCCGTGCAAGCCAGATCGTATTGATGTGAGGCTCGGATTGCTAGGTGCGAATGAACACTGAAGGATCAACATCTGCGCAGGTTGAAGCTTTGAAGCCTTAACTTTGCTGTGTCTGGGCTGCAATGTAACCTGGGAGCTTGGACAGAAGACACTAACAACGCGCTCATTGCAACCCCTAGATTTTGCATCTGGAGTCATTGCATAGCCCCTGTGTTACTCAACGCGCTCTCTTAGGCAGGTGAAAACACTAACAAGCCGCAACAACCAACATTCTTGACAGGATAAACTATACTTCTGATCAGGACTGACTTACACAAGGCGATGGCTCGGAGATTCCACGTTCATCCGCCGACAAACCGCGCGACGATACAAGCGTGGACGAAAACATGTAATGTCTGAAGAATCGTGTATAAAAGGAGTAATCATCCTCGAGGACTTGGTTCTTCTCTGAAGTCAAGTCAACAAGCGTATCGCAACTCAAAACACCATTTCAAAACTCAGAGATCTTCAAAGTCAACCACCATACAAATCCCCACCTCTTCCTCGCCCTCTCTTCCACGGCCCCCATCGCCCTCAGCGCCGACTTCACCTCAATCCCAAGGTACACCATTGTCCTCATCTCCTGTGAAACCGAAGTCTCCCGGGCCAAGTCGAGATCCACAACGGCACCGTCCAAGACGTCGTCGCCCAAGCCGTAGCCATCACCCCTGACTTCAAAGTCCACATCATCCCCGCCGCTCCTCCAGTCGTGCGGTCCTCAAATGCCCAGCGCCGGGCTCTCTCCCGACGCGAGGTTAAGTTCTGCAACCATTTCGGTATGGCCGGCGTGGGATTCATCCGCTAGGGCGTCGAGTATATCAAGCGTGCGCCTGGATAGCCGACTAATGGGCCTGGGCCGGGGGCTCGTGGGAGGGTGAGCTGTCCGTACAACTCAGCAGTTTATTGGTGTAATGATGTGAGTTGACACCTAGGTACTCAATGGGCTGAGGTAATCGTGTATGCGAGCAAGGCTAATGTGCCAAGATTGATACATAATACCTTCAGCAGGACGGTCAGTTGAGACGGTATTGCTAATAGTGCAGGTCATATCACTGAGGTTTGCCTGTGATACTGGTCTCCTAACAACCAGGCGTAAGTGTCGGGCCAGGACTTTGAGGTGAGCAAGTGGAATACTTTGGTTAAGGAGGATAGGTGCTAAGGGGGTTGATTCTTACCAACTGCACCTTTAAACCAATGCCATGTAGACTTAATCTGAATAAATGCCTATCTCCACATTGTGGACGGCGACGAAGTTAAAGATGAAGCACAGTCTCTTGTCCAATTCTGTGCTTGTATCTGTTAATGAACCACGCTCAATGTTGTCTGTGAGGATTAATTTTGGACTGTGTGTGCCCGCCTATAAGCCGCCTATATTATGCCTAAATTATTAGCTCTTTCAGCCACTCTCATTTTAGTACAATTAAGGCATTTTACCACCTTGGAATGTACTTCCGGACCTCGTTAAACACGACACCATCCATCCTCCCTTGCGCAAGCTCCCGTCCCGACGATTCGGAATGACACCCAATCTATCATGACTGCCACAAGCCCTCTGGGAATAACACCCCAATCTAGCGCATTTGCGTAAGCTCCCGTTGTCGGGCCCTCGAAAAAACGACGCCTAGTTCACTCATCACTGGCTCGCAGCAAGCTCCCGTTTCAGCGACCCTTGAGGCTATTCATCATCAATTGCTGCAAGCTCAGTCACGATGGCCCGTTAGAGTCATTCATCCCTTACTACAAGATACAGTTAGGCAGCATGCCAGTGAGCCTCAGCCAATGCGGTGACGAAGGCTGAATCCAGCTAAAGGGCCTATAAAGAAGGAGGTTCTAGCTTCCGGTGTAACACCCAGAAGAAGGACACACAAAGGCACGCTGACGGCAGGGCTGAAGAGAAGGGATCTTGCAGTGTAGTGGCGTTTCGGACTATCAAGCAAAGAAAAGGCCCTCAGCGAGGCCGAGGCACAAAGCGATTCTAGAAAGATGAAAGAAGGTAGAGAGTCCCCGGCCTTTAGAAGGGGACAGGCTTCAATCCATCCACACACCACTGCCTAACCTCTATTCCCCATCTTGAACGGTGACCCCCTATTCCTCGCACCCCGCAGTGTTCCCTGTATTACAATGCGCATATACAGTAATTAGAATTGTTGCCTAGGAGCTATTCCTATGGATTACGCATCACCTACTCTCCATCGAAGGAACCTTTAGCCGGGGGGACTAAAAACGGCCCTCTAAGGCTGTGTAGCGGCCACTTATAGGGAAAGCTCAGGGCACATCAGCCACAGCTCACCCCAGCTCAGGGCTGCGAACGAAAAAGGAAATTTCGTAAGTCCAGATTCGTCTATGAGGAAGATGTGCGTGCGTCGGAAAGTGGCTGATTCGCTTGTCTAGCTTCTTATTAGGTAGTGGGGACTCAGACTTAGCGCGAAGGCGACGAGCGGCCGACCCCCTAGCGATAACTATCTCACGCTGCTTCAGGGCTAGGTCTGCAGCCAAACCGCCACAAAATTAAAACAACGGCCTCGGCGCTCGACCCCTGCAATTGCGCAAAGAAATGGGGAAAAGAAAGGGGCGACGACAGGGACCGGCGCCCTTATACTTCGTATCACGGTCGCTCTGCCCCTCCAACTACGGTCCGCTTCGACAAAAACAAAGCTTGGGCTTTTACCCACGACACTCGCTTCAATGCAGATTGCCAAGGTCCTGGTGTTTGGCCTTCCACTCGTTGCCGCTTCGCCGGCATTTCCGGGTGAAAAGTGCAAGGTTGCTAAAATCGTTTCTATCCTCAAGCTGAACAAGGCGACGTCGTTCTGCTCCAGCTTTTTGGGTATCGAGACGTCAACTGCCACCGCCTACGCCACAGTGGCCACCACTTCGACCAAGGAGATCGATGGACCGACCGTGACGTCAACAACATACTTGGCGCCAATCACGTCAACCAATGTCGTGAGCCAAACCGACACAGCGACCGTCACGGTCACGGAGGAGACCATGTCCACCATCAGCGGCGTCATCACCGAAACTTCGACTGACGAGACCACCACGACCGTCATCTACAGTCTCGGCGTCAACGGCCGCAAGCGCTCTCTGAACGGCGGACCACCGAATCGCCCGGCTTTTGTCAGCGGCTTTGACTCGTCGCTCATCTCCAAGGCTTGCAGCCGCCTGTCGATCCCTGTGCCCGTCACCACCACTACCGTTGACGAGACAGCGACGTCCGTTGCCACCTCTACCGCCGAAACCGTCACCGTTGACGTGTCTGTCGGCACCACAATAACGGTGGAATCAACATTGCTCGTCACGTCCACCGAAACGGCCGCCAGCACCACAACGGCGCTCACCACCGAGTACTTGATAACTGGTGTCGTGACCTCGGCCACCGCCACTGTGTCCCGGCTCGCCGTCTGCTCTCCAGGCCCAGACGCGCCCTATAACAAACCCCTGGGCTTCCCGTCTCGCCTTGAACTCGACGCCAGCCAGTACCCAACCAACTTGCCCGACGTCCAAGCCTGTTGCGAGGCGTGCTATGCCCGGCAGAACTGCGTCGCTGCGTCGTATTTGGCCGGACAGGGTACCTGCTTTTTTGCCATCGCCAACACTAATACTGGCACCACCCCAGCGCCTCCCGAGCTTGGCAACCGCTGCCCGCTTGGTGTTGGTGGTAACGGTGTCAGTTCCCCTGGTCAAGGAGGCACGTGGTTTCCTGGGCCGTGTGTCTTTTAGTCTTCTCTTTGCTCGTAGCCTTCTTTATATGTACCTTACCCTACCGCCCTGACGTAGTCTTGCCATTATTTAGGATGCATCGTTGCTGTGTCAGCATTGTGCCAGAGTAGGTGTTGCGGGAATGGGGTGAAGACGCCAGAAGAGTATTCAGATGAGTAGAAGAAGAACCCTGACCAATTGAACCTCATCATTTGATCCAGGGGATTCCCACTTGCAGAGCAGGGATGAGTTTCTTAGGCCAACGATGCAGTTTTGGGCTTCGAGATAGTCGTCATTAGCCCTCATGGTGGAGCAGTATTGAGTACAGACGGTGCTTCTGAGGAGTGACGCACAGAGGGTTGAACTTGGAGAGCAAGGTCTGGTCGGCGATCCAGCGTAGAGAGTCCCTAAAGAAAGACTGCTCTTTTTTCCTGTCAAATGTTACGGATGGTTCCCGAACGTATCGCATTAGCTACTGTGAAAGCCATGGTTTCCTGCCTACGGTGCCCGACTAGCATAGTTCTACTTTATGCATGACCTGACATATCATAGAATTATCTCTGAGGCTCCAGCCCGCCAAGCCAAGAGGGAGGTGCATTTTGCAAATTCGCCAGTCCTCTAGCTTCCACCCAAGTCGTGAGCTGGAGCCTCGCCAAGATTTTCAACGCCAAGACATAGATGCTGGCGGTATTACAGCCCTGAAAACTAACAAGGGCCGCATGCCGCATGCTACGAAAAATTCATTGAAAATTAGAAGATAGCAGGGGAATGTTGGTCATCGAGGGCAAGCCACGCATCGCTTTCAGTAACGAGACGCAGTTTTCGTCCCGGTCTTTGTGTCACCCACTTGCCAGCCAAACAATCAGGAGTGCCACTTGTGTTGTACCGTTATGTGGCCTGTGCGCAATTGAGCTTAGCGCCGTGACCCGCCCAACCAGGGATTTCCGACGGGTGCAAAACTCGTCGGTTGAGCGAAGCTACGGCATCAATTGATAGGTAGATTCGTGATATAGGGCTCACCGAGGGTGGCAATTTCCGCGGCCATTTCAACATCGCGTTTCAAATCCCGTCAGTCTCGTCGTGGGTCAAGGCAGTTTCATTCGTCTTTTGTTTATCAGCTCGACCCTGGCAGAACCCCAGCAGCAACCCAAGGTTTGCATCGCAGGCAGAATGCGTGGCTTGTAACAAATTGGCATCGAACCATTGGGATTATGGGAAAGCGGTTTTTGCGGTTTTTGCCTTTCGAGATTCGGTAGCCCTTCCAGCCAAGGCGTGTTGGGTTTCTTTTGTCCAAACGGCTCTGAGTGGTTGGAAATCAGGCCTTGAGAATCACAGGGGCGCCTGGGTGCCATGACCGAGCCATCAAAAAGGCAGCAGTCTCCACTTCACAGGCCACAAATGGGCGGTGTCAACGTTTAAGCCCCAGTCATGTCTTCCTGCCTACACCAGGTCATTGGCGTCCTTGTCCTGAGTCTTTCCCCTGGCAATTTGCCGCTGGTCATTTGGTGCATCAGAACTCGTCTTTGCGCACTTACGTGGCTGCTCCGACACCCGATCTCTATTTTCTTCCTCCTTTCTTGTCATTGTTTGGTTGATTAGGTCTAGATGCCTGTCTGGCATCCAGCGACAATCCCCAGTGCCCCTTGATGTTCAATTCTAAACACGATTGATATAAAAGTGTCATCGCCCAAGCCCCTGACCTGCCCATCTTGACTCATTGATGTCTCTATTCCCTATCACTTACTTTGATCCCAATCAGCACGGAGACGGCGGCCGAGTGGACCCACCTAGTAATCTGCCTGGGGGCACAGACCGATCGCATCAGCTCCTGACTCTGTTCATGGTTCGGCGACATGCGACAACAACATTTTGAACAAATACCTAGCTACGTAGCTTCATAAATCACAGATAGATATATAAACTCTGCTCACGTTCCTCCCTGTCACAAACATTCCAGGAATACAAACCCACCCGAGGAGCCTCGTCCAACTCTTCCTTATACACAAAATATCGCATTGCGCTTGCCCCCCAAAAAACGGCCCCAGTGTCGTCACTGTCCAATCCAGCACTCTGCTCGAATCGCGCCTCCGACTTGCTCTCCGGGCAAATCACAATGTCTTCGATGGATTCTACGGGCTCTGGCGGCACCTCCGCGTCCAACGTTTCTCGGGTGTCCTACCGCCTCGGCGGCGCTAGTGTGTCCTCCTCCCCTTCAAACCATTCACCTCACCACATCCTAATCACACACACACACACTAATACACCTCCAGCCGGCTACCGCAGCGAGGTCATCACACGAACCAATCGTTCCGGTCGTAGCGTAGCCGTTATCAACCATCACGACACGAACGCCAGCGCAGGCTCAAAGAAGAGCGATAAGACCCCGTCTCCAGGCTACTCCCCGTCCTCTGAGAGACGCTAAACCCCGTGGTATGATGTAATGATATCATATAGTAATTTCAGTGTGTCAGTCAGGCTCTGGGCTGGTAAAGGCCGGCATCATGGGATGGCAGCGAATCATTTTTGGGTTGGGGTTGGATCTAGTCCAGCATATTTGTAATAACGTACAAAATTTTGGACGTTGGATTTGGCATTTGAATGGGACGCTACGAGGCAAATGTGCAGCATTAATGTATGACCTTATCCGGATCATGCAAGGCCCCGCGGCAGAGAAAGGTACCACTAATTGTGCAATGATGGGTGGGGGGGGCACTTGGAAGTTGGAGGCTGCAAGGGTGGGATATTTCAACAGTTGAAACAATGTGATTGTGCCGCGGGCATGATCGTTGAGGACTGGAAAGGTGATGGGAAGCTTTGATGCGCGATGAAACCTTTAGATTGGGGGAATTTATAGACCTTTTTTTGTAAAATGGCATGGGACACCTTTGAAAAAGAGAAAACAAATTAGCTAGCACCTACTCATACCCATCTCCTTAGTCACCTTGTGCACGGCGTAAATTAGCAGGATACATTATTACGGGCCGAACGACAATGGAGCGAATGCTTAGTCGAGCTCGCCGCATATCTTCCCTCCCAACATTCACCCTCCAGCCACCTTCCCCCAACGTGTAAGGCCGCTCAAATGACACAGAGGAACCTCAGAAACGGCGAAGATACTTGAGCGACGTAGGGCGAACCGCAAGCTTATTAAAAATTTGGGAGGCCATTGACATTTCGACTCTGAGGGTGATCCCTCAGGATGCTAATAAGCTTATGATATTTCCAGAGCCTGGAACGCAAGAACGTCTTACTTGAACCAGCTCCAGAATGGTCCCTTCACCCATTTCGTAAGCCTCTAAAGAGATAATTATAAGCTATAATTATAAACAAGGCTTAATAAGCCTATAAACTAAGCGTACCCTATAGAAGTTAATATGAGAAACTGAGCTACAGCCTATAAAGCAATAATAAGTAATTGGCTATAACTATGCTGCGCTGCATACCCTGGAGCAATATAATTACGTACCCTGCAGCCGCAACTGCGTACCCTATAGCCATAAAATATTATTCCATTTCTGGAATTTCTAAGCTGGAAGTCTAGAGGGTCAAAAGTTATGTAAACCTTAATTTAAGGTTCAATATAGCTAAACCTAGGCCCAAGTAAGGTTTAGATAAGCCGAGGGTGTTCGGGCTATAAAATAGAGTATAGAACTTATACATAACTCTATTTAATATAAGTTTTTCTTATCTTTCGATTTATAATACGGTTTTCGCTATCAAGGTTAGCAGCAAGTTTCTCTCAGAGATAATAGAGATAACGGCAAAAATAAACCTAAATAATAAACCTTATTTGAAGTGGGTGGGAAAAGCGGGTCTGGAGAACTAGATATATAAAGAAGAACACCCCCCTCCTAAAGGGCCTTCTATTACGACCTGCACCCAACACAGGCCTCGAGAGGACTGGCGCGAGTTAAGACAGAACGTATGGCAGGACGCCAACAGGTAAAGGCGTTCCGAAGACGGCTTGTTGAGCTAGCACTCCTAGACGGGGGTTCAATGTCACTGTAGGCCGTTGTCACTATAATGCACAGAGGTGAGTCTGAACAGTAGGACACAAATGAACAATTGAATACTAGCGTGAGGAACCAGAGTCCCTCACGGTGGTTGTGGGCACAACCATGGCTATCTATACTAACTGACTAGGAGGTACTTCGTACCTTGCTTGGTCCGTTGTGCTTGGTGGTGCACCACGCAGTTGCGGCCAAGCAGTCAACTGAGTGGTGCTTGGTGTTGTCAGTTCTTGTGGACCACCAAGCACTTTCTTACTGGTCGTAGGGGCTTCGGGTCTTTGCACCCCCGGCCCAGTGCGTTTGGACAGTGTACACCGTCCTCCTGCACTGTTCCTTGTGCGGGGGATTCGTCGGGCCGCCCCGGCCCGTGTGACGGCCTGCAGGGTCGTTACACCTAAAGGGCCTTCTTATCATCCTTCATCATACCAATTCTACTCTGATTCTTTTCATCTCTTGATATCACCTAGTCACGTGATTTGACTACACTATACAATTATCCGAATTCCCGAATTTGGCCTAGTGCTTTCGCAACACTGGCCGGAACATGGAAGATAAAACCAACTATACTTAAATGCATTACCAAGCCACCTTATTCCACAAGCTTATCTCTCACTCTACCTGTTTATTAGTGGTCCACCCTATTGACTACTACGAGCTCGTTTGCAAGGCCTTACGTTACAAATCTTTAAGTGGCTACTATTCCCAATACAATGTTCTAGTTTCCAGGGCCTTCGTTTCACGCTTAACCTGGGTGTTCTGGTCAGAAGCCAGGACTCCTTTCCTTCTGGCACATTTTGGCCATTTTATGTATGGGAGCCAATTTTGGGTCCACTTAGCTAGAATGCAGCAATTCAGAATGCTGCGGCGCAGCCTGCCGAGAATGGTAATTTGGGTAAGCAAAGGTGAGCTAGCCTGAGCTAGGGTGAGCGACGTTACTTGCCTAAGATACGAAAAAGGAAATTTCGTGTGCCCAAATTCGTCGCACATTACAGAGAGAGCTGGCATTTACATTTGTGTTTAGGTCGTCCTCGGGGTGGCGGGTCTCAGTTTAGTGTCTGAGGCGGAAAGCACCGCATGGACCACAAACAACGATGAGCGGTTTCTGCCATGTCCCGTTCCCAGCAGGCCCCATCATCGCTCTGGTCGTTTATGACGACAATCTAACGACAGCTTCCACAGCCGCTTTAATGCACACCTCGTCCACAGTCGCTCTGTCCTCGACTCGAGCGACTAGACGGTCACCCACGAATATGGCGCACGTCAGTCCTCCTCCCTCCTTCCTCATCTCATACTTGACAGCCTTATCCCCAGCCAGGGCCTGCAGGCGCTCTTTGGAGTGCACGACATCAACCTCATCTCTGATGATGCGACGCAGGTAGGGCATAAGCCCCATCCTGTCTAGCAGACCCTGGCACGTTTCCATGGCGCCAGAATCCACAAAGACGGCACCGACCAAGCTCTCGACCACATCGGCGTAGAAGTCGGTCGCCCGCAACTGCGCGAGCAGCAGCCACGGATACGCATCGGCCGATTCGACCGCCTGCGCGAGATCCCCGCGCAGCGTTGCGAATCTCGTCTCGGCCGCGCTCATCTCGGCCGCCACCTCGCCCGAGCAGTGCTTCAGGAACCGCCACAGCGGAAATTCCGCGCTATACTGCTCCAGCACTAAGTCGGTCCCCGCTCTCAACTCTTTCACCCTTCTCCTCGCTTGCGAAACATGCCGCGCCATGGCCAGGTACCCCAGGTAATGTCTGTTGACCACGGCGGCGCGGTAGGAGCTCATCGCTCCCAGCAGCCTGCAGCCGCCGCCGCCGCCGCTCTTGTCATCATCTCGCTGAGCACTGCACTCGCGATAGATGGCGTCGGAAACGAGATTCTCAATGATGGCATTTCCTAGGAACGCGAGCCGGTTGTAGCAGTCGTGCTCCTGCGCAGACAAGTCGGACCCGTGCGTCAACGCCTCGACGAGCAGACCTCTCTTGCGAAACGAGTAGCCCGCTAGCGTCTCCACCATGGCCAAGTCCGCCGCCGCGAGGGGAATATCCGAGGAGGAAGCTAGGTCGTAGAGCTGCATCCGCCCTACCTCGAGACTGGGCAGGTCCATGGAGCTGGGGAGAAGATCCTTGGCCCGGAGCTCCGCCTCCATGCGCTCCCAGTCTTTCTCTTCCTTCTGCGCCGTCTGATCGACAAGGATGACATACTCGGAGCCGGCCTGTCTAGCTTGCCCACGATGCTGGATGAAGGATTTTGCCGACATGGGAGGGTCGAAGCACACGACGAGATTGCAGGCCGACACGTCGAGGCCCTCCTCGGCGACGCTGGTGGCCACCATCAGGTTAACCTCGCCGCGGCGGAACTTTTTAATGGTACCTGACTGATCGGCTGGGTTGTGCACGTCGCCGAGGTCTCGCCGGCCGCGGTCATGCCTGGAGGACCCGAGCACGCAACCGACGCGGAACAGCTTGCTGATGGTGGCATGTTGCGAAAGCAGGTGATGAAGCACAACGGCTGTTGCCCGCTCCGTGACAAACACGATGCCTCGATCCCTGTCGCTTCTGTTGTGGTGGGAGCGGAGGAGGATCCGGACGAGGCGGTCGGCCTTTGTTGAGACAGAGCCCGTCGCAGGGGCCTTGGTCAAGGCGTCCCAATCGACCTGGACCCCCTTGAGCAGGCCTGCGAGATAGATCTTGGACGAGTAGTCCCACGTGTGGAAGATTGTTTGGTCGACAACGCTCGCCGGGTGCACCCCGCGCGCCGAAGCGAGGACCATGTTAACGACCTTGGCGATGTAAAAGTCAGCAGCCAGCGTCCCCAGCGTGTCGGACATGGCCTCGGCCCTCCCGCAAAACGTCTGCAGCTGGTCCAACACAAAGGTGCCCCGGCCGGTCTCGAGCACCCTGGCAAGCCGCGCGCGACTCCACTTGGTGTTTTCGGTGCGGTAGCGGATGATCTCGGGGTCCTTCTGGATGTCCAACCTGGCAAGTATAGCGCGCATGCTGGCGATGGTACGGCAGGCGGCACCCTACTGCCCCGCGGGGCGGTAGTATTCGGCGGAAACGGTGGGCCGGTCAACGTGCGACTAAAGGTTTTCACGGTGCATCTGGGGGCTCTTGCAGGTCGAGTTGAGCGTTTCTTCGAGCTTCTTGAGCTTCGCTCCGCCCGTCTTGTTGGTCGGGCTCGCCGTCATGCCCATGATGCGAGGGACGTCCCGGCCCGCGTCCTTGTCCGGCCAGTAGAAGTCGTGCATGATCTTGCTGCCGGGGCTCTTGCCGACGCGGTTGTGAGCCTCGTCGAATACGATGAGGGCGGTCGAGTCCATCTTGACGAAGCCGTCTGACAGGGCGTTTTGCAGCACCGCGTACGTGGCTACCGCCACCCGGACGTTGCTGAGCACGGCATCCCAGAGCGGCTTGGCCTGCCAGCACTCCACCCGGCCGTGCGAAGAGAAGGATCGAATCTCGGCCGACCGGATCTGGCGCTGAAGCGTCTCGCATTGCTGCTGGCAGAGCGCCACCGTTGGGGTCAAGAACCAGACACGCTACGAGCATGTTAGCCATCCACGACTTAATGAGATGCGTATGGTGGCGGGTGCCCTTGATACCTTTGCCGGGCTTGCAACAGCCAGTTCGTGCTTGATCCGTAGCGTTGCACTTGTTGTACGTGTTCATTTTCTAACTTGAGTTTGCGCCATTGGACTGAAAAAAACGTACACCAACGTCTTGCCACTCCCGGTATCCATCTGATGTTACGTCTCGTCAGCTCTGTGCCTTGGAGATGGCCCCGTCGCTCCAGCACAAGCAGGGGAAACACTCACCACAACTACGATGTTGCCCTTGACGCTCTTCTCGTACATCTCGGTCTGGTATGCCCTTGTCGCTAGAGTCGAGCTCACATCACCTTGGGCGCCGGCCCCAGAAGTAGTATTGTCTTTCGGCTCGGTCGGGCTCATGTTGGGTAGCAACGGTTTGGGGCGAAGTTGAAGTACTGCATTCATGTTGGTCATGGAAGCTGTGATGTCCGCCGTTTCGACGAATGGGTTGGTGAGTCGGGTGCTGGGACGAGGCAATAGTATCAGTTGCGATGCAGTTGCGAAATCTCAAATGTGAAGAGGGAGAGATGTGAAGAGAAGAGAGGAGAGAGGAGAGGGAGACAGGTTGAGATTATATATTATGGTAGGAAGGTACGCCTTGGGAAGAAGATTGCTTGGTTTTTCAGACAACCAATGAAATAAGTCTGCTTGGCTGTGGGCCTCGTCGCATTTGCTTCATTTTGCTGCATTTGCTGTAGGCCTCAGTTGGTAGCTCAGAGAATCGGCTGGAAACCTCCTGCAAAGTGAAAGCCGTCATATGGGGCTGTCGTATGTGGCTTCGACATGGGAAGTAAAAACATCAGGGGGAATATCAATTCTCACTCATGGTGGAGTAAAGTAGGATTGATAAACCTCTTGGAGAGAGAACTACGGCACGCTACAAATCCACCAGCTTCCTATCTGCCCAGGGCAAAAGACTTGAAGTTTAGGGCGCTGGTGTGGCACGATCAACGCCCCAGCTTCTGTGCCAGTGGGCGTGCCCTATGACTGCATATCAGCGTACTCCGCAGGTACTAGTAGAAGACTAACCGGAAACCAAATAGATCTGTGGAAACTCAAACGGTGAGAGAACATTGAGCTTGTTCTTGATATGAGATGGAACAGGGCCAACGTCGGCTGGGAGGCACTCTTGTTCCATCGTTACCAACTCGCAAGAATGAGGTATAGTATGCAAGTTTGACTTGGAGGGATCATGGGCAGGGATTCTCGTCCTTGAACCATCCATGATGATATTCGGGTTAGCACTAGATGAACCTGCCCAATACAACTGCTATTTTCTCCGCTTGGATAATAAATATTAACTACATCTATGCTTCCCAGCCATCCATGATCTCATTCGAAGCTCGCTTACCCGTAAGCACTGCCTGTTTAGGTGTATGTCTGATCAGCTTACACCGTAGCGCCCGCGAACAGGAGCATTGCCCCGGAATCGGACACCTACACCGCCACCCACGACCAGCTAAACCACTATCAGGATCCGGGCCATACTTGGCCGTCAGCGCCTCTATAATATCCATCACGTTATCCTTACACCCCCTCTGAAGATGAGATAATATTGGCACCTGCAAGAAAATCACCCACACGTTAGCGCTAGCGAGCAACTACAAACGATATTCGTGCGCCAAAACCTTGTTATGAAACCTGGGGATCATTCGAGGGCTTGCAGCATTTTGCTACGGGTCGAGTCGAATTACCTTCGTATCTCAGAAGCTGAGCCGTCGCGGTTCTGGGACAATAAGGGGTCTGTTTTCTCCTTCGCCAAGCCACTTCTATCGGCGGAGGATCGCTCGGTGGTTGGAGTTTTTAAGCTACAGTCCGCTCTGGGCTTCTAGTCGATGTAAATTACCGTCGACATATCGAAAGCTTGGGGCGATCTCATCAAAGTCGATGATGGATGGAATATGACGACCCAGAGCGTCCACCCGCTTTCCCTCGAGTATAAAGTCCAATGCAGAAAGCATGGGCATCAAATGGTGGAGATCGTCGTGCGCAGAGGACTCGTGGATCACGTCTCAAAGAATTTCTCTCACCATCGTCGCCACCCAAAGGGAGGTTGGCTGCACCAGATTGGCCCTCATTTTTAGCGGGTGCAGATACTGAAACTACTTGCTTTTCATCAGGGACTGCCCGTGCAGTTACGCTACGTAGGAAGCGTCAGGTCAGAACCCTTGGGAGAGCCGTCTTCGCGAGCCCGACCCCAGTCGGCACGGAAGCCGTTCGAGACCTTTCCACGGTAAGACACACACGGTGAGGTCCTTATTGAAACCTACGAAAAGCATGGGACAGAGATTCTTGGAATATGGTTGGGGTTAGTAGCGTGAAGACAAGGGTTATGTTGCTGGGGTAGAAAGCCTAGAGCACGGTGATCAGGGTGCTCGAGGCCAGAATATGGCAGTTTGAAATGTAATGTATAATATGATCTCCAGATAGAAGGGAGTCTCTCCAGGTGCAGGGACTCTGGGGCTCTCATATGGAGAGAGCTCCAGCCTCTGGAATCGCCTGACTGGAGCCCTGTCTGTCGTCGGACAACTTTCTGACCAATTTTTTTTTCAATAGCTCGGGCAAAAGCCGAGATGAGCATCGCATGGAGATGACACCCACACATTCTCTTTCTGGTCAAGGACCACGGCTCGGAAACCACGGTCTGTGCCGCGGCGGCTAGCGTCTTACCGAATAATCTCCTTATTGGCCCCTGCGTGCTGACCATGATTATGCCCTGGTCGCCAAACGCCACTTGATGCAACCTGCGACAAGCCTAGACAGACAGCGAACAGGTGCGCCTGGAGCCTGACTGGTTCGCTCTATAGCGGCGCAGCGACGCTAGACCCATTGGCAACCCCACCTGCAGGAGGACAGGGGCGAGGGCGGGCAGCCCAATGCTCGCTTTCGTCTCCTTTTCGCTCTTAAGACGCGTTGCTTTCTCCACCTTCCTCGATCCGTCACCCTGGGTCCGGCACCTCCCAGAGCGATGGGACCTCGCCGATGGGCCCAAAACACGACACCCCGTGATAGCCTCAAGGCTTTTTCTCGGTTAAACAAACAAAATGCTCCCAGTCACCAACGGCACCGCAGCTAGGAAATGGGCCGACGCGTTTGTCATCGTCCCTCAATACGGATCCTACCCGTACAGCGAACTGCAGATATTTGGTTTCGCTCTCCTCAGCTTCTTTCCCGCGCTCTCGCTCGTGGTATGTGGGCTGCGCGTCATTAGCAGGCGATTAGTCGGCGGCTTCGCGCTAGGTAAGTGCCAGCTGCGGAGATTCTAATGTCCCGACGCCAGATTTTTGGCTGACCTGGTGAAAAGACGACTGGCTTATGTTCTTGTCCATGGTAAGGATAACCGTCTCCCGCTTTTAGGGGGTCGCATGGGAAGTTCCAGCATGTTGAGACGTCGAACTAGTTTCTCGCCATCCCGCAGGCCATATTCACGGCCTTCTGTAAGTTGAAGACCAGATGTTACTTACCTAGCTTGAATCCCCTGCTGACACCAAGCTGCCTAGTCCTCCGGGCAGGGTATTGGGGCGTACACGAGGTCGATATCCCACCGAGACTGCCTCCCAACCTCGGCGTGTTCTGGAACTTTATGATGGGGCTTTGTGCCAATCCTACGCTCGGGATCGTCAAGGCGTCTGCCCTTCTCTTCCTGCTGCGGCTTGGCGGCATCAAGCGAAGGGTTCTGGTACCGTGTCGCGTCTTGATCGCCTTCAATCTCGCACACATGATCACCTTCTTCACCGTCTTCCTATTCCAATGCTGGCCCATCGAATCGCGCTGGATGGGCGGTGCGAGTGCCAAATGTTTGAGGGTAGACGTCCTCAGTCTTACCATGGCCAGTCTCAGCATCGTCACTGACATGTTGACTCTCGCCATCCCGTTCGTCCTCTTTCTCCATCTTCGAGTCAGCAAGCGGACGAGGAACGCTCTCCTGGCGGTTTTTCTACTCGGGGGCATGTAAGTGGGAACTAGCACCCATCTCCCCTATCTCCCAATACTAACTCGTTCCTTTTTTTCTTTCTCCCTAGCGTCACCGCCATGAGCATCGTGCGCCTCTATTACATCGTTCGTTTGTACTACATCCGTATTGAGGACCGTCGTTACTCGCTCGGCTTTGTCTGCGGTTCCGTCGAACTGAACCTCGCCATTATCACGGCATCCATTCCCACGCTATGGCCGCTTGGACGCCGATGGTTTCCAGGCGTCTTCACGTCGTTCGGTCTTGACCGGCCGTACTGCTACCCGGACATTGAGATCACGTATGCTACCAACCCCTCTGGAGCTGGCAGAACGTCCAAAGCATACCGCAGCAAGATCGTGTGGAGAGACAAGGCCGGGTCTCCGAGTGAATTCAACTCGGAATGATGAGGAGAGTGATGAGCCTCGCGGTACTCCCCTGCTGGCAAAGGGGTTCTAGCTAGCGTCACATGACAATTACGAGACGGCCAGCACGGTCTGATGAATCAGATGCTGCGGCGCCGTTGATCGGTGTGGTCGTGACTACTGATCAGACGATGGACTTAATTGGCAGTCGAACTTGGGTGGCATCGCTGTTGCCCATGCTTTCCACACCACCAAAAAGCTCCTTTCAGTCTGTCCCACTTACGTCGGACAAAGCATTATGCAACCCCTACTAAATCATCTCGGGCATCTCCATCCTCGCCAGCGACTATGCCACCCTCTTCCAACCCATGTCCGTCTACCACTGGAACATCATCCTCCGCTTCGCCTACTTCTCCACCATCACCCACCTCGCCGCCTTGACCTGCCTCCGTACATACTTCTTCCAGCATCCCGCCAAGTGCATTGTCCGAGCTTTCCTGATGGCAGGTCTCGCGCTGATGCTTCTGATCTTGGGCTCGTTTGTGCATCCGCCTTTGTTTATTTCTGGCCGGGGAGGGAAAATTTCCGGCTTCCGATAGGTATTGTAGTGGCATGGAAGGTGGTAATCTGGTTGGGGCGTCCCATGGGCCCGACGATTCCGTACATGGCGCTGAAGATGTTTCTAAGGTAGTAGCGATGATGTGTGCGGTTGGCGAAGTTGTGGAATTTAAAAACAGCTTTTCTGCATTCTTGGACGAGTTTGAGTCGTACCCCAGGAGCTGTGGTGGGGCATGAGTGAGGGATCTGCAGTGCCATGCATGAAAAAAATGTTTCGCATTTTCCAAGGCAGCAATCTAAGCTCGGACACTTCGCCTTGCCAGGTATGCGGGGTCGGGCTGCTCAGCCGCAGTGAGGTCGCCGGCAATGGTCTAGATCACTCCTCTTCTTCTCCGAGTCTCGCCTTCCTCAAGACCTCCTGCCATTGCCATTGTGTCCGCGAGCGAGCCGGAAAAAACAGTGCCAACCTACAGCCATGGACGATCGACGAGAAGCTCTCCCTGATGTGGACGCACCGCCCGCGCAAACCGACGACCGCACCGGCGAAAACCATGACATGGACCATGATGAGGATGAGGGGCAAAATGATTTTCCGAACGGCAAGATTTCATCAATCGACCCAATCCACCTCCCCGGCCTTGACGATTCCTCCCTCCCAACGGATTCGCTCCCGGAGTTCGAGTATGGGCCGCAGCTTCCAGATGGACACATCCGCGTCTTGGTGCTCGCACCGCCGGCGGAAGAGGATGCACCCGGGGAGCTCAACTGGGTCCTCGTCTGCGACAAGCTATCCAATATGCACGGCAAATACTGCGCCGTGTCATACACATGGGGCAATCCGGCCATGACGCACAGGATCCGCTGCAACGGAAAGTCTCTCGCTGTGACTGAGAACGTCCACGACGCCATGAAGAATCTCATTGGCCTGTTCGCTGGCAACTCCATCGTGGAAGGCCTTCCCGTTCTGTGGATCGACGCTGTATGCATCAACCAGGGCAACTTTGCCGAGCGCGAGGAGCAGGTGAAGATGATGAGAGACATCTACAAAGCCGCCAAGACAACCTTTGTATGGCTTCCAGTTGGGCGTGGCGCGAGCGACGAAGACCTCGAGAAGATCGGCAAGGGGTTCACCAGCATGGCGATGCTCCGCGAGATGTACCATGTGCAGCAGTTTAGAGACATGGTCCACAACGGCAAAGTGAGCTTCGACACGCTCGACCATATGAAGTATGGGGAGAAGGAGCTTCGGGTGCCGTGGGAAAACCGCGATGGCATTACCAAGCTCTTCACCCAGCCATGGTTCGAGCGTATCTGGATATGCCAAGAGATCGCCGTGTCGGAGAATGCACACGTCTTTGACGGCACTCATATTGCTCCTTGGGGGTTATTTGCCGACAGCGCCGAGGTTGTGCATAGCCTTGGGGGCCTGGAAAACTCCAAGATCTGGGAGTCCAACGAAGTTGCGCATGACAAGACGTTCGTGGGAAACGTTCGTCGGCTGGAGAAACTCAGGAAGAGTGTCAAGCAGGAAACGCAAACGGGCTTGTTGGAGCTGCTTAATGCTACTGTCAATTTCCAGTCTACCGAGTCCCTAGACCGGGTGTACGGCCTGCTTGGTCTTATCACAGAGGACCGTGACCGCGCGATCGTCACGTCATTCCTCGACTATACCATCTCGCCGTACCTTCTGTACTTGAACATCACCGTCAACCATATCCTTCAGCATGAAACACTCGACATGCTGCATTTTATCGGACCGGTCAAGACTGACCCCGCGGGGAAGTGGCTCTCCATCGTGCCCAACCTCGCCGCGACAAATAACCACAAGCGAGGTCTCGGCACCTTCAAGAGCAGAGACGAGTGGATATACCACGCCAGTCTCGACACAAAACCCGATCTTAAAGTCAACGGAGAGATCCCTGACCCAGAATCAATCTGGGGTCTCAACGACGATGACGAGATCTCGCTCGGTGGTGTCATTCTCGATACTGTCACCCGCGTGAGTAAGATGCTGGACTCGGCAGGGATGAGCATGGCCACCATGGTATCTTGGTTCGAGACCGCAATGTTCGCCGAGTCATCCGCTAGGTTCATCTCCGGCGCTATGCTCAAGCGTCATCTAGACTACCTCACCGTGAGGAGCAAGAAGCAGAAGCGGCTGACGGCAGGGAGTGAATCCGAGCCGGCGAAAAAGGAAGGCGACAATCTGGCAGATGTAGCATCGGGTGAGACGGAGAAGGAGAAGGACGAAGAAAAAAACATCGACCAAGAGATTTTGAAGCTTCTGGATATGCATGTCAAGTATAATGCGGAGGGGAATGCCATTCTTCCAGGGATGGAGAACCCCACGAGCTCGGCTGAGGAGGCGAAACCTGGCTCCTCGTCACTGTCCGAACAACAAAGTCATAGCGAGGAGCCATCCGACGATAACGGATCACCGAAAAGTCCACGTGACGGCAACGAAGAGGACAGCAAAAAAGCCGCCGACAGCAAGGCAGCCAACAACAGTGCAACCGACAACATTGCCACTGGTAGCAATTCCACAGTCAACACCGCCATGGGCAATAAAACATGCGACAACGACGGAACCGACAACAAGCCCGACGAAAACCCACCCCCTAATCTCCC
>Ga0247770_1000893_pt1 | contig 26974 bp, 19 predicted proteins | sample UWRJL136409B6_FD_179943 | JGI IMG/M metagenome (GOLD analysis project Ga0247770, IMG submission 179943) | Plant litter microbial communities from Arlington Agricultural Research Station in Wisconsin, United States - UWRJ-L136-409B-6 | ecosystem: Environmental > Terrestrial > Plant litter >... | reverse complement strand
AGCGGCAAAGTCGGGCTCGGAGACGTCGGCCGAGATGTACGTGAAGCGCTGCGTGGCGGGCGAGGAGGCCGCGGCTTTGACGGCGATGAGGGCTTCTTCGAGCCGGCCGACGTTGCGCGACACGAGGATGATGTGGGCGCCTTTGGCGGCGAGCTGCGTTGCCGCGCTGAGGCCCATGCCTTCCGAGGCGCCGGTCAGGAGGACCGTCTGTGTTTGTGTTAGCCAGCTGTTTTTTCTTACATGATTTGGTGAGGAAGGACTCACGCGGCCCTCGACGGGCATGTGGTTCTTTTTGCTGAACAGGCCGAGCATTGCGACGAAGGCGACGATAGCGCCGAGGATGCCCGTTGCGACGAAGGTGTTCGAGACTTCGAGATTGGAGATGTAATCCATCAAGTTGTGAGTCTCAGGCATGAAAAGCGTTGTGTCTTCACTGAGCGACGCGTGAGATGAGATGTGCGTTCAGTTTGGTGAGACGCTGACTGATGACAAGATGCAATCACAGCCTGTCAGGGGCCTCTTTCCAGCGGGACGCTGCGCTATCGGCAGACATGAGCGCCTCTGATTGGGGCTTTCTGCACGAATCTACCACTGTAGCCATGATGTTGCGACAATAAAACCAGGCTAATGATAGGTTGTTTATTCTGAAGTCTACAGCATTTCTGTGACCATGTGTTTGATCTTACCTCCTGCCTCCTGCGCTGCGAGTGACCGACGATTGCAGTCCGCGAATTCCCAGTCACAGCTCCACTTCGTGACCCAGGTTTAGGGTACGCCAAACGCTTTACAGGGTACGCAGAGATTCTGAGTCGCTCCAACACCAATCCCTGAGCCCCTCTACCAACGTATTCTCCACCACAAACAGTCGACAAGAAAACCAACCAACCCACAGCTACTTCACATCTCCATCTGAATCGCCACTATTCACCTCCCTCTGCGAATGCAGCCCCTGCCGAACATTACACATCACGCCCCCTCCCCCTTCTCCCTCTCCTCAGCCACCCCCTATCCCATTCGCGATCTCGCTCCCACTCCTCACCACACCCCATCTCGGGGGGCTGGCTTAGGACCGCGAATGGCCGCTGGTCAAGCCACTGCGTCGATATCCCCGCGGCAGTTGGTGATGTTCCATTCTAGCGTCTGGAGTTCCAATCAGCCGTGGGGCAGAGGACAGATATTGTGTTATCTATGTAGTTGCAGAGTCGTAGGCGCATGGCTGTGCACTTTGCGTCGTTTCTCGGGAAGTAATCTGTGGAGCCGAGGGCCGTTGCTTGTTGGTGGGGTTGGGGCGGAGAGGAAGGCAGGAAGGCCAGCCAAGGAGAGAGATTGGCTTTGCCATCTGCCATGATGATGCAAGAGAGGAAGGTCAGCTTGGTGGAGAGGTCATTGTTGGTATATGGCAGATACCCATGAACGAGATGCATGAACTAGCCCCTGATATTGTCTAGGGTTTAGGCCCAGGTTGACGGTCAGGAGAACCAAAGCCTTGTCCTCAGTAACATCGGTTGCAACTACTCACTGGAACCCTTCGAGATTTTTACACTCTCTTTGTTGTCACCCGTTTCTTCCCTGGATATATCCCAAAATGTCCACAATCCCCAGGTCAGCAGAGAAACTGGGATCGCAAATGCGCAGTATATCCAAAACTGATTGGATACGATGAGCCCACCCTCGGAGCCCTGAGCTGGATCGACAGAGAAGAAAGGCGTACTGAAAACCGACTGCCGAATATGTCAGTGCGAGATGGGTTAATTGTGTACCAACAAGCTAGATATCTCTACTATTATGCCAAGGTAGAGTAAATAGCACTGGAAGACAAAGTTCATTGGAAAGCCTTGAACCAGATGAAGGGGATTCAGATAATAGTGGCTTGAGTTGGAAAGTGAGCGTCACCAACTGACTCTTTTGCTGCATCAAATTTGAAAGCTTCAGGTAACCGACCAGAGGCACCACTTGAGCCTGAGCCGAGATCTCACACCTCGACACTATGGGGTTTGGGTATTGCTGCTGGTGCAACGATCTTGGATGAGAAGATACTGGATGGTGATCCTGAGACGCCCCAGTTCACAGGCTTGGAGCGTGGTCCCAGTGGAGGAGACTTTGCGTTGGTTGAATCAACCCCCAAAAATCCCTAAAAATCCCGCGTGCAAATGGCATCAGGCAGTGTAGTACCGTTTGTCAACATGGCGCAAGTCAAGTGAGACAGGTTCAGGGTCCGCAGGCCACCGTCATTTTTAGCGGGGTCGCACGTGGAGATAGGCGGGAACAGTAGGCGGTGAGGGACCCATCTTATCCGTCCCGCAGCAGCGCCTCCAGAACGTCAAGCGATTTTTTTATTCTGCCGCTTCTCGACAACACCGCCCACCACGAGACGAAATCAGGTTGCACCAACGCAGCCTCGCCAATTTCGCCCGCTCAGCGCCTCACACCAGTCACGATGGCAAAGAAAAGAAAGGCCTCCCGAAAGGCGGAGCCCACGGGCCCGCGCGAGGTCGACGCCAAGGACGCTAGCCTAACGGTCCGGACGTACAAGGATGTCGCAAACTCGGAGGACGAATTCTACGCCGAGAAGGACCGGATAGACTTTGAGTCTGACGATGGCGGCCGCGAGTCCAAGCGCCGCAGGAGGCAGGAGAAGGAGGACGAGTTTCTAGAGGCCTCGGACGAGGAGGTTTTCGCTGAGGACGACTCGGACGAGGAGGAGGAGGTGAAAGCGCCGAAGAAAAAGAAGAGCGCGAAGGCGGCTGTGATCTCTGACGACGAGATGGAGGCACAGGATGAGGAGGGCGAGGGCGATGATGGCTGGTGGGGCACCTCGAAGAAGGAGTACTACGATGCTGACAATATCGAGACGGAGGCTGATGCCTTGGTAAGATTTGGTGGTCTGGGTGGGCTGGGCTGTATTGATGCTAATGAACCGTGTAGGAGGAAGAGGCGGAGGCGCGGCGACTCCAGGCGAAGAAGTTGGCCAAGATGGAGGAGGCTGACTTTGCCTTTGACGAGGGTGATTGGCTGGCCCCGAAAGCGCAAGCCGGAGAGGAAGAGGAGGTCGTGACAGAGGTGCTGAACGAGGCTGAAGTCACCGAGGAGATGGGCCCCGAGGAGAGATACAGGCTGCTGCAGACTCGGTACCCCGAGTTTGACTATCTCGTGGACGAGTTTAGGGACCTGCGGCCCGTGCTCACAACACTGCAACAAGAAGCGGAGGGCAAGCCGACCAAGTCTTTGGAGGTCGTCAAGTCCTGGGTGCTTGGATGCTACGTCGCCTCTCTGGCAAGTTATTTTGCCATCCTGACGTCTCCCGCGAGGGATGAAAAGGAGGCGGCTAAGCCGTTGAGCCCTGCGGAACTGAGAGATCACGAGGTCATGGAGACCCTTATGAGCTGTCGCGAGGCCTGGCTCAAGGTTCAGCCCCTGAAGCCGACCAAGTCTGCCATTTCAGATGCTGGCATGCTTTCACCCCCTGAAGATGTGGATGATGTTGACATGTCCGATGTCGCGGTTCCGACGAAGAAGGCAAAGAAGGAGAAGAAGGCCGACATCAAGGCCCGCCAGAAGAAGGAGGCAGACAAGGCAAGAAAGGCCAAGGCTGTGGAGCAGTCGCTGGCAGACCTGTCTACTCTACTCAAGAGCACCAAGTCGACCAAGGCGGGCTTGGCGCCAGCTGGCCCTGCGGACGACCGCATGGATGATAACCGCTCTGACTTCGGCGAGGAGGATGTTATCGATGCCCACACAGCCGAGGAGAAGTCACGCCGCAAGAAGACTCTCAAGTTCTACACGTCTCAGATCGTCCAGAAGGCCAGCCGTCGTGCCGGCGCAGGACGCGATGCCGGTGGTGATATGGATATCCCATACCGCGAGCGATTGGTAAGTGACATTACACACCTGCATACCTGGAATTCTATCTAACGTGCTTTACAGCGGGATCGGACGGCACGTCTCAATGCCGAGGCTGAACGCCGTGGTAAGAAGGAGAACAAGGACGCCGAGCTCGGCGGTGACAGCGATGACGATGGCGCGGTCGCCACTGAGGTGCGCGACAACGAAGACGAGTACTACGACATGGTGGCAGGCGCGGCGCAGAAGAAGAAGTCAGACAAGGCGGCACGCTTCGAGGCTATCGCAACGGCCCGCAGGGACGAGCGTGTGGTTGAGGCGACATCGCTGGGCCCGGATGGAAAGAGGCAGATCACATACCAGATCCAGAAGAACAAGGGTCTGGCACCACGGCGCAAGAAGGAGGTGCGCAACCCGCGTGTCAAGAAGCGCATGATGTACGAGGACAAGCAGAAGAAGTTGAAGACGATCAAGGCCGTCTATAAGGGCGGCGAAGGCAAGGGCGGGTACCAGGGCGAGATGTCCGGTATCAAGACCGGGCTCGTCAAGAGTGTCAAGCTATAGGAGCTGTAGAAACTAATCACGGGACGAACTTCTGTTTGCCGAACTCCAGACCTCCTTAAAACTGTCACATGATAATCCTTGGTCTAGCGCCGGGTTGTGGCAAAGCACCCCGCAATTCCCCAGACTTGGAAGCTTGGCATGCAGCGAGATGATGCAAGCCAAACTTATTTTTTCCGCGCCCTGACGTGCCTGAATTTTCAAGTCAGACGATTCTCGTTCGACGTTTTTCTTCTGCCGCTCAACAGCCCACACCAACATTCCATTCTCCATCGTTGTCGTCCCCTCTTTACCCGCATATTATCTTTGTTTCTTGCATCCAGTTCACTTCCATTCTGACATTTTCCCCTCAGCCCTGAACCTGAAGTTTTTTCTGCGCCAAGCTGGGATCATCCAAGCCGAGCCGGGACTCCGTGCCCTTTCTCCTAGCACGTATCCTGCCTGCCCAAGGCCCCTTGGCGTAGCACCTGGACAGGCAGGGCACCAGCGGCGCGATGGCACCGCCGACTGAGCACCTCCATCTCGACGTGGAGGCTATCTCGGGAATTTGTGGATCCATATCGATTGCCTGCTGGGTTGTCGTCTTCTCTCCGCAGATCATCGAGAACTTCCGCCGATCCTCCGCAGACGGTCTCTCCATCCAGTTTATCATCATATGGCTATTAGGAGATGTCTTCAACATACTGGTATGTGCCTCTGTGTCTTCGTTTCGACCCCTGAAACTGACATTCACCAGGGCGCCGTGCTACAAGGGGTACTTCCTACAATGGTGATTTTGGCCATCTACTACACCATTGCCGACCTGGTCCTCCTCGGCCAGTGCTTCTACTACCGCGGCTTCACGCTCAGCGATGCCCCGGCCTCGCCCCCCGTCAAGCCGAAGCGCAAAGCCCCGCCCTCCGAGCGCACTGCCTTGCTCGCCTCCGACGGCCCGGGCCGCATCGCCGATGCCGAGCGGAGGGGCTCGTCCTCCGATTGGATGCATCTCTCTCCCGCCGTACCTCTCGTCACCGACTCACCCCCACCCCCGCCGACTCAACTCCAGGTCTTCGCCTTCAACGGTATGGCCATTCTGATGGTGTGCGCGGCAGGGATAGTAGGGTGGTGGCTCAGCCGGGAGTACGGTAGCGGCGCGGTGGATAAAGGAAAAGCCACCGTGCCCGGGGAGGATGACGAACCGCTCAGGATGGACTTCTGGGGGCAAATCTTTGGATGGCTATGCGCGGTGCTGTACCTCGGCTCGCGACTGCCGCAGCTGTTGCTGAACTTCCGCCGGAAGTCGACCGACGGCGTGTCAATGCTGTTCTTCCTGTTCGCGTGTCTCGGAAACATGACCTACGTGCTGTCCATCGTTGCATACGGCCCCGAGTGTGCCGAGGATGGCGAGTGCCGAACGGGCGAGGCCTCGCAGCTGTACTGGCGGTATATTCTGGTCAACCTTTCTTGGATTTCTGGCAGCGCAGGGACGCTGTTCCTGGACTTGGCCATTTTCGTGCAGTTCTTCCTTTACAGCAAAGGAGACGAGGACAGCGACGGCGAGGATGAGAGCACCTTGGATGAGGAGGAGAGTATTGATGGGTCGCTCTGGGATCAGACACCCGTGCTGGAGAGGACCGTATCGGATTTTACAGAGGCACATTAGTAGATATAGAGGGTTACACAAGGCACAAAAGCTGGTTGGGTAATAAGCAGGGGGGACAAAAATATGGGCAAGGTACACAAAAGCATGGGTCTTAGATATTTGTTCATAATAGTTGCAAAGCTCGGCGAAAAGGGATTGTTATTCTAGCTGTGTAATATCTTGCTGGTCCGAGTTCGATATATTCATGGAGCGACAGAATGCGGTTGAGATGGAGTTTATTGCCAGGCTTCAATTCACTCATCGCCTAGGCAACTTCATGTTCCGGAGCTGCGGTCAAAGCGGTGGGGAATATTCTCTGTCTTTAGGGATTTATACTAGCTTTCTATTGCTACCAGTGAGATATACCCTTGTCTATCACCTTCATGTAACACCAATGTACCAGTTTCGTTTTGAGACCCCTTTTCACGTAATGCCCTTTCTGGGCAGATCACAACCACCCCAACCTCCTCCACAGAAAACTTCCACCTCCAAACAGCGCCGTCACCCCCGTGAAAGCAATCAATCCCCCATAACCACTCCCATACCCCGAAAGCGCCTCTCCCTGCCACGGCAAGTCCTTCACCAATGCTTCACTCAGCGGCCCCGATACCACATTCCCCACTCCTCTCCCAAGGGCGAGAAACGCAAACACCATGCTTGGATCAGCCTTGCTCCGCTGCTCTTCACCTCCACTGCCACTCCCACTTGGATTCGTAATCTCCTGCATGATCCCCGGCCACGCACTCGTAAACGACCCTGCAAACAAGCCATACACCACCGCAAACACATACAACACCGCCAGATTACTCGAGAACCCCCACAGCAGAAACGTCCCCAGCGTAGCCCCCGCGGTCGAGACAAGAATACACGTCGTGACGTGTAGCCGATCGATCAGCGAGCCCATCGCCACGCAGCCAAACACCGATGCAACGTTGAGGAGGAGAACTGAGAGGGCGGAAGGGAAGTTACCCGCCCCCAAAACGGACCGGGCATACGAAGGGAGGTAGAGGCCCGGGAGGAAGAAGCCAATTGCCTCGACCACGTTGAAGAGTTGGTAGAGCAGGAAGCGCGGGGAGATGACGAAGGCGAAGTCGAAGGGCTTTGTGTGGGAGTGCTGCGCGGCCGGGAGACGGGGACGAACAAAGTACACGAGGGGGGCGGTGCAGACGAAGATGAGACTGGCGAAGATGCGCAGGGTGGTGCGATACCCGTAGGAGGTGAGGAGGTGCTCGAGGAGGAGCGGGAGGATGACGCCTGCGAGGCCGGTGCCGGACCACATTACGCCGTAGGCGAGGCCCTTGCGGCGGGTGAACCACTCGTCGAGGTAGAGGATGCAGGGGGAGTAGGCGATGGAGCCGCCGAGAGCGTAGAGGACACCCTGGGTCGCGATGAGGTGGGTAACGGTGGTCGAGAAGGAGGAGAGCGCTAGGGAGAGACACATGATGAGGAGTCCGAAGATGGGGGACCAGCGGCCTTGGATGGGGAACCGCTGGAGCATACCCATCACAAGGGGGGCGCTAATGTACATAATTCCCATAGCACAGGTTCCGACGAGGGCGATGTTGTTGGACCCGGCGAAGGGCTCATGGGTGCTGTAATAATTCTGGAACACGCCGAAGGCAAAGGGGAAGCCTAGGGTGGTAAGTCTGGGTATGGCATCTTCTTGGACGTTTGTTTCTCGAGTACATACCCCATACGAGCGCTTCAATTATGAAGCAGGCGCCGAGGAAGAGCCAGGCGTCTTTGCCGCCATCGACGGGGGGCAGAAGGGGGAACTCGTGTCGGCCCTCGGGGGGAGGACTGCCCTCTTCGATCTCATCGTGCGGACCGCTGATACGCCGTAGCTCGATGGTGGATGTTGCTGTCGACATTTTGGTTCCATGCGATGCAAACCACAGAACGTCCAACTGATTTACTGATTTTCAGATCGGTTTATGAACGGCAAGAACACCGGGATCGGCCGGTTTGGCCCCACTCGGATTATCGCGCCCTGCGAACGACCAAAGTGGCGGTCACCGGCCGGTCGGATGCGATCCCGTATTCTACTAGCTTAACTCACTTGCATCACTTCGTTGCCGCTTCCAGTCACTGAGACGAATCAATAGTGCTCAATCTGCTTCGAACGCCGGAGGAGTTCCCTGAATGGTTCCTTGTGGAGAAGTCCCATCAAGAATGCTTACCCAAGGGGGGAGGTGCTCTTCACGGATGATTTATGATTAGTTATCATTTCTTAGAGCAGTCCTGACCGCCCGTGTGTACTGCATTGCGCGGGTGGACCAGTAGAGGCATGGAAGACTGCAGGAGTCGACCTCCGTTGTCGGTTTTGAAGGAATCGTTCAACCTGCCAGTGGAAGGGGGCAGGTCCCGCATAGGTAGTCACATGATCCAGACCTTAGTTCTCTCCTGAGATTAGGAGGCGCTGCAGTTTAGTACTTGTACGACCTACGTATTTCCCAATCGTCCAACTCTGATCTGTTCAGTCTACATACATTGCCTTTTAATCAAAATCATGATGGATGCATCAAGTTCGAACCCTTATTACAATATAGCGTTTGTGAGAATGCCAGGGAATCGTCAAACTCGAGATGCCAATGCAACGTTCTATTCACTAGGTACTCGAAAGACGATTTGGATGCTGCGACCGATGCACGGACCGAAGAGAAAGCCATAAGAGTAATCTATCAGATTGTATAGGAGCTCCACGTTGTCGAACAGGGTGTGCCACCTCCCCGCGGCTGGGTCGTAGGGCTGCAGGCAGAAGAGGTCTGTCCGGGGAAAGTAGTTGATGACGCGCCATGAATTAGAGGTCGACGCAGGCAGGAATGCCCGCCGGACACGGGGGTTTGTGGGGTCGGCTTGGTGCTCGTTGTAGTGTTTGGCAATGATCTCCTGGGATTCATAGCAAGCGGTTCAGAGGCCACTGTCGCGGAGGTAGGCCGAGGGGTTGGACCATGTCCAGGAGTGGAGTCGGGAATTCTTGCCTAGACGGGGGGCCGCAACGCCGCGTAGGATGCGGGTGGTGGCGGCGACCGCGTGTTGGTTCATGGCGGCCCATTCTTGGTCGTCGGAGGGGTTGAAGACGGAGAAGAAGTGGATTGAGGGTGAGGAGTCGACGCTGATGGCAAGATTCCAGATCAGAATTCGAATCTCGGTTGGGAGGCGTGGGAAATGCGGGAATGCTGCGTCGGGAGCCATGGCTGGTCGTGGCTGCGTAACGGAAGGGTTGTGGTGATGTACTTGAGGGCTTACTCGGACAGGCGAGATGGTAGAGATAAGGAAGACTGGAGAGCGTGTATGGTCTTCAGACGGTATTCCTTTTGGTATCAGCTGCAGGGTTAGGGTTTGATCACGTCAGTTTCAAGCACCGCGTCCAACTCACTTCTCAAGAGCGCTGTCCCAAGACCAGAGATTGACGGAAACATTACACAAGACCACAATCCAACAGAAGATCTCGACAGGCGCCAAGATGCCTCCAAAAAAACAGACAACCCTTCAGGGGTGGGGAATTAAAAGCGTTGCTGACCTGCAATTAAAAGTTGAGCAGTCGAAAGCGCTCGCCGGCCAGGTGACTGAGGTCACCCGCGCGCCAGAGTTCCAAGATGGCGTGCATCCCATCCAGCGCGATGTCCAGGGCGTTGCCGATGTACGCGCCGAGATCGAGGAAGTGTCCGCCAGGATAAAAGAGAAACGCAAGGAGCTTACCGCGCTCCTCGGCACCTTTGAGGAAGACACTAGTCTAGATATTGAAGCCGCGCTTTTTCGGCTGCCCGAGCCGATGGTCACCGAGCTCATGAATGCGTGCTTCCGCAGCACCCTCTTTGAGCGGCTGCAGGGCGTCGAGAACCCAGCTGACGCACTAGCAGCAGCACAAAGGTACCAAGCAGAGACTCGGGAACGCCACGAAAGAGACAAAAAAGCCCTGGAGGGGCAGATCAAGGAGCTCAAGTCCAAGAACGCGGGGATCGAGGCATCCCTGAGCACCCTTCAGAATGAAAACAGTTCTCTCAAAGAGAACCTTGGGAGCACCAGCAGACAGTATATTCGCTTAGAGAATGATTTCGAAATGCTTTCGATGGCGCTCGAGGAGGCCTGTGGAGAGATCGGGGACCTTGAGGAGGAGGCTACCCGCCTCCGGCCTTTTGAGGCTAGCTACGGTCGCGCCGAGGCGGAACGCCACCGACTCAGCCAAGAAGTCGAGCGCCTTCAGGGGCAGGTCGATACATACAATGAGAGGTGCGCAGTTTACGACAAGCGAATCGCTAACCTGGAAACGGAGTGCTGCAGCAAGAAGGCCAAGCTTAGTAAAGAGCTAGTCCATACCATAACGGAGCGTGATGAGGTTAGTGCTGCTCTGGCAAACATGATCACGACGCGAAACACGCTTGAGACAAGAGTCTCTGAGCTCGAGACCAGCTACCAAGCGATCGTGCAAGAGCGAGGCCAGCTGAGGGCAGTATGCTCGAGGCTAAAATCGCGGGTTCTCAAAGGATATCTGAGTGAAAAGAGACACCTTGCCGGGGAGCGCGCTCCGCTTGACAACAGGGCTAGAGCGCTCGAGGTGGAGAGGAACCAGCTTGCTGAGCAGAATGGTGAGCGAAACGCCGAGTTCCTGGCGGCTTTGGATGTCTTTTCGCAGCTTGCGAATGACGTTGAGGATGGGTACGAAGAGTACATCGAGGCGCTCGACGAAGATCATGACAGGCTGCTGGCGGAGTACGATCGGGTACTCGACCGCTGTCAGAATCTCGAGCTGGCCCGAGAAGCGGCCGCGGATATCAATCACAAATGGTCCGAGAAAATCGCCGAGCTGAACGAGACAGCTAACAATCTAACGGAGAGCGAGAACGATCTCCTAGTACTTTGTGCAGAACAGCAGTCGATAAACCGTAACTTGCAGCAGCGGCTCGAAAACCAAACGGCGAGCTCTGGGGCCCGAGAGAGGGAACAAGTCGAGCGGATCCGCGATCTCGAGAGGCAACTTGTTGAGCAGACACAGGGGTTTACAGAAGCTTCCGACAAAGTCAACCAGCAACAAAGAATCATTCAGACCCTTCGGGAAGAGAGCGAGGAAGACGACCTGACTATCCAGGCGCTCAACCACCAGATCGATGAACTCGAGGAACAGAACGGAAACTACGAGCGCGAAATCCTCTCCCGAAGCTTTGCGCTTGCAAACCACGTTCCCGGCGTGTCTATACAGATGTGGGAGCCCCTCCTTGTGCGTCTCATGGAAGGCGAAGATGAGGACGGTCATACTGATCTCGGGGCCATTGAGCGCGAAAGTTGGCCACTCTTTGGGCTATCCGATCCGACCCGGGGAGCCGATGGCCTAAGCGAGCCCGATAGCTCGCAACCTGAAGATCCGGCGGCATGGGAGATCTTAAACTCTCGTCCAAATATCGCCGCTCACCAACTGTTTGCGGCATTTAAAACTGGCCGGTGGCAGAACCCGGAGACACTTCGCCTTGCCTCCCATCTCGCAAATTCGGTTGCCAATGGCGAGAGACTCAACGTCGAGGTCGCCCAAATTGCTCTCCACAACGTGGTTTCGGTCTTGGTAAAGACTCGGGACTCTGTGAGCTTGAGCGCCGACGGTTACATGGTTATTCTTGGGCTGTTTCAGGCCTTTGCCGTTCTTGATGAACGATTTCCCGGCTCGTTTTACGGCCTGATTGTTCGGTCTAAGATCGACTACCTTCGGGGCCTCCCTGAGGGCGGTATGACGGGGATGCTCCGCGGCATGCTCGGACAGGAGCTGACGACTGAGAACTTGCCAGGCAAGACTATCTCCATCGGGACGACGACCCTTGTCGCCGGCATGAGCGAGGAGTTCTTTCTCATGGTCGACACTGGGAGCGGCGTCACCCAAGTTGTGCTCAAGAGACACTGCACCTGGCAGCCTGGCGAGGGCCACGGGCTCGTTTTCATCAACGACCCGGATGGGCAAGAAATCATGGACTTCGACCTGGCGGACCAGGACGAGTTCGACTGGTGGGTGTCTCACATCGGCATTCTCTAGATATGCAAATATAATCTTGCTTGCCCACACTCTAAGCTGTGTCGTGACTGTTGTGCCCGTAATTTGCGATGCTGTGCTCCGAGCCTTCTCCCAGGTGTGGCGACGGCCGGCACTTCCCCCGCGCCCAAGCAGCCCCGACACCTGCCACTTTCGGCTACCGTAGCAACCTCGTGTCTCATAGCGTAGAGAAATGATTTCTTAAGCATAAGTCATCGCGGCTGGTTCTATGTGATTTTCAATTGAGTGGTCAACCTCCCATCACGTAAATGTTCTGCCGCTTCCCACCGCCTTGCGCCATGTCGTTTCGCAGTGGTGTCTAGTTGGTTCAACACGCCCGCATCGACCCCTCAGGCCAACATTCCATTGCATCTGCGCAACCCAGCCATTATAAGAGGCCAAGAACCGACGGCAGGTGTCTTCTTGCCCGGGCGCCTGCATTTGCCTAGCTGTACGCACGCAAACCCCTAGGGTCTTACTGGTGTCGCTAAGGCATGTTCGTCAAGACCCCTGTTCGCCCACATCACCCCTGCTCGTCCATGTTCCCACCCAGCCTTGTCAAACTACAGCCCAGGCCCTTGGCTCCATCTGAACAAACATTGGCAAGTTGTGACTAGGCCAAAGCTCAGGCTTTGTATTATAGTTTAGTGCCGATCGCTCGCTATTTGAGTAGTCCTGGTTCTGTGAAACAAGCCGAAAACGCTGTAGGCAATCTCTGGGCCCGCTTTGACAAAGGAAATGGGCAGTCACAGTGTCACTGAAAGCCAATAAGATTGGGAGAGACTAAAGACGCCTCACTGATACTTTAGAATATCTGTATGATGCTGGACTATATACTCCCCAATATGCGTGCGAGGCTACATGCACAGCCATGGTTTGAGGTGGGAGTCGTTGATGCGTCCTCATCACATACCCATGAATCTGAATTGAGAAAGATGGGGCTGCCCTGATGATTGACCGAGGTCTCCTTGGCAGGATCGGGCCGCCGGAGCTGTTGCGGCTGGCGAGTTGCGGCCACGAGAATTCTTCGCAGCGGGTCGGTTTGCAACCAAGAGGGGAGCTTTGACCACGGCGAGTGGCCTCCAAAACCCCCACCACCACCACCACAGCCTCGAGAAGTCTTCACTTCCACAAAACAAACACACCAACACACCCATCTTGATCGATTTTTTTTTCGTATCAAGATACAGAAAAATGGTGATACACGAGCTCGAAATGTCCTCGAGACGTGAGACCCAAGTGGTCGAGATGATGCGCCTGCCACCGGATGAGAATGGCATGGGATGCAAGTTAGACTTTGACGCATTCGCTGAGATTGAAAAGCGGACCACTGAGGTGATACTTTTGCTTCACGAGAGAGGCTGACCGCCTAACTAGGTGTCGACTGAGTTGACCGAGCTTCTCGTTTGGAAGAAGATCTTCACTCGCTGCGGTACGTAACCCTCATCCCAAGCATGATTCAGCGTTGCTAATGTCAACAAAGGTTACTAGGATCTTGAGTTTCCATGGCTGGAGAGACTTAAACAGTTGGCGTGGGCTCAGCATCCCGTCGATACTCCGTCTGTCCTTTATCGCAGATTCTGGAACGGACAGCTAGAGAAAGAGCGCGCGGCTAGAGAGGCAACCTCCTACAGCCGTTTCGATGATTAGTAGATTCTGAGCACTCCAGGGGCCCCAGGGAGCCTACAGGGCACTCAGTAGCTAGAAATTCACAATTTATACTAGCTATCTATTAAGGTACCTTATACCTTACTCTATTACTCTATAGGTTTATGTTTTCAGATTACAGAGAACTGCTCCTTAATATATAGCCTGCTTTATGACAGAGCAGTATTACTAAGACAGAGTATTCCCTAACTGGTCGACATAGTACCTTAGACAGTGTGACACTGTTCTTAGCGCAGTGTCTCGCGTGGGGAATCCTTCAGGCCGCGCCAGCCTAACTAGCGGCCTGCAGGCTCGTCACAAATAGTTAAAAAATATTAAATCTATAGCTCTGGAATACAGAGGGGGTTCCAGCCTTCAGACCCTGTAAGGATTAGGCATGTTCCTTTTTCACATTTTATCTTTTCACATTTCACATTATTAAGACAATTTATATTTTACTTTCTTTCATTTCTCTTCTCGTACTTTTTTAATAGCAATCTCTATCTGGATGCACGAATTGTCTCGCTGGATGCATGAATCGTCTCGCTGGATGCACGAATCGTCTTGCTAGATCTTGAACTCGCGGGGCGCTCCTGAACAACTGGTCGCAGTGGGTTGGCCCTCGCACTCCCTACAGACGGCAAGCTATCGCTGGTTGGGATTCTGTGCATATTATATCCGATATTGCTGCCGATGGATGACTCCGAAAGACCAGATCCAGTGCGCTGAAGCTCAGGTAGCTTCAGGCTGTCTGCGGCAGACGCGGAGTTGCTTGGCCGCCTTCTCGGCATGTTGCACATACTGCTGTTGCTTGAAGGGTTGAAGCTGGTACTTTCGACTCTGAAATCATCTTCCCAATCCCGGGAAGGCCCGCGCGAAAGACTTCAAGTTGCTTGCGAGGACACCACGTTTGGATACTCCCCCCCTGTGCGCTCCTCATCCTCTAAATTCATGGCCAGTTGTTCAAAGCCCTGTTGGTGATATAACCAAAGACTCGGGCTGGCAACAATCTTCTTTATCGTGGGTGGGCCTGGGGTGCGCAGGAAATACAACATGTATCTCCCGTCGGCGTTTTCCACCACCGACTCTCCTTGTGTCCAGGGCAGATGTGGCCACGCTCGAGCAGGCCCCATCCTTCGACATCCATCGAGCGTGAATAGGCGAATTGTGTCGCCATCGGTCTCTGGATCTCCGAGTCGTACAGCTGCGGCGAGGTTGTAATATGCTCGTTTGTGATTCGTTACCGGCACAATGACCTCCCCGCCGATGATCTTGGCCACCTCGACGTCTCCCCATTGCAGGCTGAAGCCCCGAGGATCCCATTTATTTCTCTTCTGCTCGTCGGAAAATGTCTTTGGCCGATAAAGCATCCGGATGGCCTTTGGGGGCGTTATCAAGACGTAATTCATCTCCGTCTGTTTTTTGTGAATGACGTCTTTGACGTACATGTCCATGTTCTCGGCCTGAGGCGCCGTATCCTCGCACGACAAGCAGCACGCCTGCGCAAGAGCGCGCCGGCCAGCCTCGTCGACGGGGGCGCCAGTCTGAGGCCAGTAAAGCACGAAGCCTGGGTCTGACCATATGGAATCTAGGAGGCTCTCGCTCTCCATCAGCTCTTTGAAGGAGTCCCCTCTTGCCTCCTCGACGGCCTTGTTCCCGCAGAAATCGATGCGCTCTTCGTCGAGAGCCTCGGCGCAGGAGAGCAGCCAGCTCTTGGTGAGATTTTCGTTTCGCATCAGCGCCGACCGAAAGGAGTGGGCGCGATGCGCAATCAATTCTCGCAGCACCATGACACTGCATGCGGCGCCTGGGGCTATCCCGCCCAGCTTCTGGATGTTGTCGAAGATGACTTCGCAGAAATCGTCGTCGTCTGCCACGTTCCGGAGGCGCGCCATACGGCCGCGAACTTGTTCTTCCATTGCGATGGTTTTTGTAGTATCACCTAGGTTTAGCTGTCAACGTTGTGCCCAATGCGTGCGAGTTGCGGCGGTGTTGGTTGCAAACCTTAGGTGGGGGATCTGCGGTGTCGTGGCGAGGAAGTGCGCAGGTCGCTGCGGCTATGTGAAGATGGCGGAATAACTCGCCGGTGCAACGATACACGCAGCTGCCGTTCAGTATTTGGAATGGCTTCAGTTTGCACAATTAAATGGTGTAGTTTACGCGACGAAATGTGACGAAAACTTAAAAGGTGTGGAAAGCATTAATTTAAACGGGGTTTCAAAACTATGTGCGAAAAGCACTGTACCACACTGTGAAAACAGAGTGTTTTTACAAAGTCATCAACCTTCACACGTGTATATAGGATATCATTACGAAACAACACCATTCAAATACGTATATACAATCAGGCCATTCCAAATACCAAACAGCAGTTACACGTATCAGCACGTCGGCCAGTTATCACAGATTAAAGCTATTCCAACTATTTTACGGTGGTGGTAAAAATAAAATAACTGTGAGCATGCCCACTAGCGCCAAATATAGATCCGCGGACCTGGCGATTTGAAGACACAGCGGGCATTTACATCGTCGTTCGCAGCATCACATGCGGTGTCTACATTCAATGCACATTGCAACGGCACGCGAGGTAGGGACAACCCAGTCAATTACTCTATTCCGCGCGGTAAAAACAAGCTACGGTAGTGATGTCTTGGCTATACATCCTGTTCACCATCTCGAGAAGGGCGGCGGGGCCTTTGCCTGGCAGACACGGGCTGGCGAGCCCGCCGCCCTGCACCTTGGTTCAGGGACCCTGCCCTCCTCGTCAGGATTTGAAACTCTTGGTTTCTTCGACCGCGTCGCCGCGTTGTCCGGAGTCGAAGGTATCACTTCGACGTAGCCTCTCTTTTTCTTTTCCGTCTTCTTTTTCTGGACCGCGGGTGTTTCTGCCGTCTTGGAAGCATCGGGTTGCGCTGGGGTGCTAGGCTTTAGTGCCGGCCTCGTCCGGGCCGAGCGGCGAGGCGGCGGTGTATCTGCCTTGCTCCTCGGGACCGCGACGGGGTCTGGTATCCGATGCACCTTTCTGTGATGGCAGAGTATTTCGTATGCCCTGCATAGTGCGTATTCTCGCAGTGCCATGGTGTCCTTGTTGCACGGGCAGGCCTTCCGTGATCGACGCTCAACGACGAGGCGCGAGTAATAATCGATGGCGCTGAAGCGTGGGTAGCCTAGCGAGTATGGCATATTCTCCAAGCCATCACGCAAGATCTCTAGATGCGTGACGTTGACCGGGAAGTGCGAGCAGTCGGGATCCGCGGGGGGGTGCGGTCCCTCTCGCTTCGCTATCTCCTTGTCGATCTCCTGGAACAGATACTTCCACTGCGATCCGCGTGGTATCTGACCCGTGCCAGAAGCTTCTTTGTGGGCACTCGCCACGTCCACGCCGGGCTTGCAAGCGGCGTAAAATCTATCCATGAAAGGCTGCTCGAGCCCAAAGTCGCCCAGCTGCCACGTCCAACCACGCTTGTCGCCCGCTTCTGCGAGGACGGTGTAGGAGATGGCATGCGCGAGCAATACAAGGTCGCAGTACCACAGCGGATGTGTGACCAAGTCTTTGAGTATGATGCAGAATCCCGGCGTCCATTCGTGGCCCGTTCGACTTAGCGCATTCTGGGTGGTGTCGTACTCCAAGAAGAACTTGGGCGAGATAATGTCCTGTGGAAGACAGTCCATGACGATCATGCAAGCCTTGTAAAGGGTGACAAGGTCTTTGTTCTTGCTTGACTTGGGCATCTGCATGCCCTTGTGCAGTTTCCTCCAGTCTGCCTCTGCGCGTCTGCGCTCCTCGCCGGACCAGGAATCACCCAAGGCAAGTTTCGGCGCAAGCGCCTCAACGTCGCTCAGCGATTCGATCGGCTTTTTGGCGGCCAAGCGCTTTGCGATCTCCCTGCAGATACTTGGCAATTTCACCTTGTACCTCTCCATGCTCTTTTCGATGCTTCTTGTATTCTTGCCCACCATCTCATGGGGAAGAAGCTTTTGCTTCTTCGTCTTTTTTCTGGTGGCTCGCACAGGGAACGCCTCTCTGTCATCCGACCCACTGGACGTGCCGTCGTTGCTAGACTGGGCCCCATGCGCGGCTGCATCCGCGTAGTCATCCTCTTCGGATTCGACGTCTAATTTCTCGTTCTCGACGTCGGGCATCTCATCCTCGATGTCCCCCTGGACGTAGTATTCGTCTTCAGAGTCCTCGATGTCTTCGACGACGCCTTGTCTGCTGCGGCCTTCATCACCGTCATTGACTTCTTCGATCTGATATTCTGATCGCTGCGTACGAGTTAGACGGGGGAGCTCGATCTCAAATGCAGGTGTCGAGAGAGACGCGATGCTGACCTCGTCTTCTTCAGCCTCGGAAGATGCGGCGACGCTGTAGACAGATTTTTTTTGGCGCCCATGGGCGCCGGTTCGAGGCATGATTTGGATTTGCGCACAAAGATTCTGCCAGAGTTGGCAAAGTGTGTGTTGCGTCGTCGTTTGAAAATGGTGTGTGTAGAAAAAAGAAAAGTGAAAAGGCGGCGAGCGAGGCAATCACAATCACACAGGGGCAAGAGCAAACCAGAGCAGGCAGCCCCGGTCCCATGCATTTCGAACCACAATCAATCTCACAATGTCACAACACAAGCGGGCAGGATAGGAAGGACTCGTCACGGTAGCATACGACTTTTTATTTCATTGCTATAGAATGCATCGGTTCGTCACACGAGGACAAATGGATACTGCGTTTTGAGGAACGGCTCGTAATTGCCGTCCGTCGCGTCTGGGAACAGGACCTTCAACACTTGGCTGACCGCCTCACTGGAGACCACGATCATGTCATCGGCGACCGTTCTGCTGTTGTGTCTGCGCAGCCCAAAGTGCAGCGCAAAGTTGAGGCCGGGCTGCGACCGCATCTCTGTGCCCCAGCCACCCTCGTTTTGGAAGGCCAACGCCGTGGTGAGATCCCGGAACACGGTCAAAGGCCCGCTGACTTGTGGGAGCGGGACGAGGTTGAACAGCCATGCGTTTACCATAGCAATCTCGAGCTCGAGCTCGTCTTTTTGTGCAAGCCGGAACTCGCACAGCTCCCCCGGAGCCTTGACAGCCCGACAGAGCCGCTGGTGTTCGGACACGAGGGCGTTGTAGCCGGCCTTGGAGACTCGGAGGTTGCCCAGGGTGCTGGGGATTGGACCATCATTCTGTATCTTCGCGCACATGCTGAGCACAAGCCAGAGGCGGCCCCGGGACTCGAGGCGCCCTCCGACCCAGCAATACTTCTTGCAGTCTCCTGGCGTCGGTGGGTGCTGGCCCTCGCGTGGGCGGAAGACGCTGCGCTCGCCGACCCGACGCAGAGCCACCACGCCGATGAGGTGTTGCTGGACGGCCTTCGAGTTGGAATTCTGTGCGGCCACCAGAAGGCGAGCTTCAGGCAGCGACTTTACCGTTCCATCCATGATCAGCGAGGCAACGCGGGCGCACTCGGCGCTGCCAGGCACGCCAAGGCGCGTGTGAGGGAAGCGGAGGCCATGTCGGGCGATCCGCAAGTCGCGGAGGATGTCCGCGTCAGCCTTCACCAGCTTCACCTGGTGTAGCCGTCGGAGCAGTTCCATGGGCATGTAGTGGTCGGTTGGCCACCTCAGCAGCGACGGAATGGCCGGCCTGTTGTTCCCACACGTGTTGATGTGGCAAAGGAGAGTCTCTGCCAAGAACTCACCGGTCCCTTCCAGCGGATTTTCGGGGACACCGCGGTTGTGGTCGTCTTCAGCAACGGCGATGACATGAGCCTTTCCTGCGACAAGAGGCCGTCCGACATCCGCGATCCACGATCTCTCTGTCAACCCCCAAGACCGAGATTCTTGAAAGAACGACCCCATGTCCTGGTCCCAGGACACGAGCTGGCGCCTTGTCGTGATGTGTATATATTCGCACCCGTTGATAGGGGGCAAAAAACGCATGGACGGACTGACAAAAAGGACAAGCTTGAGCCAATCATCCTCGCCCAGGTCCCGTACTTTCTGCTGGACGGCTTCCCACCCGCCACGAAAGGCGGTTGGGGTCATGGCGAAACAGTAGCGGCTGCGTTCGGGAATGCCACCAACGGCCACGTATTTCTTTATCATAGACGCTCGAGCCTTTGTTTCGAACTCCATCTCAGACATTACGTCGGCGATCTGACTGTCGTGAAGCATCACGACGACAACCGTATGCTTTAGACGGGCCGCCCGTCCGGCACCGAGGTAGAGGGCCTCGGTAACAATATCCGCTAAGAAGCTGTCGAAACTCTGGCTCGGGTTGTTGTGGGTCACCGGTTCCTTATCTGCCGGCCTCCAAGAGTTGAACAGACAGTGGGACTCGATGGCAGTCCCAAAGACGACTCTGAGCGCAGTCTCCGACCACAAGACATTGTCCTTCTGCGGTTTCACCACTATGAGTGTTCCGTTGAATTTCTCTCCGGCGGCCCTAAGGCGCGCCCAGTGTTCCGCGACCGCCGTGGCGGCCACAACCACATTTGTTGGGTGTAGGCCCCGTCCGGCGTCGAAGACGAAGACCGAATCTCGCAGGTCAAAGTCCTCCGCAAGCTGGCCGACCAGCTCCGCCGGGGTCATGATGTCGAAGCCGGTCGCATCGGCATCTCCAATGACGGATTTGACAATATCCATGCTGGTCTGGTCGGGAAGGATGTAAACCAGGGCTGTCTCGTCTGTCCGCTGTGCGCGGATGATGGCCGGCAGCTCCATCACCAAGAACCTCGTCGCGCAGAGGCCGGAGCCGCATCGCAGATCGATGAACGAAGCGCCGCTGCTGTCGAATTTTATTTTGGATAAATCCTCTCGCCAGCTCGCGAGCGTGTCGCTTTCAACCTCAAGGGGCTCCAATGTCGGTATTTTGCTCATGGTGGCTTTCTCTGGTGTTGAAATCTGGGTTGCTGGGAACAGGTTCAGGTCGGAATTTTCTGTCTTTGAAGAACGGAGAAAAAGGCAGGTGGTCCATGCATATGGCAGTAGTTTCTGAAAGGCAGGAAGTGCGCCAGGCACGCACGAACCTTTCATCTGATGGTCCGGAGGGAAGGCGCGGCGACATTACATTGCGTTTCACGGCTCCAGAGGCAGGCAAGATCACAACTCGTATCATGCAGGGTTGGCACATGGAAGCGGCAAGAGAGAGTTGATCTCTTTGAAGTGTGTCTGTATTTAAAGGAGACAAAACTCGTGTACCAGTCCGTCCTCCTTCTCTACACGCGTCACCCCAATACATTTCCCGCCCACGGGGTGCCCGGGGCAAACTATATGAGGCGAAAATGCCGCCCGCTTGTAGCCCTTCTCCGAAAGTTGCGCCAGGCAGTACACCTGACCCGGGGGGGGGGCTCGCTAGTGAACTCTTCCCATCTTTTGGCAGATTGGGCGGAGTAAAGCATGTCAAACAGATAGCGATACAGACGCCGAGCTGTCAGCTGCGTGTCAACACGCTCGCAAGACAGGCCCCGCATCTTTGCCGCCATCGATTCGACGTAGTCGAGGAACACTTTGTCCCTTGTTAACGCAGGCGCCGCTGGCTCTGACGGCCTAGATCCGCTGGTCTCTAGGTGATAGTTATCCATCTTCTCGCCCAACTGTCTCAGCAGGGTGGCCAAGGCGGTTTGGACGCTGCCCGCTTCGTTAGCGACTTGAATTTGCGCCGCGTCTCCGGTGCCATTGATTGCGCTGTTCAGGGTGGCCGGCATGTGCTCTGTCCCATTCTCGAGTGCCTTCTTGACTTCTTTGACGGCAGCAGCCACACCCTCCAGGGCCTTACCATGCCCGTCCAGGCCGGCGACTTTGGCCCTGACTTGCAGAGTTGCAATCATCTCGGCCGGCTGGTTACCCAGCGGCCCCATCAGCTCCGTGATCTGCGCGAGAACGTTGTCCAGCGCAGCACGTCTGGTGTCCACGTCGGCTTGCAGTGCTTCTCGCCTGCTCTCGCCCTCCTGGGTATCTCTCTGGAGCTTCTCTCGAGCCAGACGCAGCTGGGCAGCTTGCCCAGCCTCCCGAGTCTCGAGCTCAACTTCCAGGTCTGAAAGGTTGGCCTGGAGCTGATTGAGCCACGTCTCACGATGGCTAAACTCTACCTCACGGTCATCGAGTCCAGCCTCGCGGGCCTGCAGCCTGGTCTGGAGCTGATTTAGCCTATCGTCGCGTTTGTCTTGTAGAGCCTTAACGACAGCAAGCGTAGCCTGAAGTTTTTTAAGCCTAGCCTCGCGCGTTTGAGACTTCTCGTCGCGGCCGTTTAGCCAACCCTCGAGGTGGTCGAGGCCAGACTCGCGGTCATCAAGCCCTGAATCGCGCAAGTCCAGCTGGTCCTGCTTCTCTGCCATCTGGTAACCTTGCTGATCCAAATCCGTTTGTTTGGCTTCCAGCTCTTCCCCCCGTCGATCGAGGAGAGGCTGTTTCTTCTTGATTTCTTCTTGAATCTTTTTGTTGGCGGCCAAGTCGGCTTGCAAGGCAGATCTCTCTTCTTCAATCTGGCGTAGTTGTCTGGCACAGTCAGCCTCTTGCTTTTCAAGCCTGGTAGCCTTTTCTTGAAGGACTGTTTCCCTAATACTTGTTGCCTCATCGAATTCGGTGCACCGCGCAGCAAACAGCCTCTTCGAATGCTCGCATTCGCCGGAAACTGCACCCGCTGTGGCCACCATGGAAGTCAGTTCTCCCCATTTGACATCGAATTCTCCCTCTTTGCCCCGAAGGACAGCTTCTCCGTCTGCGAGTTTCTTGACACGAGCAGAAATTTGCTTGTCATATGCGTCGACCCTGTCGAGACACTCTCCGACGCCTGTGGCCACCTTGTGCAGCCCGTGAAACAGACCCTCGATATTCGCCTGATTGCGGTGTTTCTCAAAATAGGCCCAAAGGCTTTGCATGGCTTGCGCCAGGTGTTGGGCTTTTCTTTTTGTTTCCGCATCCATTTTGGGCGTTGCGATGACAATCTGGAGGGATGCTTGGAGCTTGATTGAATGGAAAATGGCGGGGCGTAAGTTGTAGTCCGCGGTTGTCTTGCGCAGCGGACGGTGAGTGGTGTGCGGAGTGGGGGAGTCACAAAGGTACGAAGGCTCGGGCTAAAAGAAAGGGTCTCTTATCTCCGTGCGAAAATACGTTTTTAGAAGGCCTTAGCTTACTACATTATAGGCCTTTTCAGTATTAAAGACTCAGCCGGGCTTCTTGCCGACACCTATCTGAAATCCCATCTACGTCACATTCAAACCACGTGGGACCAAGGCAATGTATCCATTTCGATTCGATTCAATCTAGATGCATACCATGCTGCGTTTCTGGTATGATTACCGCCTCCGTTTTAAGCCGCCGCAGCGCCTCGATAAGCCCGTCCAGGTTGGCCTCGACCGCCTTGAGCTTCGCCAACCGGCCCCGTACTTTTTCCCTCTCGGCGGCCTTGGCGGCGCCCTCCGACCGAAGGTCCTGCACCAGGCCTTTGGCGAGCGGGATGACGATGTCGTCAATCTCCAGTTCCTCGATGGCTTGAACGTCGGTGTCCGCCTGTTCTATGAGCTTCCCAGCCTCGATGCGATGGTTCATGTCTTCCATCGACTGCCGGATATTCTCTCCCATGTGGGTTTCCTTGAGGAACACGTATTTCTCGCAGCCCTCATAACTGATGGAGTCGGAGCCACCGCTGCTGCCCGCCTCGGTGTTATTGATCCCGCCCCAGTCCGGGTAGGAGAGCGCAAAGCCGGCGATGAGCCGCTCGGCGATCTTGAGCTGATCCTTCTTCCAGACCCGCGCGGCCACTACGACGTGGTGCTTGGGAACGAGGTTCTGGTATTTTAACAGGCTAAGCAGCAGGGTGTAAAATACATTAGCACCGCCAATAGTCGAAGATGGTTTTGGCTCATAAGTCTTCACCCGGTCCTTGACTACCGTTCCGCATCCGACGTACAAGGGCGCCTGCATGGTTTGGACGGTGCCGGCAGGGTCGAGAGCTTTCATCACACCCAGCTGTCTTTCCAACGACTCGAGGAAGAGCTCGGCAGCCGCCGATAGCTTGCTCTTATCCTTGGGGTCCTTCTTGCTAAAGAGTGGTGAGTCGTTTAGCTTCCGACCTGTTACGTATGTTGCGTCAATACCTCTTGTGAATGCTTCAAGGTCTTTCTGTTGCCAATGGCCGTATGTGCCTTTCGGAACTACGCCGAGGATTATGCGAGCGCCCTCGAGATACTTAGCCATGTTCTTCACGAGCGTTTCCATCTCGGTCCACGTCAGAAACCGGCCGTCCCGGCCCTCGATGGATATGCTCAAAAGGTAGATGCCCGGCCCATTCTTGCCGTAGCCTCGCATGCCTTGATACGCATCATATCCAACCGTGCGAAGCACGATAGACTTGAGTATCTCTCTAGGGATGGCGTGGAATATTTCCCAGGCGTCAAACGCATTTGGGCTGTGCTTGTCCATCCTGCACAGCTGCCTGAGAATCTGCCCGGTGTTCCAGAGACTGAAGCACTGGGCTTTACACGCTTCATTTTCAACCTCGTGGAGCATCGTGGTCAGACCGAACAGTGACACGTCAGAGATCAATGCCTCGATCAGGCTTTTTCTCGATCCCTCGATGACAGGTATCTCGGCGGTGGCCTGCACTGGACTCGGCAAGGTCTCCACGGCCGGAGGCCGAGGTTGCTTGGCGGGCCTGGCGGCGGGCCCGGCGGCGAGCCCGGCAGCCGCACTCGGGGTCGGAGTAGCTTGCGAGCTATGGGAGGCTTGTGAGCTACGGGAGGCTTGCGAGCTACGGGAGGCTTGAGGGCTAGCGGTGCCACTGCTCCCAACGTAGATGGTGTCGCCGACTTCGGTGCCAGAGCTATCACCGGCGCTGGAGCCAGGTCCCGCTGAGGACCCGGGAGAGCTCTGCATTTTTTTGACTTCAAGTTATTGTGATATGAGAATGAATCTCTGCCGTAGCAAGTCCAGTGGTAGTATTTCGTGATTTGGTGTTTTCTGCGTTTCCGGTGTGTTTTGTTTAGGTAGGGTGCCGGAAGACGAGAAGTCCCGGAGTTCCAAGTGCCTTCGAGCAAAGCTCGCAGAATTAGGAAGGTGCCAAATCCATGGAAGTTACAGGGCCGCACAGGCTGTTTATCGGCCATTGTGATGCATTAGATGCTGCAAAGAGCGCAATTGATCTCATGTATGAACCGTACCCCCGTTGTCAAAGATGCATTCCTACTGTCGCGCAGGGCTTCCTGTATTCTCCAACAGCCTATCCCAATACAATCAAGGCCTCTCACGCTGCGAATGAGACCTCTCGTGTAATAAGTTAGGCGTTGCTGGTTTGGTATCAGGTGTTCAGCAGTCTATCTTGCACAGTTTCACAAAAAAATGTCTATTTGCACTGTAGTTCTATACGGCAATTTGAATACGTTCCAAACCCCGATACAGCTTACACAAAAACAGTAGGGCCTATTTTATTACATTATAGGTCTTATCCACATCGTAAGATGCCGTGATTGCATTATAATAGGCCGTCGGAGAATGCAGGAGTGCCTTTTTGGAATGTATTAAGGCCTATCGCAATAGTAGAAATGCATTTTCAACATTGGGAGTACGGGACAGACGCTATTCCAACAACTTAGGTACATTTACGAGGCTCCGGCCAAAAGATCACCCCCAGGTTGCTTGTATAGGTAGGTATTGGAGCGTATTTCCTACCGCTTCCCATTGGCGCTGGGAGAAACCAGTTTACGAGCAAGCCAAGTCGTGTGGCGCTCCGCTTACCTAGAAAGGAAGTTCAGGGGCAGAAGGGTCAATGAGACGCACGAACATGGCGCAGTGCTACCGGCTAAGTGACATGCAAGGTTCCACAAGAAGTCGCGGCAATTAACATTTACCAGTTTGAGCGCTTGATTAGGGGGTATAACAATACCTCTGAAGCTGCCAGACGGAGTCGTTAGGACTTCGACTCTTCATCTCGTGTTTCACCCCTGATCCCTGTACTCCTATCAATCATCAATCAGGGAATTCGGAGCATACCATAGTAACCGCAACCGTTCGTCTTTCTCAACCTCCGGTACATCGACAACATGGCTGACACAAGCAACTCTGGCTTCACAATCCTCGTTAGCCGCCAACAAACACGGTTTCAGCACGAAGAAACTTCCAATTCAAAAGAGGTACCCAACTAGTACTATTGATATTTCGTTCCCTCGCCAATTACACGTCCTAACACCAAACCACCACACCACACAGATTGACATCCAAGGCCTCGATATCACCGTCACGTCTGCTCAACACTCGGTCACTCCTGAACCCTCTGCCACGGGGGATAGGAGTGGCAGCAGGAGACGAAAGAACAAGACAGAGGCCGTCCAGAGCAAGGATATACTAGTCGGTGCGCACCTGAGGCTCAAGCAGGGCGTGAGGTATGGGCTTTTGGGCAGGAACGGGAGCGGCAAATCGAGTACGTAATGCCTAGTTCTACCGATCTCGTGTCTGTTGTTTTCGGTTATCTGGGTGGCGTGAGCGTTGAGTCTGGGCTCGGCTTAGACGGCACCAAGGCGTTTTGTCTGGCTTCCCCGGTGTTTGCTGACGGGGAATAGCGCTGCTCACGGCTATCGCGGAGCGCTTGATTCCCGGGATGGCGTCGGCGTCGCTGACGGTCTCGTCGATGAGTCAGGTTGTCGAGGAAGCGGAAGGGGAGGGCCAGGGGAAGACGGCGCTGGAGTTTGTGCTGGAGGGGGATGGGCGGAAGAAGGCGGTTATGAGAGAGCTAGGAGGTGGGTGTTTTGGCGTCTGACGCATAAGTGTCCGGGCTGAGCTGACGTGTCCGTAGAATTAGAAGCTGCCGCGGAGCAGGGCCCTGTAGCGCAGTTGGCAGCCTACCGACGGATCCGATACTCCAGGCTGCAAGACAGGCTGAAGGACATGCAGAAGAACGCTAACCTGCGGAGTGGCTCGAGAGGTTTCAGGGCGCGGCAGGGCCTGTCGAGTTTTGAGCATGTCGTCGAAGAGGCGCGTCTTCGGTGAGCAACGAATGAATGTCCCTTGCGTCGAATACGAAGGCTAGGTTGTGCTCACAGCCTCCAGAACGCTCTCCGATTTCAAAGAGCTCGATCCGACGCGAGAATCCGAAGAAACCCAATCCGCCTCCGGCCTGCTGCTTGACTTACAGACCCAAGCCGAGATCGTAAGTGCTTCCCCTCGCCCTTCCTTTCTAGGCCCGCCCTACTAAACGCGCCCCCCCCCCCCCCCCCCCCCCCCCCCACCCCCCCCCTCCCCCCACACCCGCCCCCCCCCCCCCCCCCCCCCCCCGCCCCCCCCCCCCCCCACCCACCCCCCCTCCCC